>Ga0307488_10004813_pt1 | contig 11225 bp, 9 predicted proteins | sample SB02metaG_FD_202248 | JGI IMG/M metagenome (GOLD analysis project Ga0307488, IMG submission 202248) | Sea-ice brine microbial communities from Beaufort Sea near Barrow, Alaska, United States - SB 0.2 | ecosystem: Environmental > Aquatic > Marine > Coastal | place: USA: Alaska | collected 2017-05-06
AAAGAAAAATGTTGCTCAAGTAAAGGCTGGCCAAGCATTAACACCAATGTGATCAAAAGATAACCAGCCAATGAACCGACTATTGTAAGTAATAAAGCCTCAGTGCCAATCAGTAAAATAATGATATGCGCCTTAGCACCTAAAGATCGCAGCACTGCCAGTTCCCTTTCCCGCTCTTTCATTGAGGCCAATAGCATAGTTGTCATACAAATAAGTGCTGTAGCTAATATCATCCATGAAATCAGCCTCAAACTAATTTCGACCGCACCTACAATTTGCCAAAGCTCACGTAAAGCTAAAGCGGGTAGAATTGCGCTAAGCGGCTCTTGTGAATATTGATTAATATCTCGCTGCAAACGTAAGACGGCTATTTTGCTTTTACTGCCAAGTAAAAACGCACTGAGCTGTGTCTGATAATGTTTACCTAAAGGTACATCTATTAATAATTTATCATGAGTATGTTGTGTTTGATGGAGGATATCGATGCTTTGTAAGGGGATATATAAGGACTGATCTGCGGGTGTGCCTGTAGTTTTTAATATTCCCACCACTTTAAAGGGGTGTTCGTCGTGATGAGTAAAGCTGACCTTCCCGGTGCCATGAGACATGACTAGCGATTGATTTATGTTATATCCCATACTCTTAGCGACATCTGCACCTAACACAACTTCATATAACCGTTTAAAAGGTTCACCTTGCGCGAATGAAATGTTTTGTTTATCGGCATACTTAAAATATTCGAAATAGTCACCAGTGGTGCCGATCACAGAAAATCCTTGATGAGAATCTCCCATCGAAAGTGGAACCGACCAAGCTACTTGATTACTATTAATAATATCTTGATAACTTTTCCATTGCAGGTTGTTGCTAGGGTTACCAATTTTAAACACCGAGAATAATAACAAATTTATGCCACTGGTACGGCTACCCACAATCAAGTCTACGCCAGAAACAGTCCGTTCAAAGTTGTTTTTAACCTCAGAACGCAAATGTTCAACGCCAATAAGCACCAGCATGCTTATCGCAATTGATGTACAAGTCAGAATAGCCATAACCCGCCGCGACCATAGACTTGCTAATACAAATTTAAGCAGCATCAACGTCGCCCCTTGGTTGCTGTAAATCTGCAAGAGCAAGTTGTTGATCAAAGTGAGACGCCAAAGACATATCGTGACTAACAAATATAACCGTCGAGGATTCAGCTGAGTCTAATAATAACTGGATAAATTGTGCTCTGGTCTGAGTATCTAGGGCCGAGGTGGGTTCATCGGCAATAATCAACGCAGGTGAACCGTACAAGGCTCGTGCTACGGCGACTCTTTGCTGTTGTCCAACACTCAGCTCAATTGCTTTTTGTTTGAGTAAATGACGGTTTAATTCTAATCGTTCACATATTGAAGCTAGTTCGCTTATATCTACTGTCTTATTTACACTTCTAAAACGCTGAGCTAAACGTATATTTTGTTCTGCTGATAAAAAAGGCAATAAATTAAACTGTTGAAATATGATGCCAATATTATTCGCTCTGAACGAATCTTTTTGCCTTTGGCTTAATTTGGCCATGTCTTGTCCTAAGACATGTATGTCGCCAGTATAGCGGTTTTCAATACCAGAAATTAAGTTCAACAACGTAGACTTACCTTCCCCTGAACGTCCGTATAAGAATACATTTTTTCCTGTCTCCACTTGCCAATTAGGTATACGAAGTGCAAATTCACTTTGAATTGACCAAGTAAAAAACAGGTCTTGTATTGATAAACTATAAGGCATGAAAACAACATATCCATTAAACAAAGGTTTAGTTCAGAAACAGGAATTTTTTTCCAGTATAATTACCCAGCCATCTGAGGCAACCTTTTTAGTCGATAAAATATAAGCATATACATGAATCTATTATCCAGTATTAATAAGCAAAACACACAAAGCTTCAATAAATTACAAAAACGCATCAGACATAACACCGGTAAAGCGCTAGCTGATTTTAATATGATTGAAGCTGGCGACAAAGTGATGGTCTGCTTATCTGGCGGTAAAGATAGTTACACTATGTTGGATATGTTGCTACATATGCAAAAAGTAGCGCCCATTTCCTTTAGTATTATTGCGGTTAATCTTGATCAGAAACAACCTGGGTTTCCAGAGCATGTATTGCCTGAATACCTTACCCAGCTTGGTGTAGATTTTGAAGTGGTAGAAGAAGACACTTATTCCATCGTAATAGATAAAGTACCTGAAGGTAAAACTACCTGTGCACTTTGTTCAAGGCTGCGCCGAGGCATTTTATACAACACAGCTACACGATTAAAAGCCACTAAAATTGCACTGGGACATCATAGAGATGATATGTTGGAAACTCTATTTCTTAACATGTTCAATGGGGGGCAGTTAAAATCGATGCCACCTAAATTAGTCAGTGATGATGGCAAACAAATGGTTATTCGGCCATTGGCTTATTGTGCCGAACAGGATATTGCTGCCTATTCGCAACACCTTGAATTCCCGATTATTCCTTGCAATCTCTGTGGCTCTCAAGAAAATCTGCAAAGAAAAGTCATAAAAGGTATGTTGCAAGATTGGCAACAGCGTTTTCCTGGCAGAATAGAATCCATGTCAAAAGCGTTGCAAAATGTGGTGCCTTCGCATTTAGCAGATACCTCCCAGTTTGATTTTGTTGCTTTAAAAACTCAATCATCACCATTTGAAAATGGTGATATTGGTTTTGATCCTCCCGAACTGACTTCAGCCACAACGACGCAGTTTAAAGAAGTAATGTCGCTCAACATAACCAACATAACCAACATTTAGGATTAAGAACATACATTTATGAAGATTGGTTTAGCATTAGGAAGTGGCGCTGCACGTGGATGGGCGCACATAGGGGTGATTCAAGCTCTAGAAGAAATGGGTATCGAGATAGATATAGTATCAGGTTGCTCTATCGGCTCTTATGTGGGCGCCGCTTATGCCTCTGGAAAACTGTCAGAGTTGGCCGAATGGGTTGAAAGCCTAACAGATTGGCAGGTGTTTGCTTTGATGGGCGTCGGTTTTCATAAAGGCGGATTAATGAGTGGGTTTAAAGTATTTAAAGCCTTGCAAGATAACTTTAGTTTTGAAACTTTTGAAGAGTTAAATAAACCTTTTGCAGCTGTCGCTACTGACTTATACAGTGGCCGAGAGGTTAACTTTATAAGTGGCTCTGTGGTTGACGCCGTTAAAGCATCGTGTGCTATTCCTGGTTTGTTTCCGCCGCTTTTATTTGAAAACAGATGGTTAGTTGATGGGGGTGTCGTGAATCCTGTGCCAGTTAATATGTGCAGAATGTTAGGTGCTGACATTGTGATTGCGGTTAATTTGAGTGCAGACTTTAGACCTCAATCTTTAGTGGCTAATCCCATTGATCATGGGAATAACCAAAAAAAGACATCCGATTTTTTTAAACGTAGTCAGCAACAAATTCAACAATGGTTTAAGAAGGATGGAGACGCTCCCCCTGAAGCAACTGATCAAAACTTAATGATAGACCAAGAATATTTGACTGAGGAATATTTAGAGATACTCGAGCCTGCCAATGTTGAAACGTCAAAAACACAACAGATACCAACTGAGAATCAAATTATTGTACCTCCTGCCCCATCCATTATTAATGCTATGACAGGATCATTAGATATCCTATCTGCAAGAGTGACCCGCTCTCGCCTAGCTGGCGATCCTCCTGACATTTTAATTGAACCACAGCTTCGTGATTTCGGTATGATGGAGTTTTATCGAGCTAAAGAACTGATTGAGCATGGTCGTGCTAGTGTTCATAGAATTGAAGATCAAATAAAATATCAACTGGGTACAGACTAAATACCAATTAAATGCACATTAACTTCGGATAAAGAGCAGATAAGGGACGATATTTGAACTGTACAATTGACAGACTCTCGGCGGCTCTTTAATGTAGATATCTAACAATAAAGCAAGGATTGACAACATGCCCATTCAAATTAGTTTTGAACTTTCTGATAGTGACTTAGAACATTTTCGTACTATGATGAAAGCCGCGATGAGTAAAGCCAGTGAATTACCACCGGCCGAAGTGTTACAGAAAGCACGTACTGTTTGTGCAGAAATGAAACAGGCTAGTTTGCCTGATTTTGTTAAACACAGAATGGAATCTCTCGAAACTCTTATTTCAGCTTTAGAAGACACAGAATGGCAAATGCCAGAAGATGAAAAAAATGAAATTTTGACTTCACTTGCCTACTTTAGTGAGCCTGAAGATTTAGTGCCTGACAACATACCTGGTTTAGGCTACGTAGATGATGCCATTATGATCGAATTGGTTATTCAAGAATTATCACAAGATTTGACAGCTTATAGACAATTTTGTAAATTCAGAACAACTGAAGAAAACCGAAGAGGCTCTGAAGCTCATGTAAATAGGGAAAGTTGGTTGGATAGTGAAAGAACAGAGCTTCGTTCTAATATGCGACGTAACAGAAGTACTGGCGGCAGTAGGCGTTTATTCTCTAGAAGGTATTAACACTAAGTAGTTACTAAATGCAGGGTAACATAAATACTCTGCATACCTATTCCTCAAAAATAATTTACTTCTCGACAATAGTGGTTATGCGTAACGGTTTTTGGGGCAATTCAAGTCCTTTGCCGTGATCCAGCCATATTTTGCTCAAAGCTATAATTCCCTCCTTATTCATTAAGGGTTGCAAACTTTCAGGTAACGTAGTCCCCTCTTCAAAGTGAAACAGTAAACCTTCAGCAGAAGGCATCATAAATGACAAAAATCCACCCATCTCATCAAAAAATGCCTGATATTGCTCAAACAACAACAACAGCTCATCATGGCTATATTGTGTCTTCAAATAACTCGGTAACGTCTCTAATTGCACCGACATATCACATCTATTTGCCTGATCATCTAATTCGAGGACTACCTGTGCCTTAGCCATTTTAAGAATTTTATCTGTTGGCACCGTAAAACGCTCATTGTCTTCTACCGTTAATTCTAATGTTTGTTTTTGCGTAACTATTTTTGCACTGCTGATGTGACAAAGACGTTTCTCGGTAATATGCTGAAATCCAAAAGCAAATCTTAAAACATTTGTCTCAGGGTCATCCAGTTTTTTAACATGACTATAAAAACTCGAATACTCTACTTCTAATGTCTCTGCAGCTGCATATGTACTTAAAATCATCAGCCCTAATATGAATATAGTTAATTTCAACCCGCTGTTTCCATATGTTTTCTGTTTACTCGCAACATGCTTAACAACTCATCAATGTATTCTTGTCCACGCTCAGAATAACTTGATAGACCGACTGCGAGAGCTCTTGCAGTAACGGGCTTATCAGCCTGCCTAAGAGTTTGCCTTATTACACGTAAGTCTTTATATGCATAATGACGATTAATGTTACGAACATAGGTCATAACTGCATGTGACAAATCTCTAAACCTTGCAACTTCATGTTCAGCCCCATCAGTACGTTGTCTAGGTACAAAACCACAGCCCTTTTTAAAACACCAAAGACCAAAAAAGTTGTAGCCCTTTTGAGCAAACCTTGATTCGCCCCAACCAGATTCATTCGCCGCCTGAACTAAAATGAGAGCCTCTGGTATTGTGTCAACTCTTCTGACTAATGTTTCTAAAGTCTGCTCTACAGATAGAGGTTTATCACTGCTAAATTGATATTTTTTTGCTAACTTTTTAAATACTGCTTGTTGATGTTTATTAAACTCTTGTTGTTGTAAGAATAACACTTGCAGTGCAAACACCATTTCACGCTCTTTTAATACAATCTGATTTTGTCTTTGAATTTCAGGTTGTAAATAAGCAAAAAACGCCTGTTTTTTTTCGATAACATCAGCATAATCAGAAAAATTTGGTACTGCTTTCCTACTGCTATCTAATGGGGCGATGTGTAAACCGTTTAAACTAATAATGTCTTCCGCAACATCTTTAGTTTTAAATTGTTGTAGTAAAACAATGAATACTATTGTGCTGATTACAACAGCAAGGGTCACAACAGATATTTTAATAAAATCACGCATGAAATACCGCCTCATCAGGGTTAGATTGATTCTTAACACTAAGCACTTTAACGCCAAATAATTCCCGATATAATATACCTTTCATATTAATGAAAAAGGGAATTATCCAAATATACGCAAAACCTAAGGACAAGGCGCCTAAAAACAGACAAAGATAATACACTATATAAAATATCGAAAGTGGCATCCAATATTTGTGAAACACTTTCAAAGACTGGATCACAGATTGACTCGGCGCTAGCCTTTTTTCAATCAGCAACATAATTGAAAAACCTGTGGCAAGATTTATGTAAAACAACACCGCTACACCTAACAAAACACTAATTTGTGAACCAACAAATGACCCCACATCTGACATCGCAGCTAATAACAGGGCCAGTAAAATCACTAAAACAGAGCCCATTACATTTTTTAGAATGGAGGTGAATTTTGGTTTAATACCTACGCTATGTGAAATTCCTAACAAAAACATAGTGGCTATTATCGGTGTAGTTACAATAATACCCGCTACTTTTAGTGAAATCATCAAAGTTGGAGGCACAACACTTAAATCGGAAATGCCAAAAAATGATTGCAATACCCAGGCAAATACAATGGCGATAAAAAACAATAACAGCACACCATGTAAAACGGCTGTCTTAGTATTTTTTGATAAATTCCATGCTTCTTCAGCAATCTCTTTGAGATCTAATTGGGTTTCACCCTTTAGAGACTTTTCGAGGCTGCCGCCCTGTATTTCATACTGCTTTTGTTGTTCCACTTATATTCCTACTTAACGATCTCTATTACGATACAAACGCGCACTATACAGGCATAACCAGCTTTATCGCCAACAAAATCAATACAATACCCATAACCCTATCAAACCAATAACCTTTTTTACCAATAAATAGCGTCACTTTTTTAGAACTTAAAAACAATGACAGCACACAAAACCAAACACCAGTAGCCACAGCCAAATATAAACCATACCCCAGCTTAATTAAATTTGGGGTACCAGGTGATACTGCTACGGCAAATACCGATAAAAAGAACAGCGTGGCTTTAGGATTTAGACCATTAGTTAAAAATCCCACCATAAAGGCTTTCTTATCAGAGATAATTTGAATAACTTTTTCAACCTCTACATTATTTATGTTTTTAGGCGCAGGACTGCTTATTGCTCCCCATCCTAAATAAAGTAAATATGCAGCAGCAACATAACTAAAAACTTGAAAAAGCACAGGTGTGGTTTTTATTATAATACCGATACCTAATAACGAATAGCCAACATGAATGAGTATGCCAACACCAACCCCAATACTGGTAATAATGGCAGCTCTACGTCCAAAGCTGACACTGTGTTTTAGCACAACGGCAAAGTCTGGCCCAGGACTAGCGACAGCCAGCAAGTGCACGCTAGCGATGGTCAAAAACTCTAGCCAATATTGTTGTACATGTTCAATCAAAGTTATGACCTTTTAGTAATGTATCCACGAACTGAACGACCAGTTGACTAGCCAGTCCATAATGATTTTCAGCAAATTCATTATGCCCTGAGCTTGGCTCTAGATTTAATTCTACGCTGTAAGCACCATAATGGTTAGCCTGACTGACAAAACTGGCCGCGGGGTAAACCGTGCCTGAAGTGCCAATAGAAACAAATACATCGGCAGCATACAAAAGCGTTTCAATTTGTTGCATATATTTTGGCATTTCACCAAACCATACAATATCTGGCCGCATACTGCTTGATGGATGACAGCAATCACACTGCTTTGTGTGATCTAGGTCGGTAAATATAGCGCTACAACTATCCGAGGCTAAACATTTAGCAGATACCAAACTGCCGTGCATATGAAGCACATTTTTGTTACCTGCTCTTTGATGCAAATTATCTACATTTTGGGTGATCAGAGTAAGATTATCAGCTAAAGCATTTTCTAATTTTGCTAGTGCTATGTGTGCTTTATTAGGTTGTACTTCTGGACTGAGTAACTGGCGCCGTCTTTGATTGTAGAATCGGTAGACTAACTCTGCATTACGTTCAAATCCTTCAGGAGTAGCCACATCTTCAATACTATGTTCTTCCCATAAGCCATTATTATCCCTAAAGGTTTTCAATCCAGATTCGGCCGAAATACCGGCACCCGTCAGCACCACCACTTTCAGTTGCTTAAGATTATGAAGAGGTAGATTAGCTAACATAGGAGGCCTAAAAAGATTTAATTACCGAATTGATAACCAACAGATGAATACTTAAACTGCATTTCTAAATACATTTATAATGTTGTTATGCTAACAAAAATTACTTTTAAGCATTCGTTTATTTTATTCAAAAAATTCTAATGTTTCTACAACAACTTTAAAGCACTACCTTGAAACAAGCTAGATGTCGCCTCATTTGATTTTATAAATTAACAGCGAGCGGTAAGTTACGTTAATGCATTATCCAAGTATTCAAACCGATTCATAGGCAGTGTTATATATGGTAAGTCAAAGTAATTTATCTGTTAGTCAGTTTGCACTACAATAAGGTATCAACATTTCAACTCTGTATAGTTGGAAAGCGAACTAATACATCAGGTTTTAACGTGTCAAAAATCAGTTCATCTGATAAATGGTCAAACGAATCGACGTTTTCTACTGTGTTAGAAACGTCTACATTGACGGTCGTAGAGTTAAGTGAATATTGCAGTACAAAAGGCTTATATCCTGAACAAGTTAATGTCTCGAAGCTAGCGTGGTATTGGGGGCAGTGGCTGAGTGCATTGTTTGGTGGGTTTTGCGATTTTATCCTTACTCAATATGCTATTGAGAACAGGTAAAACATCAGTTGCTAAGACATTGTTTGGTAAAATGTGGCGTCAAGTAACGGCTAGTGGCATTGGTTTTTTAGCTTTATGGTCGGAATAGGTGGCGGTTAGTTAAGAGTGCTAATACTGACGACATAAAGTTATGATACTTATAAAGCAGTACGCATTGGCCTTATGATATCTTTCCAAGCAACCATTACTATGCTGCTTAGCACCATGCTTAGTGATGCTCTTTTTGGCACCTACGGCTTGGTTAACTTATTAGGTTACACTCGGATTGTGCATTGATGGTCTTTTTTTTTGCGCTTATGGGCGCTAAGTTAGCTGACATAATGGTCACCAATCTCCTAAAAAAAGTCTTTTCAGTCGTACTACTTATCACCGGCTTTCGTATGTTTGTATAGCTTTTCATGTAGAGAAACTATATGTAACATAATAGTAAATTGACTCTCAACTGTTTAAACAACGAAGCTTTATATCTTTAGGAAAATGTCTTGATGCGTCAGCACGCATCAAGACATTTCATCACTTTACAGAGAGTCAAATTTAGACTCTAAAACACTCACAACATCACTAACAGCTGATAATATTTGTCATACTAACTCTCGGCGTTTATTAGCTAAGCTGTGCCTTAAGTTCATTGCGCATCCTATGCAACAAGGGTTCGGTGTAACCACTTGGCTGTTCCTTGCCTTTAAATATAAGGTCTACTGCCGCCTGAAAAGCTAAACTGGAATCAAAGTTTGGTGCCATTGAAATATAAGAACTATCCTGTTTATTTTGAGTGTCCACAACAACAGCCATACGTTTAAGGGTTTGCATGACTTGATCAGCAGTTAATAAACCATGATGTAACCAGTTACAAATATGTTGACTGGATATACGCAATGTCGCTCTGTCTTCCATGCGTCCTACGTTATCGATATCTGGGACTTTTGAGCACCCTACTCCCTGATTAACCCAACGCACAACATAACCCAATAATCCTTGAACATTATTATTCAATTCGTCTTGTCGTTCTTGTTCAGACAAACCAGCACTGTTTTTAAGCAACGGTATAGTTAACAACGCTTCCAGTTGAACATTATCTTCATTCGTATTAGCCTCAGTTAACATTTGCTGTTGTACATCTGAAACATTAACTTGATGGTAATGCATCACATGTAACGTAGCTGCTGTAGGTGAAGGTACCCATGCGCATGATGCACCGGATTTTGGATGACCTACTTTAGCTTTTAGCATTGCTGCCATTTCATCAGGTGTAGCCCACATACCTTTGCCGATTTGCGCTTTGCCTTTAAGACCTGCTTTTAGACCAATTACCACATTTCTATTTTCATATGCAGAAATCCATTTTTCATTTTTCATTAGTTCTTTACGAACCATTGGCCCTGCTAACATGCTGGTGTGAATTTCATCGCCTGTTCTATCTAAAAACCCAGTATTAATAAAGGCCAAACGAGTACTTGCTTCACGAATACACTCTTTTAGATTGGCTGAAGTTCTGCGCTCTTCATCCATAATACCCATTTTGATAGTATTTTCGGCAAGGCCTAAACTTGATTCAACGCGGATAAACAAGTCATTGGTAAATTGTACTTCTTCGGGCCCATGCATTTTAGGCTTAACAATATAGATGCTGCCATGTTTAGAGTTCAAAAACTTAGATGAACCATTTAAGTCGTGAAGAGCAATCAAGGATGTTATCAGGGCATCCAGAATGCCTTCGGGCACTTCTTCATTATTCACCGTTAAAATAGCGTCCGTTGTCATTAAATGACCTACATTACGGATAAATTGCAAGCTTCGCCCCGGTAAACTCATGGGTTCACCGTCTGAAGACAGGTATGTTCTATCTGGATTAAGTGTTCTGGTGGTTTCTTTTCCGCCTTTGCTGATAGTTTCAGACAAATCACCTTTCATCAGTCCTAACCAATTAGCATAAACTGCTGTTTTGTCTGCCGCATCAACCGCTGCTATGGAATCTTCACAATCTTGAATGGTGCTCAATGCAGATTCTAGAACAACGTCCTTCACACCAGCAGCATCTGTTTGACCAATTAAATTGGTGTCATCAATTTGAATTTCAATATGTAACCCATTATGGATACATAAAATTGCACTGGGACTTTCTGTAGAACCATTAAATCCAACAAACTGTGTCATGTCTTTTAAGTTAACTAAGCTACCTGTATTTAACTCAATAATAAGCTGTTGGTTATTGATTTTATATTGAACCGCATCATGATGACTGCCTTGAACCAATGGTAAGGATGCATCTAAGAAGTCACGAGCAAAAGTTTGTACTTTTTTACCACGAACAGGATTGTAACCAGAAGCTGGTTTTGTGGCAGAGTCATTAACGTTTAAAGAGTCAT
>Ga0307488_10004814_pt1 | contig 11223 bp, 13 predicted proteins | sample SB02metaG_FD_202248 | JGI IMG/M metagenome (GOLD analysis project Ga0307488, IMG submission 202248) | Sea-ice brine microbial communities from Beaufort Sea near Barrow, Alaska, United States - SB 0.2 | ecosystem: Environmental > Aquatic > Marine > Coastal | place: USA: Alaska | collected...
GTACAAGACCTACGGGCCGCACATGGGGGCTCTGTTCGGCACCACAGCGGCGCTAGCGTCCATCGAGGGCCCGAACCACTTCTTCGTCGACCCGACGGTCAGGCCCGGCATATATTCTATGTCACGTCATCCGACTCATTCTAAGCCCTTGTGTATTATTTTACATGGCATCATTTGACGTGACTAGCAATCTCTACCGAGCCCTACCCGATGGACGCACCGTATAAGTTCGAGGTTGGCGGGGTGTCGCACGAGGGGTGCGCCGGGATCTGTGGCTTAGGGGCAGGGGCTTACACCCATCCGCGCTTCAGGTCAACCTAAGCCGCTTTCGTCACGGAAATCACCTGTCATATCTCACGAAAAGTGATTTACATGAGCTGGGATCTGGACAAGTGTAAGACCCTGCTTGTGGGGTTACCTACGGCGCCTTGCAATCGGTGGCGGCGGAATGGGAGGCGGCGGAACCGAGGAGGAGGAGAGCATCGAGTTGGTTCCGTTGACCCGGCAGGAGGTGGAGACCGCGTTTGATGTGATGTCCGTGCTCGAGTTTCCCCTTCAGGTTAGGCCTGGCAGATATTGACCGCCACGCATCGATTTAATATTTTAGGCTAGGCAGGTTGACGTCCACGCAACCTAGTACGGCTTCAGGTAAATTCCATCGAAGGTATCATACCCTTCACCTGCGCCTCCCGGGACTGACTGACTAACGTCATCGACACGCATATTGAACCCTCGTAACGCGACAGAAATCGCATCCTATGACGGGGCGAGCATGATCTGCCTGGCACTACCTACAGGCGCAGCTGATGGCCTACTTCGGAGGGTTGGCCGACCTAGGCGCCCTGCGATTGGTCGGACCTCGATCGGCGAGCAATGACGTGCGGGTCCCCACGGTGAGCTTCGTGCCCCTCAACGGCTTGACGACGGGGCAAGTTGTGGCGGCAGCACACACAGCCAAGGTGGTACGGCCCGGCATCCTTTGCTTTCCGATGTGGAACTCCACATATCATTCTTACCACTCTATGCTGCCAATTCGACTCCAATTACCTCCGTTTGAGACAGGGCCTTTCCTCCATTTGACTCCGGGCGTTACTTTCGTTGGTCACCAATGAGCTCTATTTTTTATACGAATGAGATCCGTTAATACTGGGCCTGTCTTCGTTCCATTTGTTAGCAACGACTTCGTTTGATACCGGGCTTTGGCACGCGGCGATTCGCGACGGGAACATGTACGGCGTGAGGCTGTGTGAGGACATGGGCATCGACCCAGGGGTCGGGGTGGTTCGCGTGTCGCTGGTGCACTATAACACGGCGGAGGAGGTGGATCGACTCATTGATGCCATGGACACCGTGTTCAGGCACTAGTGCCTAGTCTGTGGGCTAGTAACTTCTAGTAAGCTGGAGTTTGGTGATTTGGCCAGAAGTCAGATGTCTTTTGGTCAAAATCATCAAACGCCTACTTACTACGGGTAGTACGAGATACTATGTATAGTACGCTTTACAGACTAGGCACTCGTTCCTCTTGCTTTTAAGACCTCACAGAGCTAAAATAATTAGCTCTGTGAGGGGGTAAATCCGCCAAACTGGATCGGCCGGTTTCTGCCGAACTGCTCGTCGTAAACCGTCGTTTCTTGAGTCAATCTACGGTGCCTGGTGAAACTGGATCGGCCAAACTGGCTCCGCCGATCTGGCTCGGTGAAAGGGGGTCGGCCATTCTTAAAAGCAAGAGGACTCGTGTCTGTCGCATCGCAGCCTCGAGGAGCTGTGCTTCGCCAGCCAAATGCACGTTGACCGAGGATATGTGTTGCTTGAACTCTGTTCATGTTGAACTCTCTTCAAGAGAAATTGTTGTTTAAAAGCTAGACTAATGTTGTTTTAACTACCTACGTAGGTATGTACCCCCCCCTATTGGGAGCCACGCAGGTATGATCCTGTAGCTTTAGTGCACTGGTGTACGAAGTACTATTAGAACAGTACGATTAATGAAGATGATCTACCTATACAATTCTAAGGAATGCGAGTGCGCATTGCGTTGGATCAGCTGAGGAAATTGCGTGCACACTCGGGGCGGTACCGGATGCCAACCACCCCACTCTAGGGCCTGGTTAATATATCTCAACACTTCAGTAAATACATCTCAACACGTCATGAGATGCTGTTCAACTCAGTACACGAGAGTCCAAAATGCGTCGGATAGCATGGCGGGCAATGGGACAAGCATGTATTGTTCGCCACGTTCAGACGTCACAGAATTCCATTCAACTCCATAAGCGAATGTCCAAAACGCGTCGGATGACGTGGTGAGCAACATCAGTATCTGCCAGTCCCTACCCCGCTCAGCCACTCCTCCGCCGCGCTGCTCAGGACGCTGAACAAGCCGCCGTCGCACTCCCCCCCGTGGCCCCACAGAAACCCGTACATGTTGGACATGAACCGCGCGAATCCCAAACTTAGGGCCAAGTAAATGATGCTCGCCAAATATCATAGGATGACAAACCCTAGCCGCACTATGGGGTCTTACTTTGGTCCCAAGCTGTATCTCCAATGTCATCCGATTGGCCTAAAGTAGATATTGCTCGCCAATGCCCAGAGCATACTCGTACACCCTTTTAACAAGAGGGTTTAGCATTTGTCAGATGACTGCTCCCTACCGAGCATCGCTGCGTAGTCGGCGTCAGAGTCTGTGCTATAATGCGAGGGGTGTCCGATCAACACTCCGTCGAGTGACCCCGCGGCGGTCATCATCGCGACGGCCAAGATACCCGACAACTAGGGCCTGACATGAAATGGCTCGAAACATCAGGGGGGTGCGAAATGAGGGCTCAAAACGTTAAAAAAAGGACATGAGGGTGGCATTTGACTCAAGAAACGAGGGTTGAAATCATCTTTAAGGACGTTTCGAGCAAATTCCGCCAGACCCTACAGACAACATGACCAGCACGATGATGATGAATTGCATGCGCCACAACACCCGGCTGATTCCATCTCCGCTCCTCTTGGTCGGCTGCCCCATGGCGACGCGGGCGGCAGCGAGGGCTTCGGCAGTGATGGCTGCATCGCCCGTCTCTGAGAAGTCACTATCGGTGTCACTATCATGCTGGTTCCACACTTGCTGGCGCCTCCAGATAGTGCCTCCACAATGGTTCCCATTTCAGCTCAACTTTAGCATCTTTGTGAGTTATCACCTGAGTCACTCCAGGAATCCCTGAGTGGTTGCGACCAATCAGCGCGAGGTGTCAGTGCGCGGTAACTCAGTTCTCCTATTCATGGAGGATTAACGGGCTCCATTGGTCGAAGGGCTACATTCGGGGGAGTCGGGGGGTGGTCAAACCTGTGACTGGGTGTAATGAAACGACATGTAAGACCCTACCTCTGGAGCTGAAGCTTGTCGCCAAGCGCCGATCTGCCCTGGGGCTGCGCGGAAGTGGAGGCCTCCTGCGAGGCCGCATCGTGATACGCGGCCTCTGCCGCTGCCGCTTCAATCTCCTCGAGCCGCCGCCGCAGCGCCTCCGTCTCCTCCCGAGCCGCGCCCAAGTCTGCTGAAGCAGCGGCGGCGGCGGCGGCGACCACGGAAGGCATCGGCGGCTGCAACGATGCATCGACACTCGCGGCAGCGGCGGCGGTGGCGGAAGCAGCGCGTTCTTCCGCCTCCATCGCCTAGTGCCTGCCAGCCAATGCTCGCCACGTCATGCGATGCCATAATTCGAGAAATGAGGGCCTATAACATGGATGATGACGTGGAAGGATGTGTCTGTCAGGCCCTACCCTCGCCGCTGACTCCGCCGCCTCCACAGCGTCGTGCAGCCGCTGAAACTCCCCCGACAGTACCTCCTCCCGCGCAGCGTGTTCTGCCTCCGCCCTAATGTTCTCCGCTCGGGCGGCATCGCGTTCGCGTTCAGCCTCTGCCGTCAATGCCGCGTCTGACGCTCGAGTAGCGTCGTGTTCTGTCTCCGCTGCCTGCGCTGCCGCCGCTGCCACGGCAGTAGCTTCCGCCACCGCAGCATCCGCAACCGCGGCAACCTTCTCCAATTGACGCAGCTCCATATCAACCTTCGCCGCCGACGCAGACGCTGCCTCGCAGTAGGGTCATTGAGAACAAGCAATCGACCGAGATCGGAGCATGAGCATGACCTCAAGGTGAATGATCAATTGATCATACGGACGCGCGACGGAGGAGGACATTCAATGACGTCAGACACCGTCGAGCGTTCCGTGAGGTCGAGTGCTTGTTATCGACACCCCACTTACCTCGGCGTCCGTCTTGACTGTCGCCGCCTCCGCTGACGCGACCGCAGCCTTCGCCGCATTTCTGAACGTTTCTGTCTCTGCACGCGCGGCGTCGCGTTCGGCTTCCGCTGACAGCACCAAAGACGCAACCGCTTCAGCCGCGTCTGCCGCTGAGGCGTCCAGCGATTGACGTAGCTCAAGCTCAACTTTCGTCGCCGCTGCCGCCTCTGCCTCACAGGAGGATCATTGAGATTAATAACTCGGGCGAGATCAGAGCATGAATTGCCACGAAGGAGCTCAGGGTGATTTCTCATACAGACGCGATGCGGAGGGGGAGCAGACAGCCTTACCACCACCGCTGCAGTCTCCGACGCGGCTGATGCTTCAGCGGCCGCCGTGGCCAGCTCCCTGCGCGCGGCGTCACGTTCAGATTCCGCTGCCAACACCGCATCCGCTGCGTCTGAGGCCGCGACCGTTGCCGCCGCCGCTGCCGCCGCCGCTGCGGCCGCCGCCGCTATTGACGATTCAGCCGCCGCCGCAACAAGTTCACCCCGCGCGGCGTCACGTTCAGTCTCTGCTGACAACACCGCCGCCGCCGCGTCTGAGGCCGCAACCGTTGCCGCCGCTGCCGCCGCCGCTGCTAGTGACGATTCAGCCGCCGCCGTAACGAGCTCACCCCGCGCGGTGTCACGTTCAGATTCCGCTGACAACACCGCCGCCGCCGCGTCTGAGGCTGCTGCCTCTGCCGCGGGGCTTACACTCGTTCACGTCAGAGCTCAATTCGAGCAACTTCAGGTCACGTTCATGAGTTGAGTTGGGTTATACGGTGGACGGAAGAGCTCAAATTGAGCTGAAATGGGAACGAGTGTAAGCCTCTGCCTCTACCGCGGTCCGCGCCGCCGCCGCCTCTGCACGCAGCTTCTCTTCCGAAGTGTAGCGGCGCAAGTTGAATTTGAAAGCAAAGTTTGAAAGCGGTCCATCACACTGTAACTTCAAGAGCTGAAACCATGGGCACTTTCAACACGGGGTTTGATAGGTCAACCTGCACCGCCCTGCCCGGGCTGCGGCAGCCGCGAGCTCGGTGTCCGGTTTCATCATCGCCGCCTCTGCGTCTGAATCTCGTTGTAGCGGCGCAAGTCGAAATTGAAAGCAAATTATGAAAGCGGATTATCATATTTTAGCTTCGACGCTTGGGCAGGCGCTTTCAACACGGGCTTCAATTGAGTTCGACATGCACCGCTCTACCTCGTACGACGCTCACACGTCGCCGCTCAGACTCTGCTGTCAGTGCCGCCTCCGCTGCTACTGATGCTTCAGCCGCAGCTGCAGCCTGCTCCCCGCGCGCGGCGTCACGTTCAGCCTCTGCTGACAACACCGCCGAAGCCGCAGTCTCCGCTGCTACTGTCGCATCCGCCGCCGCCGCAACGAGCTCACCCCGAGCGGCGTCACGATCCGTCTCCGCTGACAACACCGCCGCCGCCGCATCAGAAGCAGCTACCTCAGCCTCTGTGCGAAACGCCACCGCCTCCGCACGCAGCTTCACGAACTCCGCGTCTGTTTTCACCATCGCTGCCTCCGCCCAGAGGCTTACACTCGTCCACTTTTCAGCTCAGCGGAAGCGCGTTCTGTGGGATAGGGGGTGCAGCCAGGGGTTCTTTAGGAGATGTGTAGGGGGTCTTAGCTGCTAGTAGGGGGTGTTCAGGGTGTATTCTGTGTCAGAAATGGCTCAGGTTGAGCATAAAAGGTGGACGAGTATGAGCCCCTGCCTCCGCCGTGTCGGACGCTCGCACAGCTGCCGCTCGAGCAGCCGCGGAGTTGCGCTCTGACTCCGCAGTCAATGTCGCAGCCGCCGCAACCGACGCCTCTGAAAGACGAAGCTCCAGCTCAACCTTCGCCGCCGCCACTGCCGCCGCTGCGGTCTCGGCCGCGGCGGACGCATCAGCCGCGGCCGCCACGAGCTCCCCGCGCGTGGCGTCTCGTTCAGTCTCCGCTGACAGCACCGTCGCCGCCGCTGTTTCTGCCGCGGCTGAAGCTTCAGCCGCTGCCGCAACGAGCTCACCCCGCGCAGATTCGCGTTCATTCTCTGCTGACAACACCGCCGCCGCCGCGTCTGAAGCTGCTGCCGCTGCCTCGGTGCGGAACGCCTCTGCCTCCACACGCAGCTTCTCTTCCCGCTCAGACTCTGTTGACAGTGCTACCGCCGCCGCGGCTGACGCTTCGGCCGCCGCCGCACCCAGCTTTGCACGCGCGACGTCACGCTCCGTCTCCGCTGACAACACCGCCGCCGCCGCCGCCGCCGCCACGCAGGAGGGGCATTGAGAACAAACTCTAGAACGATATCGGAGCAGGGCTTAGCATCGGGGTGATTGCTCATACTCACAGACGACGCGCGGACTCGGTTCATCGATTCAACGTTAGTTGAGTGCATTCTCTATGTACCCCCTGCCGCATCCAACGCTTCAGCCGCCGCCACATCCATCTCTGCCTGACGACGCTCCAGCTCCAGAACCACAATGTCCCGTTCCCGGCAAGCCCTCGCCGCCTCCTCCGTGGCCGCCTCTCGGTGGTGGCTCTGCGAATAGGCAAACGCGTTCGCCGATTCAGCTTCCACTGTGGCACTGTTGAGATGAACCGTCAAGTGGTCAACCTCGGAGCGGGCATGTGCCAGATCGGCGGTGAGCTCCGCATGAGAGGCTTCGGCCTGCACCGCAGCGGCGACGGCGCCCGCGCGCCGCTCATCAGGGGCTCACACTCGTCCACTGTTCGGTCAGCCATGAGCACTTTTTGAGGGACGTGTCGGGCGGTTCTTTCAGATATGAGTGACAAGAACGGCTCAGGTTGAGCTGTGAGCTAAAAGAGGACGACTGTAATTCGACCGCTATTCGGCTTGACGTGAGTACTTTTTGTGAGGTACGTTGGGTGATGTCAGTGGGTCTCAGTGACAAAAATGGCGCAGGTTGAGCAGAAAATTGGGCGAGTGACAGCCCCCTTGCCGTTCATCGGCCGCCGCGGCGGCCGCGGCGGCATCATCCCTCGCCGACATCGCGTCATTCACCGCGGCGAGACGCGCGCTCTCCGCGACTTGCACAGCTGCGGTCGCCTCCTCGCATTTCTCTGCGGTGTTGACCCGAGCTTCCCCCGCGCGAGTTCGGTTGGCGGCGGCGCAGATGCAACGCCAGCGGTAGAATGCCGATGATGCTGCCGCTGCCTCAGAGCAGGGGCTTCCACGCATCCACTGTTCGGCTTCACCCAAGCCATTTCTGCCACGAACACGGGGTGAAACCACCCAGCATACCCCACTACAGAGCTCACATTCCAGCCGAAATGTGGATGAGTGCAAGGCCTACCTCAGAGCGGCGGGCTGCGCGTTGGAAAGCAGTGTCTGATGCTGCGGCGGCGGTTGCTCCTTGTGTTGCCGCCTGGATGTAGCGGTGCAAGTTGAAATTGAAATCAAAGTTTGAAAGCGGTTCATCATATTTAAGCTTCAAGCGCTAAAGACCAAGCGCGGTCAACGGGGTTGAATCCGCGGTCAACCTGCACCGCTATACCTCCAGCTCCCTGGCGGCTACCGCCTCCGCGGCCGCCTCCGCCGCCGCGGTGCGAGCCACCGCATCCACGCTGCGAGCCTCTGCCTCCTGAAGTGATTGGCGCAGGTCGTCGGCGTCCTCGAGCGCGGCGGCGAGGGGCTTATACTCGTCCAGTCTTCAGCTTGACATGAGCACTTTTTGTGGGAACGTTGGGCTGTTTCATTCAGTTCAAGTGACAAAAAAAGCCTCATCTTTAGCCCAACAGTGGACGAGTGGAAGCCCCTGCCGGCGGCGAGCGCGGTGGACGACAGCGACGCGTCCTCGGCGGCGGCGGCGGCGGCAGTGCTTTCCTCGGCGGCAGCGGCAGAGATGGCGGCGACGGCGGCGGTGGCTTCCTGCTTGGCCGCATCCAGAGCTGCAGCGGCGGCTACTGCCGCCTCCGCCGCTGCCGTTTGCGCTGCCTCCGCCACCTCCGCCGCCTCCGTCTGCGCCGCCGCTCCCGCCGCCGCTGCCGCCTCCTCCGCTCTCTCCGCAGCCTCCTTTGCAGCCGCCTCCGCCAGAGCCGCGTCCGCCAATGACGCGGCCAACTTAGCCTCAGCCGCGTTGAGTCGCTGTAGCATATCGTCCGCAGCCTCCGCCGCGGCCATCAGCGCCGAGGCCCCCACCGCCGTCTCCGCCGCTGCTGCCTCCGTCGCAGCCGCCTAGTATGAGGGTCATTGAGAACAAGCACGCAAACCGAGATCGGCGTATGCCTTACCTTCACACAGGCGCACATGCTCGTTTCATGCATCCTTCGTCGATCGAGTGCCTATCATCAATAGCCTCCCTACCTCCGCCAGAGCCGCATCCGCGAGTGAGGCCGCACACTTAGCCTCAGCCGCGCTAAGTTGCTGCAGCGTCTCGTCGAGGTCCGACCGCGCGACGTCACGTTCCTCTTGGAGGCGCGACACAGCGACGGCGGCGACGGCGGCAGCGGTGGCGGCTTCGGCCGAGAGTACGGTAATGCGGGCTTCGGTGTCTGCTGCGGCGGCCGTCGCCGAAACGCCCGCCGCCGCCTCGTTGACCGCCATGCTGTAGCGGCGCAAGTGGCGATGAATGCAAAGCTGGAAAGCGCTCTCTTCATAATTCAGCTTTCAGGCACTGAAACCAGGCGCGAACAACTCCGGGTCAACCTGAGTTCAACCTGGGGTCAACCTGGGGTCAATATGGGGTCAACCTGGGGTCAACCTGGGGTCAACCTGCACGGCCATACCATGCGCTCCATCAGCGCAGCGAGTGCGGCGGCATCGGCGGCGGCCGCGCTCTAAGTGTAGCGGCGCAAGTTGAAATTGAAAGTAAAGTTTGAAGATGCTTCATCATATCATAGTTTGAAGTGCTTAGTTCCAGGCGCTTTCAACCCATGGGTTTGATAGGGTCAACCTACACCGCCCTACCTCGGCGGCGGCGGCGGCGGCGGCGGTGTCGTGACGGGCGTCGTCGAGCTCCTGCGAGAGGCGGCGCGCTGCGGTGGCAGCTGAAGCGGCGTGCGCGCTCTCGGTGTAGCAGCGCGATTTTAATTTGGAAGCAAAGTTTGAAGGTGTTTCATCATATTATAGTTTCAAGCGCTTAGTTCCAGGCGGTTTCAACATGGGTTTCATCGGTTCAACCTGCACCGCCCACCTCGGTAGCGTCGGCGGCGGCGGCGGCGGCATGTTGCGCGTCGTGAAGCTCCTGCGATAGGCCGGTAATCAGGGGCTCACACTCGTCCACTTTTCAGCTCAACCTGAGCCGTTTCCGACACACGATACACGCTAAACACCCCCTAATATGCCCTGGTATCCCCTCTCACCACCTGAACACCACCAGGACAACCCCTGAATGCACCCCCTATCCCACAAAAAGCGCTTTCGTTGAGCTGAAAGGTGGACGATTCTAAGCCCCTGCCGGTAATTCGGGCCTCGGTGGCTGCTGCTGTGGCTGCGGCGGCGACTGCTGCGGCGGCTGTGGCGGCGGAGGCCTCCGCCGTAGCCGCACTCGCCGCCACGCCCGCAGCCGCCTCATTCTCCGTCATGTAGGGACTGATGAACAGTGCTCGCCACATAATGCCACCTAATTCAATAATCGAGGGATCAAAATGCGTTTGATGATGTGACGAGCATCGATGGATAGTGATTGCCACGCCATAGGCTGCCATTTAAATCAATAAACGAGTGTTCAAAATGCGTTTGATGATGTGAGGAGCATCATCCATCAGTCCCTACCGCCATGCGCTCCATTATCGCGGCGAGTGCGGCGGCATCGGCGGCGGCCGCGCTCTCGGCGGTGGCGGCGGCGGCGGCAGCGTCATGTTGGGCGTCGGCGAGCTCCTGAGCGAGGCAGGCGAGGCGCACTTCGGTGTCCACTGCGGCGGCGGCCGTGCTCTCGGCGGCGGCAGCGGCGGCGGCAATGGCATGCCTGGCGTCATCAAGCTCCTGTGTGAGTCCGGTAATGCGGGCTTCGGCGTCTGTTGCAACGGCTGCAGCGGCGGCGGCCGAGGTCTCGCCGAAGGTGACGGCGGCGGCGGCGGCGGCGGCGAATTGTCGCGCATCGTACAGCTCGTGTGAGAGAAGGTTGGCGGCGGTGACGGCGGCAGCGGCGTCCTGTCTGGCCTCGTTGTAGCGGCGCAAGTGTTGAAATCGAAAGCAAAATTTCAAAGTGTTTCATCATATTTCAGTTTCAAGCGCTTAGTTTACGGTGGTTTCAACGTGGGTTTGATAGGGTCAACCTGCACTGGCCTACCTCGAGAAGCTCGTGCGACATGCTGGTGAGTCCGGCTTCGGCGGCTGCGGCGGCGGCGGCGGCGGCGGCGGCGGCGGCGGCGGCCGAGCTCTCGGTTGCGGCATCAGCGGTGTGTCTGGCGTCAGCAAGCTCTTGGGCGGCGGCGGTGGCGGCGGCGGCGGCGTCATGTCTGGCCTCTTGAAGCTCGTGCGACAGGCTGGTGAGTCCGGATTCGGCTGCGGTGGCGGCGGCGGTAGCTGCGGCGGCGGCAGCAGCCGAGCTCTCGGTGGCGGCATCAGCCGTGTGTCTGGCGTCGACACGCTCTTGGGCGGCGGCGGCGGCGGCGGTGGCGGCGTCATGTCGGGCCTCTTGCAGCTCGTGAGAGAGGCTGTTGAGGCTGACTTCGGCGGCGGCGGCTGCTGCGGTGACGGCGGCGGCCGAGCTCTCGGTGGCGGCATCAGCAGTGTGTTTGGCTTCCACAAGCTCTTGGGCGGCGGCAGTGGCGGCGGCGGCGGCGTTTTGTCTGGCCTCTTGAAGCTTTTGAGAGAGGCTGGTGAGTCGCACTTCGGCGGCGGCGGCGTCTTGGGTGGCGTTGTGGAGCTCCTGCGAGAGACCGTTGACGCGAGCCTCAGCAGACGCTTCAGCAACGGTGGCGGCTGCAGCGGCGGCGGCGGCTTCCTGTCTAGCGTCGTGAAGCTCCTGCGTGAGGCCGGAGAGGCGGGCCTCGGTGTCT
>Ga0307488_10004815_pt1 | contig 11222 bp, 9 predicted proteins | sample SB02metaG_FD_202248 | JGI IMG/M metagenome (GOLD analysis project Ga0307488, IMG submission 202248) | Sea-ice brine microbial communities from Beaufort Sea near Barrow, Alaska, United States - SB 0.2 | ecosystem: Environmental > Aquatic > Marine > Coastal | place: USA: Alaska | collected 2017-05-06
TCATAATTTCCTGCGTTAGCTGAAACACTAATTTCATCTAACTCATCGTCATCATTATTTATGATATTATTTTCTTGCATTTCTAACTTCCACAACTAATTCAGATAATCGTAATACGTTTAGTATTTTTTTCTCGTCAATTCTTTTTTTATTGACTATAGAATTCTTAAGCTGTTTTGCGACTTCTTTTAATTTTATTTTTACAACTGCGTCGTCTACATGTTTTAATTCTGTAGATAGAGATCTTAGATGTTTTGAAACTACAGTTTGTAATTGTGACCTAAGTGTTTCTGTGTTAGAGATGTTGTTAATGTATTCTCTAAGTATTGATGCTTGGCCCTCAGTAAGTTTACTATATTTTTTATTAAACTTGTCAACTAAAACTTTATATGCCAATAGCCTTAAATCTTTATCTTCAGCTCTGAATGCTTCAACTACTCTATCAACATGAGATACTGCCGAAGTTGTTCTACAGATATGTTCTACTATGTTTGCTCTAGATTGAAGACTTATTCTAGGTGTTGCAAAAGAATTTTCACTAGATACCTCGAACAAAATATATATGGAAGCATTCTGTTTGTATTTTCCTATTTTTGCCTTAAAAAATTCCTCAATATTATAGTTGTTTTTAATTTCCCTAATTAAGTTGTACTTTTCTCTTCTTAATGTAGTTGAATTTAATTTTGATCGTTCCTTTAGAACTAGATCTACAAACTTGTCTGCCTTATATTCTGTCTTGTATTTTTCATTTACTAATGTCTGATACAGGTGAAGTTCCTTTTTAATCACAGTATTTTTTCCAAAATACTCCTTAATTATCGCGATTGCTGGCGACTTATCTACTCCATTTAAAGTATCGGTTGTGATTTGTCTAACCAATAATTCAAATAGAATTCCTGTATTTTTTACTTTCGAATGTTTCGCCATAATTATGCCCTTATACTTTCTTGTCTCTTATATAAATATAGACGATTACGCCTTTGTGTCTTCTTCGTGCAATAAGTTGTCCTCATCTAACATAGATTTTTCATTTAGGTTCATCTTTTTACCAAGGTTCATACTATTGAATATTTCCTTAGTATTTACCTTAATACTTCTATCCCTGTTTTTTATGTCTCTTGACCGTGTTTCACTTCCTAAAGGATCTCTACCTCTTGGAGCGCGCTGTGTGCCATAATCAGTGTCTACTTCAGGTCTTCCAACATCAGAATCTGACTTTCCTGATCTGGTTTTTCTAGTATCTCCTGAAGATGAAAGTGTTTGCTTATTTTTTTTCTTCATATTTTCAGCTACTTCATCTTCCTTTGCAGGGTCTTTACCTTCTGATTCAATCGTGTCTTGTCTGTATTTTTGAATGACATCTTCTACTACTTTTTCTCTTTCGGTTTCAATATCGTCACCACTCATTTTCCAAATATTTTCGTATATCCAATCTTCTGAAAGCATTTTATTTGATTTGATTGCATCTGCCAAGGATACTTTTTTGTCAAACACATCTAATTTTTCCTGTTCTGCTATTGTGGATGGATTTGTTAGTGTTAAGCTAAAGTCTACTAAGTCTTCATCACTGTATCCTTGTGTGTACAAGTGAACGATTGCAATTTTAGTTAATTCTGAAACGAATATTCTTTGTAGTCTTTCTATTGTTCTGGAAAATCTAACATCAAGTGCAGCTAGTGTTGCTTTTCCATCCACATTCTCATCATATCCTAAAAAAGCCTTTGGTACACGTAATCCGGCCATCATTCTATTTCTTAAATATTCAATATCATCAACACCAGTCCATTCAAGTCCGCCTATATCCTCTATAGATGTATTTGAATTACCACCTCTTACTGGTAAATAAAAATCCTCGATCATGTTTTGTAAATTGAATTTCATGTTATAATCACCAGTATTTTTGTCCATAAATGGTACTTTTTTCATCTTGTTGATTACTTTTTGCATGTAAGTGTCAACTTCAGCTGGTGGAATATTTCCTATGTCAATTTTAAAGGCGCGTTTTTGTGGGGCTCTCATAATACGATGAATCATCATTGCATCTTCCATAAGAGTTAATTGTTTCCAAGTCTTTCTAGGTTGTTCTATCATAGACTTTCCATACGGCAAGAAATTAGTATCTTGTAATAATCTAAAATGAGCAACTTCATAGTTTTCAAAAACTTTTTGATTGTTTTTAGTTGCCCTACCATATGCACCTGTGGCACCTCCAAAAGTTTCATCAAATAAAAACTCTACAGAATCTGGCCTATTTGGATCTACTCCTTCCTGTCTAGTTATTGCGTAAGGAGATAGTGGGTTGCAACCAGTAACACCAAGTTTTTCAACAATATGTAATTGTAGATAAAAGTCTCCATACTTTGCCATCATTCTAATCCATGGATATAAATTAAATTCAACATTTAATACGTCATAGAAAAGATTGTTTAGTATTTCTTCAATTTCTTTCTTACCACTTTTAATTTCCAATACATCACCAAACTCATTTTTCAATGTAGATTCATCTGCATAGATGTCAAGTGCTGCTGATATAATTGAGTCACTATCCATTGCTTCGTAATCCTTAAACAGTTCTTGTCTAAGTTGATTAAAGCCTTGGCTAGGATCATATATTCCACTGCCTCCTGATGAAGTATGTAGCCTATTAAATCTATCAACCAATATGTTTGATTCTAAATTTCCTGCTGATTGTGCTCTTGCTGGGTCAATAACTTTTAATTTATTGTCTCCAACTTTTCTAACTATTGCTGAGCTTCCAATTAGTTTTTTTAATCTTCCAAATAATGTTTTGTCTGCCATTTTATTTCCCTAATTTATTAACCATGTCAAATCTTCTCCCGTATTTGAACCGTCTTCAAATTTCCAATCACTATGAACATCATTTTGAGTATACATTCCGTCAGTTTTTACAATATGGTTAATTGCATTCTTACTTAGTTGTATGCCGTCATTTCTAAGCTTTAAGGCTGTGTCTCGTACCCATAAGCCTATTGCTAGCGCCATTACCAAGTCATCATTATATCCTCTCTGGGCTTCTGCTCTATGTCCTTTCCAAATAAAGACTGCGAGTTCGTCTAAAAGCCGTGTAGATCTAACGATAAACGTTTTTTCTCTAAAATAAATATCAAGTTTTGAAATTAAAAGTGGCCTGGTTTTACTAGATGTTGTAAAACCTGGAGTCATTTGACTTTTATCCTTTAAATCGTAACCTTTTGATATTTGGGTGGTTGCATCTGTCACACCATCCTGTTTATATGTATAATATAAGTTTTTATATTCTCTGTCTATTGCACTCTGTATTGATCCGAATCCTACACTAGCATTTTCTATTACAAGTAGAGCTTCGTTATATTCTGTTGCAACAGTTACTAACATGTTTCCAAAATCCTTAGGTGTTTGATGTCCTTTGTATTCTGCAACTTGTGTTAGATTTTCAATATCTATTACATGAAAAGATGAATAATCACTACCATCTCCTCGTGCTACATCGGCAACCACCATATACGACCTAGAATAATCAGGATATTCCCATACCCAATATTCTCCGCCTTGTCCTCGCTTTTCAACTGGAGGTTGCATATATGTTTCTTTATACCATTGTACAGTTTGACCATCTATTACAGTATTACCAGAAGAAATAAAGTCACAATCACATTCTTGAGCTGCCATTTTAGGGCCTAGTAATTGTTCTTGTTCATCCCTCCATTCTTGTTCGCGATCGGGATGCATGTTCCAATGCAACCTAATAGTGTTAAACTTATTTCTGCTTTCCTCTGCAGCTACCCATGTTTTATGAAAGAAATTTCCTGTTCCATTTGGCGTTGATAGTATTATTGCTTTACCACCAGTTGCTAATGTTTGCTGTGCTGAAGCCCAAATTTCATCGATTTTGTCAATAAAAGCTGCTTCATCTATTATCAATAGTGATAATGCTTCAGATCTACCTGCATCACCTGAACTTGAAACGGCTTTTACTTGAGATCCATTTGAGAATCGCAAACTCAACTTATTATCTTCTGTTGTATTTCCTTTTAGCCAGCTTGGTAAATAGTTGTGCATTTCTCTAACCTTTGTTACCAAGTTTTTTGCTACTTCTTGCTTTGTTGCAATTACAAGAACATTTTTATCATCTTGGAATAGCATTAACCAGAGTGAATATCCAGCTGAAAGTGTGGATATGCCTAATTGCCTAGACTTTAATATGATATTATAGTCAAACTTAGATAAACTTTCTAAACTTCTTTCTTGAAATTGATATAGGTGAAAAGGTATTCTACCCCTTGTTGGATGCTGAATCTGACAGTACTTTTTCATAAAGTATATCGGATCTTCAGCACATTTAAGATATTCCTTTCGGATTATTTGTTTAAGAGATTGTTTTTGTCTCATATATATAAATATATATTTATCTTTATAAAAACCTAATTGGTAACTATTTCTTTCGTTTCTCTAGGCTTCTACCTCCAAAATATGCACCTATTACAGTAATAAGAACTAGTTGTAATAGATCAGTCCATTTAGCTTCAACATTGAAACTAATTGTTCCTGCATCTATAAATATCATTAGAACTGTGGAGACTACTAAAAAAATAAGCACTAATGGTCTAACATTTTTACTCAACCAAGAATCACTATTCATATCAGCTTTCCATCGGTCTGTGATGTTGGCTTCCATTTGTGTTTCATAGTCTTTAATTAATTCTTGGATTTTTTGTTCTGCTGCTAGTTTTTCTTCTTTTGACGTGTGCAAGTTATCTATAACTCCACCTACACTCTTCACCAGTTCACCTGCTCCACCTGAAAGTAATTTTGTTAGTATGCTCATGACTTTTCTCCTTTATTTAATAGTCGAATGGTGGAGTACTGTATTTCTTTTTGTCTATACCGTACCATTTACCCTTGTCAAAATAGTAAAACCATCCGTATTTTTCATCTACAACTACTCTAAATTTTTTAGGTAGTTTAACCCTTTTCTTTGAGGCTCTTGCGATATATTTTAGTACTGGAACTCCATCATCAAAAGTTTTATCTGTTGATCGAGCCTCAGCTGTTCCACCTCCTGTTGCATTGTATACCTTACCACCTATATCGTCTGCCAATGTATCAGTTGCACTTTCTGTTAGTTGAACTTCTTCAAATTGTATATCTTCTATATCTAATGTTTTAGGATAGTCTTTATCACCTGGTTTTGCAGGTTTTTCGCCTCGTTTTCTTTTCGCATGAATATTTGCCCAAAGACCTTTATTTTTTCCTTCATCTATATCATCAATAGGTTCACTTCTTATAGCAGAGTTGAAGTCTGCTTCAGCCTTCTGAACTACCTTGTACATTTTAATAATATCTTGTTTAAGTTTTTCTTTCTTTTTTGCATCTTTTTCTGCAACGAAAGCCTTTCTTAATTTTTGCTGAGCTAGTTGTATTTTTTGTAAATCTTCTACTGCGTTCATAAATTTACGAGACATTGAAGCTTCTAGTAATGCCGCTACTTCTTCGTTGATTATTTCTTGTAGTTTATTTTTTTTCATGTTTAATCCCAAAATACTATGTTTAAAATGCCTATTATTAGACTTATATCATATAAATATAACGATACAAGCTTTAATCACATCTCATTTAAATGTTTTTTCCAATCTAAAAGTTCTTTTTTGAACTTTGACTTCAGTTCAGACTTATTAAGTCCACCTGACCAATCTTCAATGTCGCCAGTTTCTGTAACAAATGTGTGATTTGTATCTAGCCATTCATCAAATTCTTCAACCAAATCTTCAAGTTGAGCTGTTTTGTTCCTCTTAAATAGGTCTTTCATTTTTAATTCATAATTACCACCTAATCTTTGTGCAGTAGATTCTGCGGCGTGGCATCCTAAGCACTCCTTGTTTATTTTCCAATGGTAATTATCAAACTGACCCTTCATTATGTTTCCACATTTTGGACATGTTAATGGCATTTTTACAAAATCCCGAACAGATTGCATTTTTGAAATACTTTGTGTTATTCCATTCTTTATTGTCCAAGTTTTTCCAGATTCTTCCCAAACGTCTCCTTCAACTTTTTTTTCCGAGGCCTTATATCCTACTTGGGTATTTACTGATTTTGTATAATCCTTATTGACGATATTTCGCATCCTTTGGACCTTAGCTTCGCTTATTCCTTTTTTCATAACCTTTTCTCTTTTAGAATGTCATCATACCAGTAATTTGGTTTACTGGTGCAAATGCTCCTGTTAATTTATATGTACTTCCTTTATATATAAAAACTAGTCCTTCACTTGGAATTATAGTTTTAAACCCGCCAATAGCAGATATTTTTTGCAATTGTTTGGTCATTCTGTTTAATTTCTTTAAGTCACCACCTTTTCTAACATCAGTAATTGCCTTTGCAACTTGCTTTCGTACATTTTGAATAGCTTTATCTGGATTTGCAGCTAAAAATCCTTCTACGTTTTTCAGAACTTCTGCTCCTAGTTCAAAGAATAGGGTTTCAAATGGTAGCATGTTCTTTTTTACTTGATCTGCATGTTTTAACTTGTCAAACTCTTTTGCCTTTGCAAGAATTTTTTCATCTGTAAACGTTTTTTTATCTAATCTAAAAGACTTGTCGGAAAATGCCCATCGTTTAACCAGTCCCATTTTAGTTTTATTATCTATTCCAGTAATTTTTTTGTCGACAAAATCTTCCCACCATGCTTGATGATATTCAGAAAAAGTCGAAGAATCTTTCATATTAAACTTTTTCATTAGTGCATTTAACTTTCCAGTAAAGTATGGCTTTTTAGCTGAATAGTCTTGGTGTGGATTCATTTTAAGAATCTTTGGTCCTATAATGGAAAAATTCTTTTGTACTGTTTGGTTTGTTTGTGCGATCATTCCTGCAAGAATTCTAGCTCCATCAGAAACTGAACCTATGGCTGTTCCACCTTTATACTTTAATACATTATGGAACTGTAGATACGGTGCGTCATATGTAATTACATTTGCGGATGCCGGAAACATTATTTCCATGTTTACCCAATTATTACCATTGTCAAATATTTTTTGTTGTTGTTTAGGATTAAGACTTCCAATTGCTTTTCCTAAGTCTTTCATTGCAAATGTAAAGGCTTTTTCAATATTGCCTCTACCTTTAAATTTTGCAGCAATGGCTTTGTAGTCCATTCCACCTCGTTTAAGATCTCCAGTATTTCTTGCTGCAAGCATTTTTCCGTTCCAACTAATAAATAGATTTTGGCCGTCAGTTTTTTCTGTTGCTGCTTTTTCTAAATCTAGATTTCCTTGTAGAGATAAATCTATGATTTTTTTAAAGTCACCAAATTTTAAACCTCTATCATCAAATGGATGAGACATATGTCCGTATGCACCTCCTTCAATTAATAAAATTTGTTCAGTTAACCATTTACTAAGGCTTTCTGTATTTATTGATAAATCTTTTTTAGGTGATATTGGTAAATCAATAATAGGTTTTTTTTGTTTTTTAAGCATTTTTTGCACTTTTTTAAGGTTTTTATTTAATTTTAAAGGTTCCTTTATTTTATCACCTTCTAGATTTTTTTTGTCCTTAGATTGTTCTGCTCCCATAAAATTTATGAATTCCATACCTGCCGTTTTAGCTATTTTTTTAATTCTAGATCGCCATTTTGAGTATGCCTTTGTATCCTTATAATTTTTAGGATTTGTTGCAGTATCTGCTCCAGCTACTCCAGCGGCAAAATATGTTACACCCTGAGAATAGTCATTAATTGCAGGATCGGACTTTAATTGGTCGATGTTTAAATCGTCACCAACTAAATAATTAATTACTTCATATCCAACAATTTCTGCAAAGTTTTTGCCTGATTTTTCAAAGGCGGCCTTTGTTATAAAGTATGTTGGAGGTCCATCATCAACATCTCCACCAGTTGTTGCAGTTGCAGATGCTTCGGCTATTAATTCAAAAAAGTTTGTTTTTATACAGAATTCTAATATAGATTCATTAAGCTTTTCCAGTTTGTTTACAACTAGCTTATAATTTTTAGTGTGGCCAAATATGCCTTTAAATATTTTTAGCTTTTCTTTATTATCTAGTGAAGTATCGCCTAATGCTTTTCTAATTGCAGTGCCACTCATTTCACCGTATCCAGAAACATTCATACTGACATGAGGTGCCTCTAATACATATGCTCCTTCCTTATATCCCATTTCAGCTTTTCCTTTCCACTCTTGAAAGAATTTACCACTTTTAAGTCTGCCTGCGTCTTTTTTTCCAAACACAAATACTGCAGCTGTAGTTTTAGGGTCATACTTTTTAAGTATTTCTTCAGCTTTATATGGACTTTTTACTTGTACAACCTTTGATATTCCATGTGACTTTATTATTTTTTTCTTTTCTGCAAAAGAGAATGGTGATTTTGGTAAATCTACTTTACCACTTGTTGCAACATATACATCTTTAAACTTACTAGATAACCATTTATATGTTTTAGCATGATGTGCACCCATAGGCTGGAATCTGCCTGGATAGATTGCAACTATATTTTTAATATTAGAATTTTCTAATAAAATTTGGTCTGTAAGGTATTTTGTTAATTGTGTCATATTATTATATAAATATACGGGAGTTGTTTAATAGAACAACTATATACTGAGATTTCCCGCTCCTAATTGAATTTTTCCTGAATGAAAGAGGATATTACCACCTCCTGGTAAAATAAATGTTACTAGAAACCTTACACGATAAATTACATTAGCTCCACCCGTATTTCCGGTAATATTAAATTCCAAACCATTTAATTTACTCCCACCTAAACCGGTTGATGGAGTATACACACTGGCAGATAAATCTACTGGGGCTTCGGAGGTAGTAGATAATACTGTAGCATTTGCTGCACTACCATCATCCGTAATTACAGTATTTACACTGGCTGCTCCTTTGCCTGCAGCTGCCATTGTTACAATGGGCTGTATGCTCACAATTGATGCAGCAGCTGCAAGATTTGCATAATCGCCAGTGCCTTCCAGCCCAAAGGTCACAAGTTGATTTCCCTGAGTATTTTCAAAACTAGTACTGTTAGAGTCATCAGACGCATTAGCTAAAATTTGTGCAGAGGATACATTAAAGTTCGGAGATGCTAGAACGGTGTTTACTGTAATTAGTTGTGTTGCCATATTATTTTAATGCTAAAGTCGCGGTTTTTGTAGTTTCACCATGTGTCATTTCAAATCTTAATGTATAGGTACCTCTACTGTTTAGGACCGTTGCTTTAAGTGTTATTTCTTCAGTAGCAGATAAATTTTTATCATAAGTTACTTTCGCATTATTAGCAGTTATATGACTAGCTTGAGTAGAAGTTATACCAACTTTAGAGTGATTTGCTACTATTCTAGATCTTTCGGTTGATGTTGTTCCTACCTTAGATGTGTTAGCCGATATTGCAGAAGCTTGAGCAGAAGTAATTATTTTTGACGAATCAGATAAATTTATTTCATCAATACACTCGTCTATTTTTTTATTTAAAAATTGAAGAGCTTCGTCTGATATTTGTTCATTGTGAGATGTATCATCAAATCTTTCAGTTATTTTTTCTCGTGCCTTTGATGTCTTGACGTTATTATATCTACTGTCTGATTCGTTTTCTAAGTCATTTGATTTTCTAATAGCCATTTTTTTCTCCTAATATATTCTATGCGATTCTATGATATTTTATTGTAAATTGCCCTCTTAAGTTGTTTAACTCTTCACCCATTGTAATTCTTGGTAAAACATACTGTCCTTCTTCTAGATCAACAGATAAACCTGTAATATTGTAGTGTTTCCATCTATTACCATTCAATGTTACATTACCTGAACTGGCCACCAAAGCCTTTGTTGTACCTGTATTTGAGTCATAATTTGATGATGCAAGTGATGCCACTGTATTAAACAATTTAACAGTACACGTTGTTGTTGATGCAGCACTTGCGTCAGTGAGTCCTCCAGAAAATCCTACCACTCTTATTTTATATGGCACGTACCAACCTGTATTTATTTCTGATCTATGTACATGGTCACCTGTCGGATCACCACCATCTCCTACTGTTGATGTCCAGTTTTTATTCCAATGATAATAATTTATACCGTGTGTATTTGGTCCATATGCACTATTTGCAAAACTGCTATCTCCATCACAATTAAATGAAGTCCAAAAGGTTTCTATGTTTTGTGAATACACATATGCACTTGAACTTATATTACCTGAGGCTGTTATGTTAGTTGTAATTGGAAGATTTAATTCAATTCTATTTGAAGCAAATGTTGCTATATCTAAATTATTTCCTTGAATTGTAGTTGTGTCTGCACTAAATTGTAATCCTGTGTTTGCATCTCCTGCATGGCTAAACAAGGTTTCTGCGTGTATTTCATTAGCTGTGATTGTTCCGGCTGCTTTTATATTACCTGAGGCTGTTATGTGACCTACAACGTTTACGGGGTCTGCAATGTATAATGAACCACCAGTTGCATTTATTCTAGGTGTTTGAATTACATTTGCTGTGATTGTTGCACTTGAACTTATATTACCTGAGGCTGTTATTTCACCTGCTACATCTAGTTGAGTTATTCCTGCTCCTGCTCCTCTAATTTCTGGAGTTTGAATATAGGCAGCTGAACTCATACTTAATGTAGCACCAGAAGCTGTTATGTTTCCTTTAATTGTTGTTGTGTCGGTTGATGCATTACCTAATACAGTATTACCATTTACTGTAAGGTTTCCTGCGATTGTTGGATTGTTTTCAATTTTTGCGCCAGTTACAGCATCATCTGCTATTTTGGCAGTTGTAACGGAATTAGATGCCAGGTGCTCTGCATCTATACTTGCATCCTTATAATGAACACTATCAACCCCATCTTCTATAGCTGTCAAGATTTCTGCATTAGATTGGTCTGCAGTTGCCGAAGCTTCTATTCCTAGCATAGCAACAAGGTCTGCTGCAGCTATTTCTTCTATTACTCCTGCTCCTGAACTATCTCTTCCTAAAACTACATTTGTTGCACTAACATTTTGTATTTTGGCATAAGTTACAGCATCATCTGCTATTTTAGCCGTAGTTACTGCTAGATTATTTATCTTGGCTGTTTCAACTGCAAGTGCTGCAATTTCTGCCGTGTCAACAGAATTGTCTGCTAAACTATCTGCTGATATTCCTGTTAGGTTTGATCCATCACCTGCAAACGAATCTGCTGTTATTGTTCCACTTGCACTTATATTACCT
>Ga0307488_10004819_pt1 | contig 11220 bp, 10 predicted proteins | sample SB02metaG_FD_202248 | JGI IMG/M metagenome (GOLD analysis project Ga0307488, IMG submission 202248) | Sea-ice brine microbial communities from Beaufort Sea near Barrow, Alaska, United States - SB 0.2 | ecosystem: Environmental > Aquatic > Marine > Coastal | place: USA: Alaska | collected...
GATTTGATATATCCGTTATAACAAATTTTTCGTCCCCAATAATGATATATTCACCTTCAGAGAATTCTCCAATAAAATCCGTTCCTATTCCATTTACAGCAGTTCCAGAAGTCGTTATCGTTCCGGTGATCGGCACATTCACGTACAAGTTTCTCTGTGTTGTGTACTGATCTTCAAATGTTTTCAATTTAAATGCTGATATTTGTGAACTGGCCAATACGGAAATTTCTAAATCTTTATATAATGGCCCAGTAACATCTAACGGATCAACAATACCGACCGTAACTTCTATTTCCTGCACAAATTTCTTTTCAGCCGGCGGATAGTATACGGTAGGTGGTGTATTTATAACAGTGTTAAACGATAAGTCGATATTGCTATAGTCGATATTAACAGATACCGGAATATTTTTCTGTATTTCTATGTTGTAACTTGGTATCTTTGGTGTCGATAACTGCTGTATAGTAGTAGTTGGAGTAAATTTGGTAACAAACTCCGATCTAATAGGTGTTGCTGGCATAAACGCAAGCAATTCCTGTAAGAATATGATTCTGGAAGTTGCACGTTGTGGTGTAACCGTAGTGTAAAATTCTGGTGTAAGAGAGATAAAAGTTGATATTAAGATTTCACCAAAGAATTGTGTTCCGGCCGGATGCAAAGTATCCTTAATTATAGACCGATATACATTAAATCCTAAACCACTACGAATAACATAAGAGAAGTCTTGGAAGAATAAAGAATCTTGGATAACACGCCGACCAATCAAACTGTCGGTCGTTAAAAACTGACCAGAACTAACTGAAATACCACTGACAATAGGTTCAATGACAGCATTAGCGTTACCGCTACCTGTCATATCTATAGTGGCATCTTCATAGTTGACACCAAAGTTATCTATTTCAATTTCTCGAATAGATCCAAGACCAACACCGGTTTCGGAAGCACTAACAACGATGCTAGCCGACGCACCTTGGATACTGGTTGCTTGAATGACCGCGCCGGTACCGGTGCTAGTGATTGTAAAAGTTTTTGGTAATTCGGTTAATACAAACCCAGTACCAAAGTCTGTAAATTCTATTCTGGATATCGTACCCTTACCGTCAGCAGTAGGATCGTCAGTCAACAAAAATCCAGTAGTGTATCCCAAAGAATCAGAATCTATACCTTCTAACTGTAAATTGAAATCATCTTCGAATACAAATTCTGCGGTATCATTATTAGGAACAATCGACGCAACGATTGCTGCCGCTGGTGTACCGCTCGCAGGGATAATCCCTAAAGTATCACCAACAGAATAATCATCCCCACCATTAATTGTGATCAATTCTGGATGTAGTGCCCCAATGGCAGATATAAGAGTATCTTCTAATGTGATCGTTGGTGCGACATTGTAGTTAGAACCACGATTAATGATACTAATCTTTTCTATCTCACCTACATTATATCCACCAATCGTATAGGCGTTTTTAATTTTCGTGACACGCAACGCAAAATTATCACCACCGGTACCAGTGTTATTAATCGTGGCTTCAGTATCAACTTGATACCCATGCCCCGTTGTGTTGATTGTTATTTTGTCGATTGATCCGGAATTGATTGAAGATACTGTTGCTGATGCTTCGATACCTGTGCCCGATGTGATAGGAACAGCATCACCAACAGAATATCCAGATCCAGCGTCGTTGATATTAAACCCAGAAACCACACCATAAAGTTCTGTAACTAACGCAGCATTACTGGTATCAAAGATTTCTTCTCCGGACAGAAACGTACCAGAAACCAATGTCAGTGTGAATTCGCCAAAGGAAAACGCACCCAAAGATGTTATACGAACATCAACAATGTTTGCAACCGCGTTACTGGTTCTTCCGCGAACAGTTTTGTTCAGGAATTGGAACACATCTATAGGTTCGCTATCGTATGTGGTTTTACCCCTAAGTATAGACTGCTTTTCGTATCGACCATCAGATACTCTAAGTATCTCTTCGCCTGGATATCGGAAAATTACATCATCATCATATACGTTCTTGAAAAAGAATCTGTACGCATCTTCTGTACTCTTAGAAGAATAAAATTGCCCGATCTTTTTGGCGATCATCCGACGTTCGGTTTCAGTCTGTGCTGGTATGCCTCGGTTTAGTTCTGCCTTCAAATACTCAAAGTATTCTCCTGAAGCATACTCGAAAGTTTTGTTTTGAACCAGATTGCTAGCCTTTCGCAAAGCTTGATCTTCAATTTTCACCACACTTGATGTGGCACCCGAAGATTGCCCGGTGATTGTTTCACCAATTTCAAATGTTTCTTGATCGAAGATTTTGAGAATTAAATAAGTATCATTTACCTGTTTGACTTGAGCAGACACTCCGGTCAGAGAACTTTTAATCGTTTCTCCCACAGTAAATGTTCCAACAACACCTGTTACAGTGAGTTTGGTGCTTTCCATCCACTCGTAGTATGCTTTAAGAAAATCAGAGAAACTTTGAGTGTCTAATGTCGGTAGTAAATTATCTACCGACTGCGATGGTTTGTTGGCAATATACTTACTCATAGGTTATCTATTTACCAGACTAACATTTTTATCGTTAATGAGTGACACAGTAACATCCCCATCGTTAATTACAACAATCTGCCCACGCAAAGGTAGAACATCTCTGCCGGCTGGGATGGCCGTTACTCTTAGTGTTACTCCACCATCACCAATCGCGGTGGGTTGGAAATTGTCTAAAATAATTTGACCGGTGCCATAATTAATTGTACCAACATTCTGTGCAACACCAATAGCATCACCAGCACCAGTTAACCTATAGATACGAATCAGCCCAGCATTATCTTCTAAGTAACAATTATCAAATCCACCATAACTAAATGTGTTTGATGTGATCTGGTTACCTACATTATACGGATGCGTTGAGGGTCTTCCTGATGTAGTTGGCGATATAGCATTAGAAAAATTAATGGTATATTTAGCAGCCGAGTTTAACTGAACGTCCAACTCTTTCCTCATCTTAACTGTCAAATCACTACTCAATACAGATCGTTCTGCAGTATCGATTGAACGAGACAATTCAGAATATCGGAAGTATCTAGAAAACCTGTTTAATTTTTCAGCGTTATATGATGTGACCGCGGCCGCAACAACTTCTTTGATGCTACCTTCTGTGGAAATGGTTTTCTCTGGGTCGTATGTAGAAACAATATCAATTGTTAGATAGATATATTCCGGATCAACAATCTCGGTAGATACTGTCAAAATCTTTTTGGGGTTAATTATGTTGCTAATAAGGTTTGCTTTTTCGGTTGGTGTCAATACCGTACCGATGGTTGGCCTAACCGCAATATATACCTTCCCGTATGCAGGAGGATCGTTGTCTTCCCCACCCCATACCAATACAGAAGATACATTAGATTGCTGTGATATTAACGCAGAGTAATCTTCGGCCGTGACTGCACGATTTTGTGAAGCATATGATTTTGGTGCGTTGAATTTAACCGATTCGATTGACTCTGGGTTTTGCCCACCCGAAGAGAACTCCGACGCGACAAATGATGCGTTAGTAACTCCAGACAAAGCGGAAGAAAGACTGACATTCAATACGCCATTACCATCTGCACCCGAAGACACCAAATAATCGAAATACACAATATTACCATCGTCAAGGTTTTTGCCTAATGCGCCTTGCCCGAAAGTGATTCGGTATTTACCATCTTCGACTTCTTCCAAATAATATACCAAGGAATCCGAAGTAAGTTCAATGACCGATGATACTGCAACGAATGTTCTTGTGGTTGAGTTTGTCGATGAGTTTGCAACTCGCACTTTCAATGTAGAAGTGTCAGCATTAATGTTGTTGATTAAAAATCTTTTGTTGGGGTCTGTAGCGTCAAATGTGTAACTCTCTGTGGTGGGTGTGCCTTCGTATAAGGTTACACCAGACAAACTATACACTCCCGATGCAGGAACAACCGTCAAGGAATCTATATTCGTATAAGTAAATGTTGTTCCATCAATCGTCGTTTTAAACAATGTTCCATAGGGAATATTGATCGATGCAGGAATACCCGAAGGAACAGCCGTGATTGTGCCTGGAAGTTTTGCTGATGTTGTGGAACGAGGCACATAACCCAAAGTGTCTGCGTGTTTAACGACAGACGATCTTTTTTGTGCGGTGCTCATGAAAGATTCATTGACTGCCATATTGGTGTAGAATGAATTATAATATGTATTGTATGACAACACGTCCAGCAGAGTAGATATACCAGAAGCCTCAAAGTTATAATCTTGAAACTCAGATTGAGATTTAAGATATGTTAAGAGATTGTCACGGATCTGAGTATACTCAAGCCCATCCAATTTTAGATTTGTATCATTAGCCATATTATGCTCTATCTATTACTGTGGTTACTTCTTGTAATTCCGAAAATCCTTTGACATAGTATTCAATAACAATCTCGATACCATATCCAGAAATATCAGCCTCGATTGCGACAACATCAACCCTTGGTTCGAATCTTTTTATTGTATCTGCCACATCATCAATTAAATCGGTTTCTGTGAATTCGTCGGCTTGCTTAAACAAATAATCTGTAATGTTTGTTCCATATTCAGGGCTGTATGGTTTAGATCCATAGGGAGTTCGCAACAAGTTTTGTAAGGCGAGTTTAACTGCCCGTTCTCCAGTAGCAGGTTTAACATCCCCTGTATTTGGATTCGGAACAAAATTTAAAGGTAAATCTGAATATAGAGTTGCCATTTGTTATGCCGTTTTCTGTTCCTGAATTTCTTTTCTTAATTCTTTGGTAACTTTTGCGATCTCTGACAGTGCTTTTCTAGCCCTTGTGGCCGACACTTTCACTCCTTTTTCAAGGAACCTTTCTCGTTCTTGGACATATGTTTCATACAAACTGACGAGAATTTCGTGATTATTCATAATATTTCCTATTTATTTTAAAAAACCCTTGACATTTACTTGACAAGGTGGTACACTAGCAGTGTAGCCTATCATTAAGGATACGATTAATCTATTTATAATATTAAGTAATTAAATCACTGACATTAATTGTACCAGCAGCAGTCTTTAGGATGATTGAATTGCCAGTAATAGTAATTGTTCCAGTAGATGATATCTCAACTGCTGATTTGGTATCTGTAGTGTTTTGTGTTAGTGTTAATGAACTTCCTGCATTTGATAATTTAAGATATTGATATTCTTTTGATGGCGCAGTCGGAAACATATCATTAGAATATATTTCTAATCCTGCTCCAGTAGTAATGTCTTTGAGTTCAATCCTTGGTTTAAATGTTTTCCCAGCATCAGGGTCCATTCGGAATCTTACTGAAGCATCTATCTCTTGTTGATAACTATTTCTATTTGTATCTACGTCGTAAGTATCATCCAAGTATATTGATGGGAATGATTCTTTGGTTTCTAATGAGAAGTCTTTGCCTTGTTGTTTCCCAAGTCTGGATCTAATGTTGCCCGGAATAACACCAAACACCATTGGTTCTTGTGAGTCATGACTATCCAAAAAGAAACCAACAACCCAATCCCCAAGATTAGGTCTGCCGTAAGCACCCTGAACATTCGCAGAGAAAATACAAGCAGCCCAAGGTAAATCGACAGTTTCTATTTCTTCTTTATATTTTTCACTGTGATGGCCAAAGATTCTTACTTTAACCCTACCCAATAACACAGGGTCGAGGTTGTCTTCAACGACACCTATCCACCACACAAAATCATCTTTTCCTAAAAACATATATTACCTTATGTTAATTCGCACTTCTTCAAGAATAATATCTTTAAGGATGTACTCGGTCGACTCTCCGGTATTTGTGCTGGTTTGTGTTTTGACTCGAACCTGTGTTTGTTGGTTGACCGTAGTTGAATAGGTTCCTGTACTAATTTGCCCATATCGCTGAGATTGAATAATGTTTCTTCTAACATTTTCATTAATCCTATTATCCAAGAAGTAGTCATACGTACCATCATATACATATTGTCCAACGATGGGCCTTGCGGTTGAAGGTACCAAAACATCTACCACCGGATCGGCAATTTCGACAACATATCTAGCCCTGGCTGCTTCAGCCCGTTGGGCTGCTGTTTGCCCTGCTTCTTCATCTGTCTCTGTTGGATCATAGTTTATATATTTAGACACGTTATTTAAGTACCCTTGTTCGGGTGTTGATGTTGAAACTGGAGTAACAGACGGAGCGTTGCCCACCAAGGTCTGTCTAACAGAACCACGAGACAATTCTAATTGTTTTGCGTAAGTAGTTGGGGTGATAACGTGCCGACAAGCGGTCACAAAGTATTTCCCCGAATACATAGTATTTTCGTTAATCAAACTACTTTCAGTGTTGGTAGATTTTGATGCATCACTGGGAACTTTTAGATATATAATATCTCCCGCACCAAGTTGACTGACCGCACCACTAACGTTTACTCTAACCCGCATTCCAGACACGGCTAACGCCCCATGTAAATCATTCCGGACCCACTCAGTTTTACCTGCCACTGGATCGTTGATTGCTGGAATATACATTCTTTCGCCAGGCGATTGATCAAAATCAATTGATCCAAATTCACTCTTGTCATTAATTAAATCATTAACATAGAAGTCGTTGTGACCATCCCGATAATCAAAGTTTATGGTTTCGTAGGATCGTCGGGTAATATCAACAGTTGTCAATTTACTCTTGTACATACCCTTGTTCATATTGATCATATGGTTAAAGTTATTTTGTGTTTCTACAACATCTGTTCTCAAAATACTTTCCGCACCAACACCCTCGATGTAAGATATTGCTGGGTGATAACTAATTTCAGCAATGGTTTTGTTCTCTGATAAAGATCGTAGTTGATTGATACCAGCAAACACTTTACCTGTACTGGCGCGTTCAAAGAATAGGAAATAATCGCCAGAGGCGCAAGCTCGTTTTGCTAAAAAATTGATTGCTTGTATTGGTGTGTATCCAGGCGATACAAATGATTTGTCTAATGTCATTGTCAAATTGTCAGAAATGTTGACGGTTTGCCCCACAGCCAGACACATATCCTTCACGATATCTGTGATGTTTCTTGTATCTTTGTATGACTTATATATTCTTTTCTTCTGCGACTGTATGGCTGCGCTTGTAGTAAATTCTAATTTATATACTACTTGATTATTGCCATTCATCCTCGCAGGGCCAATAGTATGAACGACCAAATCGTCTCTACTTAAAACCACATTAGTTGAGTTTGGTTTTAATATCTTAACACTAAGTTTCTCGCCACCAGTTAATTGTAATTTTTCCAACCCACCAACATAATCTGCAAGTTCGACAAAACCTGAAATGTTGGGGTTAAAAATATCTTCAAATATTTCAAACGAAATCATAACTTCGCCCAAACTAATTTTCTGACCATTTCTTGCTATGAGTGAGATCTCATCGATAGCGAATGTGTCGGCAACATGGGGCGGAATGGGAGTTTCTCTTTCCGAGAAGCCTTCCGACAAATTTGGGAATTTGTGGGCTGATGGAACTTTCTTTCTATCTTGTGTTCGTACAGTCACTAGAAATTACCAATAGTTGATGATGTAGAACTCATAATCTCTTCAATCGCAACTTCGATTTTTCGAACTAATGTCGATTCAATTAATTTAATTTTTCTCTTTTCGTTGTTCAGTCGCTTCTCATACTCATATACATTTTCTATATATTTATTTGTATTGGATGATATGTTATAGGTGTTTTCGTCACATATAATACCAATATCAAGATAGTAATGCGCAACGGTGGTGTTCGCACTAGTGATAGACCCATACTTTTCCGTAATATACTTCTTCAAAGTGTAATCATCTTTAGGCCATTCGTCATAGAAATTTTGAATATTGTTTGACATCAAAATAATATAAGCATAACTCGGATTACCGTAAACATTATATGCTATGTTCTCTGGTAATTCACCCTCTTTAATTTCGTAGTCTCTAACGTTATATGCATTGATGTTTCGCAAGTAATCATTAATCTTGACACGCTCGGTGATATCGACGCCTAACAGCGAATCATAATTGTCTATCTTATAATCTATTCTGGGGAAAAATCTAAACATTATGCGAGAGTCCTGTTTGTGTCTACTTGATCCCCGATAGCATCTCCAAGGGTTCTTGGTGAAATTTCAATCAAACTTAACGCCATATTTGTCTCTGTCGGAAAATTGTCATCAAAGAACGTCATCTTCTGTGTGCCGTAATCTACACTGAGTGATTCTATTACACAGGGCTTACTAACAAAAATATTTCGTCCAGCAGTTTTTACTGCAAATTGTAATAGGTGTGGATAACCAAAAGTGAAATCCAAACCATCCGTAAGTGAAGTTGCATTAGTTTGTGGTACTGCGGATGATGAGGCTAATCTCATTGTTTGCACGGCCGATCTAATTGATTTGGCATCATTTTTATTTCTCGGGCGCATATTAAATGGTAATGAATACCTTCTATAATTTGGACCTTTGAATAATTGTTGTGTCATAGGGTTGATTGCGCGCCTCTGTGAAAACTCCCATTGACTCGCATTTCCCATTCCCGCAGTACTAATAAAACTTGCTAACCCTGTACCGCTCTTCTTTATAGAATATTCTAACGCTTCGGCAGCACTAAATCCAAAGGCCGCAGCATCAAATTGCCCTCCAGACTCCTTTGCGGCTGCGGCCGCATCGGCTCCAGCAGCAGCGGCATTGGCCCCAAACGCGCCAACACCAAATATAGGGCCGTCTTGCGAGTAGTTGTTTATATTGGATAGATTGAGTTGAGTTGGTGATTTTAGTTGAACTTTGGGTGCGTTATTAATTCTATTTCCAAATGCATCTAGGATAACGAAATGTACCATAGGTGTATTAAAATCATCATTTCCGTATGCACCATGATGCGGAAACCTAAAAGTTTTGTTGGTATTGTATCGGCCAATACTTTGCCCAGTAGCATTGCCACCAGTACCCTGTTCGCCAAATGCTCTTGCGGCGCCTTCATTATCTCGCGCCGGCATAAATGTTGTTCTAGTCGCCATTTCAATAAACCTAAATAAGTTATCTTTTCTTTATTTATAATGATCAAATGACATATCGAGGACATAAAGGCAAATTTACCCCAAAAAATCCAAAAAAATATGCGGGTGACCCTACTTCTATTATTTATAGAAGCTCTTGGGAGTTAAAATTCATGCATTGGTGTGACCGAAAGGATAGCGTTTATAGTTGGTCATCCGAAGAAGTCATTATACCATACAAATCCCCGATTGACAATAGGTATCACAGATATTTTGTGGATTTTCTTGTAAAATTTAAAGACACAAACGACACTACTCGGGTATGGTTGATAGAAGTTAAGCCTCATAGCAAGACAATGCCACCAAAAGTCAGAAAGAAAACTAAAAGGTACATTCAAGAGGTGATGGAATGGGGCGTGAACGACGCTAAATGGAAAGCGGCAGAGCAGTATTGTGCTGATAGGAAATGGGAATTCAAGATTTTGACCGAAAAGGACTTAAATAAATAAATGTTTTGTTATAAATAGATGTATGCTAATATTTAAAGAACTGATTTACAACGGCGTTCGTTCTGGGCAAATTCCAGCAAGATCTCGTGCGTCAAGAACTTGGTATCGAGATGCGGCTCAACAGGTGACTGGTAAGTTTCAACCTTCCAAGGTGGTTCGACAATTTCCAGAAAAGAAACGAGTCGCTAGACCTGAGCCTGGATACATGTACTCCTTTAAATATGATCCGAAACACAAAAAAACTTTACCGTATTATGATGTATTTCCTTTGGTGTTTCCGGTGCAACAATATAGCGATGGGTTTCTTGGTATCAACTTTCACTATTTACCATTGCCCCTGAGAGCAAAATTAATGGACGCCCTATATACAGTAGCGTCAGACAAAAGATATAACGAAGAGACTAGAATTTTGGTATCATACGACATATTAAAAAGTGCATCCAAATTTGCTATGTTTAAACCGACAACGAAACGTTATTTGTATCAGCATGTTAAGACACCATTTCTGGAAATTACTGCGGCTGAATGGGACATAGCATTATTTCTACCAATGGAAAGTTTCAAAGGTGCATCCGCTTCAGAAGTTTGGAAAGACAGCCGAGGTAAAATCTAATGCCATTTAGTATTTCTAAAATAAAAAATAAGATTAAACCGGTACGCCCTAATCTATTTTATGTTAGGATTGGAGTGCCGAGAATATTTTATTCGGCCGAAATCGATTCAAATATTGGTGGCTCGGCTGCATTAGCAGCGAGCAGAAACTCTAATACTTCACCTTGGTACAACACCACAGCCGATTATCGCAGCAGCACTTTACCCTTCAGATGTGAGGCCGCAGAATTTCCGGGTCGTACAATTGCTACCTCCGAAGATACTTCTCATGGCCCTGCAGTCTCTTTTGCTTACGATACTACATACAGTGACATGACATTAACATTTATAGTTTCGGAAGATATGAAGGAACGCGGTTTCTTTGATATCTGGATGGAAACCATAATGAAAAATACTGGAGGATATGACGATATACAGGGTGGTCGACCAGCATACTATGATGACATTGTAAGTCAGGTCGAAATCAATCAACTGGATCAAAAAGGTGAAAATGTTATTGGTCGGTGCCGTCTTGAAGGTGCTTTTCCAATTTCTTTAAGCTCAATGAATTTGAATTGGGAAGAACAAAATACATACCAAAGATTTACCGTGACATTTAATTATAGATATCACCATGTAGACTATACTAAAGTACCAGCTAAAAGTTTTTAGCAATTAATTTTATATTATAAAGGAGTTACACTATGGCTTTACCAAAGATTAAAACACCAACTTATGAATTGACAGTACCGTCTTCAGGTGAGACACTTGTATATAGACCATTTCTTGTAAAGGAACAAAAAATCCTTTTAATGGCACTAGAGAGTGAAGATCAAACCGAAATGCTTCGGGCAATTAAACAGATTATTATTAATTGTACTATAGAAGAAGTTGATGTCGATCATTTGCCGATGTTTGATTTGGAATATATGTTTTTGAAACTACGAGCAAAATCTGTTGGTGAGACAACTGAATTGAAGCTTGGGCATCCAGCAGAGAAAAACTCTGAGGGTGATGAGTGTAAGCATAGAACTGATTTTTCGTTAGATTTAATGTCGGTAGAAGTGTTTAAAGATGAAGCACATGACACTA
>Ga0307488_10004820_pt1 | contig 11218 bp, 4 predicted proteins | sample SB02metaG_FD_202248 | JGI IMG/M metagenome (GOLD analysis project Ga0307488, IMG submission 202248) | Sea-ice brine microbial communities from Beaufort Sea near Barrow, Alaska, United States - SB 0.2 | ecosystem: Environmental > Aquatic > Marine > Coastal | place: USA: Alaska | collected 2017-05-06
CTTGATTCTTGAAACCATTGGTGCTCGTCAGAACTATGATTTACCACTACATCCATCACAAATTTTAATCCCCTTTTGTGCAAACCTGCTAACAATTCATCAAATTCGGCCATGGTGCCAAATTTCTTCATTATTGCTCTATAATCGCTTATATCATACCCATTATCATCATTTGGAGATTCATAAATAGGATTTAACCAAACCATTGTAACACCCAAACTTTTGATGTAATCTAGTTTCTCTATGATTCCTTTTATATCCCCAATTCCGTTATTTGAAGTGTCTTTAAAACTTCTTGGATAAATTTGATAGATGATGGCTTCTTTCCACCAGTTGCTATCGATTGTATTTGTTTGATGGTTGCTCATGAGAAATAAAGTTTATTTGTTTAATTGTGATACAACAAACGTACCCAGTTCTTTTCCTTGAGTTAAGCCAATATCTACGGCTGATCTGTAATGAATACCGCCATACATTCTACTTAATGCCGCCTCGCGAGAGGCATCGTAAAAAGAAGTATATTTTCTAACAGGCAAACCAAACTGAAGTTCAGTAGTGTCATCAAAAGCAAATTCATCTCCAAAAATAGTTGTTAATACTACAGATGCAGCGCCAGAAACAACAGAGTGGCCGCTAGTGTATTCGGGAAAAGGTGGTGTTTGCAAAATAGGTTGCCAGTCGGCATCAATATGTTGATTTATAAGTGTTTCTGGACGAATTAAGTTGCTTTTGTATTTTTCATCCCAACAGCTTATAAAACCATCTGCAATCGCTAAAGATGTTTTCGTATAGGCATTTACAGTTTCCATAAAATTGGCATTCATTTTCTTTGCAGCAATTTTAACAATTCCAATCCAATGTGCACCAGGTGTAATTTTTTTAGTTGCAAACATAAAATGACCTCTGGTAACAGATACATACGGATTGCAATCCCAAAACTGAGCAATGGCGATTGCTTCTGAAGTATCTCCTTGTTTAGTAATTTCTTGACTATTTGTATATACTTCTAATAATTCTTTATAAAATTTCGAATTTTTTTCTAAAGAAAACTCAGGATGGGGTACGGGTTTAAATTGATCGGCAGCTGTTAATAAAAAAGGTCTTATTTTATTCCAATGCGGTTCTATTGCATCCATGTATGCAGGAGGCGTTGGTTGCCACCGTGAGGCATCGTCTGTATCTACACTGTATTTTGGCATTGTTCTCGTTTGATTGTAATTATCGGCATCCATCCATTTTTTAATATGCTTTACAACTGTAAGTGCATATTTTTTAGATTGCTTAAATTCGTCTTCATTAACAGATTTCCAATGTGTGTATAAACTATCTTGTAAAACTTCAAATTTATTTTCAGAAAAAATTAATTTCTTGCTAATTTCTAAATGTGCAATAATAGCCGCTAAATTGATGTTTACTTTATCTTCTTTTTCAACCTTAGGAATTGAAGAGAATCCGTTTAAGGCAGAAGACAAAGTTTTGTATACTGAATCTTTTTGTACTAATATTTCATACGCCGCAACATTTGGATATGCAAAAACCCTACTCGCTACAGGGGGTGAAAAAATATCATGAATCATTATTTCTGTAACCTTGTCGATAGAAGCGTGGTAATTTTCGGGCGTTATTTCGATAGGTATTGCAGGTGTATTACACTTGGTAAATGTTATTAATATAAATACAGAAAAAATGTGTTGATACCTTATTGTTCTTTTGAGTGTCATTTTTTTATTTTTCTAATTTTTTGGTATCAATAATGTAAGAACTCCCGTTATTGGAAAGAACTAAATAGTTGTTTTTGCTTAGTTTTATAATTTTACGACCACTAAACTCTTTAGGTAATTGCAAGCTTTTTTCTGCAAGAATCGTATGGTTTGTAAAGCGTAAAACTCCACCTGGATTGCCATCTATCTTTCCCAATTCAGTTACAAAATTTTTATAATTACCGGTGTACATTATTTCATCATTATTGATGTAAAAATCTTCAATAGTACTTATTTGAGCTTCTTTAGGTAATGCCTGTCCTGTAAAATGATTTCCGTTATTTACATAAAGCATAGATCTTAGCTCGTAAATATATTTTGTTTCTAAAATATCTTTTTCATCAATATCAAATAAATCTGTAATAGAATTTACCTTTGAAAAAGCCTCGTAATTTGTAAACTTCTTTTTTAATACTGGCAACTGTTGCGTTAATTTATCTTTAGAAGCAAACGTAACATCCGTTCCAAAAAAATTGTAAAAAATAAGCTGATTTAACTGTGTGTTTTTATCAAAATCATCTAGATACATTTTTACAGGATTCTCTTCAGATGCTTTCCATTTAAAATTTTCACCGGTATTCCCTCCAATAATATCTAAAAAACCATCTTTATTTAGGTCTGCAATTTCAATCACATTCCACATTCCATTGGTCTTATCTAGTCCAAAATCTTTTGTTTTGTTCTCAAACTTTCCTTCTTTTGTATACGAAAAAACACGAATTGGCATCCAATCTCCTGCGAGTATCAATTCTACAAACCCATCATTGTCTAAATCGGTCCATTTACTATCTGTAATCATCCCGAAACGCCTTTTTTGCGCTAACTGAAAGTTGTTGTCTCCTGTGTTCTTTAGAATAAAACTAAACGGTGTTAATCCATAAGCACCAGGAATTGATCTGTTGCCAATAAACAAATCTTGATACCCATCTTTATTATAATCAAAGGAAGAAACAGCGCCGCCATTTGTGGCTAATAATTTTGCATTTAGTTTTGTAAAATTACCTGCTCCGTCATTGATATAAACTCGATCCTCTAGCATCGGATCTCCCTCCTTGTAGTCGTTTCCACCACTTAATGCATAGATGTCTAAATCGTTGTCTGCATCAATGTCAAAAGCAACAGCATCTGCATCTTCATACCTACTATCTTGTTTAAAAACAATAGTGTTTTTAATGTTGTATTTTCCATCTTTCGTCTGCAAATACAACACCGGTTCTTGATTTCTAGCACCTCCAATAAACAAATCTTTTAAACCATCTGCATTAAAATCTGCTTGCACTAGAGAAGGGCCTTCTGAAGATAGTTTCTCTGGCATTAATGCCTCTCTTTCGTAATCTAAAAAGTAGTTTTCTTTGTGTTGATAATCAAAACTTTGATGGGTTACAGCAGACGGTTTGTTGTAGGTGTGTGCTGTGGTTTTTCCTTTTTGAATCGTAATTTCTTGATTGATCGTAAGCTCTTTTTGAATGCTTTTTGTTCCATCATTCCAAATTACTTTTACAGAATCAACTTTAGAAATTGTTCCCAAGCCAAAATGGATCTTCCTTGTAGAACTAGATAAAAAGCCTCTTACCGTTGTTTGTTCTTTATAAAAACGCTTATTTTCTGCATAGAGATATACCTTTACACCATTTGTATTTACCCCTTTGTTTTCTTCCAGTAAATTAATAGTTAGATATTTACTATTTTTTGTTTTATTTTCTAAAAGTGTTGCTTTTTCGTTTAGATTATTTACCACAATGTCTAAATCTCCATCATTATCTAAATCTGAATATGCGGCTCCGTTTGAATAGGTGGTTTTGTTTTTTTTGTTGATACTAGTTTTTACAAAATCTAAATTTCCGTTATTCTGAAACAATATGTTTTCAAGGCCTACAGTGGGCATTGTTTTAATTAACTTCTGTTCTAAAGTGTCTTGTTTACTGGCTTCATATTTTGCAAAATCTACATTACTTATGTAATTGATATAATCTAAATCATTTGGCCTTTTGTAGATGCCGTTGGTAACGTACAGGTCGTTAAAACCGTCATTATTATAGTCTAATAGGAGCGGAGACCAACTCCAGTCTGTAGCATGTGTTTCTGTTAAAAGGGCAACATCTGTAAAATAAGTTCCTGTATTTAGTTGTAAATGATTTCTTGCGTATTGTTGCTGAAAGCCAAATGTTTTTTTAATTTCGTTAATTTTGTCAGAATCTTCGCCACCAGATTTTAAAAATATGTCTGCTTTGTAAGGCATCATATCTACCGTAATAAGATCTAACATTCCGTTGTTATTAATATCAGCAACATCAATACCCATGGTAAATCTTGAGGTATGATTAAAATAGGTCGCACTCGATTCTGTAAATGTTTTATTACCATTGTTAATGTATAAATAATCATTTTCATGAAAATCATTGCCAATATAGATGTCCATCAATCCATCATTATTCACATCGGATGTTGCAATTGCCAAGCCATAGCCCAATGCACTACTATAAATTCCTGCTTTGGTGGTAACATCTATAAATTTTATTTGTCCATTTACTGAAGTGTTTTCATACAAAACGTCACCAGCTAAGGCATTAGGCTTTGTTCTTAATTTTGTATTGCCGTAGGAATAGGTGGTATGAACAGAGTGGTTTAATAAATACATATCCATATCTCCATCTTGGTCATAATCAAAAAAGGATGCTTGCGTAGAAAAACCAGAAAAGTCTAAGCCATATGCTTTTGCTTTTTCGTTAAAAGTGTTGTCTCCGTTATTTATATAAAGCTCATTTTTTGCTTTTAAACCTTTGTAATTTCCAACTTTACAAACATAAATATCTAGAAATCCATCTGTATTAATGTCAACCATAGTTACCCCTGTAGACCAAGTACTATCTTGTTTTATTTGACTAGTATTCGAAATATCTTCAAACTTTAGGGAGCCTTTGTTCAAATAAAGTTTATCTGGTTTTTGGTTTGCAGTTAAGTAGATATCATCCAATCCGTCATTATTAAGATCACCCAAAGCAACACCGCCACCATTGTAATAATATAAATACTCAATAATATTTAAAGTGCCTTTGTCATTTAAGTCGTTTGAGAAGTCGAGTCCAGAAAAAGCTGCGTCTACCTCCTTAAATAGTACTTTTCCTGTGTTGTGCTTATTCGTTTGTTCTTTTGAACATCCGATAATAATTAAAGAAAATAATACGAATCTTTTTATCATAATTAATAATTATAAACTTCTAATGAGTCGTTATTTTTAGTAACGAACACCTTATTTTTAAATATTTTTAAATCTCTAATCTGACCGTTAACTCTAAGTCCTTTGCCAGTTTGATGAAATTTAAAAATGCGGTTTCCTTTATTTTCGAGGTAACTTCCGAAAGAAGCATCATACCTGCCAAACTCTGGTTTCACACCATCTAAGTTTCCTCCTAAAAGAATGTCTTGGTCATCATCGTTATCAAAATCTGAAGTTGCAATGGCATAAATAGGAGAAAATTGTACTTCTAAGGGCAGTTTTTGTATCGTAAAATTAAAGGCACCTTCGTTAAAAAGGAGAAGAGAAGCCAAGGTGTTTGCTTCCAAAGTGCTACTTTCTTGCAATTGTTCTTGGGTGAAAATATCTTGAATGCTTGCTGCTTTAAAAGATTCATAATCAGGAAATTTTTTACTTAGATACTTTAATTGACTTACCAAATCATGTCTTAGTGCATACGGGTATTCCTTGCCATCTTTCTGGGTAAAGGAGAGAATTGGATCTAGAAATCCGTTTTTGTCAAAATCATTTACATATAATTTAATCGGATTTTCAGGAGTTGCTTTAAACCTGCTATTTAACCCATGATTTCCTAGAATTAAATCGAAGTCTCCATCATTGTCTAGATCACTTTTTTCGATGGTATTCCACCATCCTTTAAGCTTAGTAAGCGCATTGTTTTTCTTAAATTTTCCTTGCTGATTTTCGAAAACTGTAACGCCCATAAAATCGCCAACAATGACTAAGTCTTGATAGCCATTTTTATCAATGTCTATAAAAACAGCGTCCGTAATCATGCCTAAGTTTTTAAATTCAGGGGCTAAATTTGCAGACTGCTCTGTAAACTTTCCGGTACCATCATTAATTAGTAAAAATCCAGAACCTGGCATTCCATAAGCATTTGGTATGGTTCGCTCTCCTACAAAAAGATCTAAATCGTTGTCATTATCGATATCTGCAACCACTACAGAACTACTGCTGTGATACTGAGTCGCTGTTGGTAGTTTTTGATCAGACACGGTAAAGTTTCCGACACCATCATTTAAATACAATTTATCTAAGTAGTTTGCAGAATATTTAGAAGTTTCTACACCACCGCTGCACACGTATAAGTCTAAATCGCCATCGTTGTCTGCATCAAAGAAAACACTCTCTGCATCTTCCGCAGCCTTTTGGGCATTAAAAATAGCCGTCTCTTTTTTTAAAAAAGCAGTGCTATTTTGAGTAAATAAAGACGCAGCATTGTTTTTAGAACCTCCGATAAACAGATCTTCTAGGCCATCATTATTTACATCTGCTACGGCCATTTTTGGTCCTTCGGCACTTCTCATAAAGGGCAGTAAACGATCTACATTAAAATCGATGTAATTATTCTCTTCGTGCACAAATTGAATGGCTTTGCTGTTTTTTGTGAATATTTTTTCGGGAACAATTGGCTCTTTTTTCTCAACTTCTAGCCCGTTTTTTTCAAATAAAGTAAGTGTTTTATTCGCTTCAATATTTTGTAGTTGGGTTCTCTTTCCAGAGGGCCAATTTATAGTTAAGGTTAAACCATCTGTTTCTTTAAACCCAAAATTAGGTCTGTTGTCCATCGAAGATTGAAAACCTCTCGCAGGTTGCTGCTCTAAAAAATAAGTTGCTGTTTTTGTTGTTAATTTTATTTTAGCACCAATGGCATTTGTATTTAAACCTTCTCCTTTTAAAACGACCTTTAAGTAATTAGATTTTTTGGTGTCTAGATTGTTTTTATACACAAATAAAGGCATGTTTACGTTGTTTACGATCAAGTCTAAATCGCCATCATTGTCTAAGTCTCCATAAGCGGCACCATTCGAAAAACTTTCGGTATTTAACCCATTATTTTTCCTGTCGAATTCTAAGTTGCCTTTATTTATATAGGCGTGGTTGCGTACTTTGTTTGAAGGAATAATATCAATTAGTTTTTTATAATCTACCTTGTTGTCTTTTACCAAGGATTGCAGTACGGCTTCATTTGATACATATTTTAAATAATCTTGATTGGTTAAATCCTTATAAATTCCATTGGCAATAAATAGATCTTTTAAGCCATCGTTGTTCATGTCAAAAAGTAAGGCACCCCAACTCCAATCGGATGCTGCAACACCACTAAAACGTCCTACTTCACTAAAAGAGGTGTCTTGGTTGTTTACTTGTAACATGTTTCTTGTAAATTGATGGTAATAGCCATTTTTTATATTGTACTGGTATTTGTTCCAGTCTTCAAAAGTAGTTACTGTTTTTAACCTTTCATATTCTTTAGGTAGCATTTCAGTTACAAATATATCGCTGTAACCATCATTATTAATATCTGCAGCATCTGCCCCCATAGAAGCACCACTAATTGAACTTAGAGACGCTGTTAATTGTTCTTTAAAGCTGCCGTCTTTTTGGTTGATGTATAGGTAATCTCTTTCAAAGAAATCATTAGATATATACATATCTTCCCAGCCATCATTATTTACATCGCTAACGGTAATTCCCAATCCAAATCCAATAATACTGCCATAAATGCCTGCTTTTTCGCTAACATCTACAAAATGATTGCCTTGATTTTGAAACAATTTATCACCCCCTAAAACGTCTCGTTTTGGACGTTCATTTTTTGTAAGGTTAAAACTGCCAATTGCTTGGTAAGAATTGTTTAATAAATACACGTCTAAATCGCCATCCTTATCATAATCAAAGAAAGAAGCATGTGTAGAGAAGCCGAAGTTTGCTAAGCCATATTCGGTGGCTTTTTCGGTAAAAGCTCCATCTCCATTATTAATAAACAATTCATTTTGTTTGTTATCTCCTGCGACATCACCAGAATTACACACATAAATATCTAAGAAGCCATCTGCATTTATATCGACCATAGAAACCCCCGTAGACCAGGCCTTAGATCCGCCAATATTTGCTGTTTTGCTAATGTCTTCAAAAGTAAAATTTCCTTTGTTTAGGTATAGTTTATTCTCATTAAGGTTCGATGTTAAGAAAACATCTTGCAATCCGTCATTATTTATGTCGCCAATAGCAACTCCACCACCATTGTAAAAATTTCGATATCGGTATACATTAAAAGTGTCTGTAGAAACCAGATCATTGCTAAAATTAATGCCAGTAGTTGCTGCATTTAATAGTTCGAATTGAGGCTTTTTGACTACGGCATCAGCACATGAAATTAAAAAGACGGATAAAATAAGTGGGTATATTTTTTTCATAAGATTAATCGACCATTTTTTTATACTTGTAGGATAAATCTTCAATAAGTACAGAAACCTCTCTATCTGATGCGATCTTTAATTGTATCTGTCTGTTACCATCTACTTTTACAAGAATATCTTGCTTCATTTTTAAAAACGGATTTCCAGGATACCATTTTAATAAAGTATCTTTAACGGAAGGCAATAACTTCTCTGCTGTCAACTCTTTATTCCAAGGTGCCCAGGCAGTATAAGTGAACTTCATATCTAAACCTTTGATGATGTTTTTTTTACTGAAGCGTGCATAAAACATTAATTTTATTTTTTTTACCTTATTTAAGGTGTCTTTTAAACCTAAGATAGTTTTTACATAATTATTGTTTTCACCATGGGTTGCAATACCGTTTTTATTTAAATCCCAGCAAATTTGATAGAATTCTTTTCTAGTATTTCCAAAACTTAAATCAAACAGAACGGTGTCGTGTTTTATACCGCTTGCCAATTCTTTCTTAACAAGTTTTGTGTAGTCAGATTGACAAGAAATCAGAAGTGCAATTGAAAAAACTAGTGTTATTATATTAAATTTATTGAATTTCATAAACTTGTAAATTATCGTTGTTTATAGTTGCGAATAGATAGGTTTTAGTATCGATTTTACATATTTTAAAATCTCTAACTTGCCCTTTTATATTTAAAGGGATTACTTCTTTCAGTTTCTTTTTGCTACCATACAATAACCAACCTTTCGAGGCGTCTTGTCTGCCAAATTGAGGTTTTACTAAATATTGGTTTCCAGCAAAGAGGATATCTAAAACACCATCTTTATTGATGTCTGCGATTTCGATCGCTTCTACATTTGAGTATTGAATTTCATTGGGCAATCTACTGGCAGTATATTTATTTTTATTGTTTATAAAGAGGGTGGTCTGCACGGTATTTATATCTCGTTTTATCGCTTTTTGAAGCTGTTCTTTAGAAAAAATAGTACTCATTGTTGCGTTGGCATAGTCTTTATAAAAAAGTAGTTTTTGTTTTAAACTGGCTATTTGACTAACCAGCTCATCTCGATCTAAAATAGGGTAGTATTTAGTGTCTTTTACATAACAAATAATTTGTTCTACGGAGCCATTATTGTCAAAATCTGAGACAAACATGCTCACTTTTTCTTTAAAAAAGGTGTTTTCTCCTTTGTTTCCCGCAATAATATCTAAATCGCCATCAGCATCAATGTCTACTGTTTTAAAGGTTTTCCAAAAGCCAGAAGAATCTTCTAGACTGTACTCTTTTGTGGTATTAATTAGTTGTCCGTTTTTATTGCTGAAAATTGAAATTGGCATCCATTCGCCAGCAATAATTAATTCTTTAATACCATCATTATTTAAATCTTCCCAGGCAGCTTCGGTAATTAAACCAATATTTTTTAACGCTTTTTGATTTGAAATTGTGAATTTATTGTTTCCTTTATTTTCTAATAAATAGCCATCTGCAGGAATGCCGTAAGCGTCTACCTTAAAGCGCTCTCCAATAAAAACATCCTTGTCACCATCATTGTCAAAGTCGTGCACAGCGACTGTAGCAGAGCTAATCGGGCTTGGAAAGGGCAACGGTTCTTTAGAGCGGGTAAATTTTTCATTTCCGTTATTAATGTATAACCGATCATGTAGAGAAAAATCATACTTAGAGAATGCCTTTCCTCCGCTGCATACATACAAATCTAAATCGCCATCAGCATCACTATCAAAAAAAACGGCGTCTGTATCTTCAGAGGCATAATTAATAGTAAAAGGTGTGCTAATTTCTTTGTAGGTATTGTCTTTTTGAGAGGTGAATAATTTACCTGTTTGTCCTTTCGCTCCGCCGATATAAAAATCAGGATTTCCATCATTGTTAATATCAGCACTTACGATGTTAGGGCCTTCGTTGTTGTACATTTCAGGTAATAATTGTTCTCTATTAAAACCTACGGCCTTATTTTCTTTATGTTTATAGTTTAATATCGCAGTGTCTCGCTTTAAAGCATTAAAGGGTGTTTTTTGTTTGAATGGCTTCTTTTTTACGCCTTCTTCTGGTTGTTTGTAGGTGTAACTTTTATTTGTTTGTAAATTCTTATAGGTGTTTATAAAACCATTTGGCCAAGTGATTTGCAAACTATCGATTTGTTTGCAGTTGCCTAAACCAAAAACAAGCTTAGGAGAAACGGCACTTTGAAAACCTCTGGAAGGAAAGTTTTCTTGAACACTGTATTGAGTGGTATTGTAAAATAATTCTGCTTTTGCGCCAACAGCGTGCGTGTTTTTTAAACCTCCTTTTAATTGAAGGGTAATGCTTTTAGACTTTAAAGTGTCTAAGGTGTTTTCATAGATAAAGGCAGGCATATTTACATTGTTTATCACCAAATCTAAATCGCCATCATTGTCTAGATCGCCATAAGCAGAACCATTGCTAAAACTGGGTTTTTGTAGACCCCATTTTTTAGTTTGCTCGGTAAAATTAAAGTTGCCATTGTTTTTATATAGGACATTTGATACGGCCTGTGAAGGCATTTTATTAATGAGTTTTTTCATGACTTCACCATCCTTCTGAATCATCGCTTTAATTTGCGCTGCATTTGCCATGTAGTTTAGGTAATCTCTATCTAACAAGTCTCTGTAGATGCCGTTGCTTATAAAAATATCTTTTAAACCATCATTATCTGCATCAAATAATAGGGTAGACCAGCTCCATTCTGAAGCGTGTACATTGGAAAACCTGCTTACTTCTAAAAAGTTGTTATTCCCGATGTTTTTGTGCAGTGCATTTCTCGAAAATTGATAGTGATATTCATTTTCAACACTCATATCGTATTTATTCCAAGATTGAAATATGGTTTTTGTGCGCTGTCTTTCAATTGTTTTGGGCAGCATTTCTGTAACCATAATATCTGTCAAACCATTGTTGTCTAAATCTGCCGCGTCTGCACCCATAGAACCCATAGAGATCGATTCAAATTGGCTTGTTAAATCTTCTTTAAACTTTCC
>Ga0307488_10004821_pt1 | contig 11217 bp, 13 predicted proteins | sample SB02metaG_FD_202248 | JGI IMG/M metagenome (GOLD analysis project Ga0307488, IMG submission 202248) | Sea-ice brine microbial communities from Beaufort Sea near Barrow, Alaska, United States - SB 0.2 | ecosystem: Environmental > Aquatic > Marine > Coastal | place: USA: Alaska | collected...
AAGTACGGAATTGAATACGAACCAAAGATCGAAGATCCGGTTGTAATTAAAGTGTTTGATACAATCCAAGAAGCAGAAGCACATATGGAAATGATTAAAACTTTAAACGCCAGAACCGCAGCGTTTCATCGTATCGTCGAAGTTGATGATTTGAAACAACAAGTACAACAAGCTCATTGGGAAGAAGTAAGTAAATAAACTCTTTACATTATCAAAAAGTTATGCTATTATATAACTTAATCAATAGGTTCGTCACCTTAACGACAAGACACACGGCACAGTTGGCCATTAACAACAGGAGAAGAAATGTACGTTGATGCTTTATTCGACAGAGATAAAGATCGTATCTACGTTGTAGAACGAAACTCAGAAGGCAAAAGAGAGTATAAAGACTTTGCCGCCAAGTATGTATTTTACTATGACGATGCCAAAGGTAAGCACAAAAGCATTTATGGTAATCCAGTTAGTAGAATACAATGTCGCACAATGCGAGACTTCCGCAAAGAACTTAAATTAAACAATACTGTTAAGCAATACGAAAGTGATATTAATCCTGTATTTCGTTGTTTAGAAGAAAACTATCTTGGACAAGATGCACCTCAACTACAGACTGCATTCTTTGATATTGAGACAGACTTCGACAAGGAAAGAGGATTCAGTCCACCTGAAGATCCGTTTAATCCTGTAACTGCTATTAGTATATACTTGCAGTGGATGGAGCAGATGATAACATTATGTGTTAAGCCAAAGGGTACTACTAAAGAAGATGCAACATTAATTTGTAACAAGTTTGAGAACACCATACTATGTGAAACTGAAGCAGAGATGCTAGATGCGTTCTTAGATGTTATTGATGATGCAGACATACTAAGTGGCTGGAACAGTGAAGGATATGATATTCCTTATCTTGTTAACAGAGTAAAACGTGTACTAAGCAAAGATGATACAAGACGTTTTTGTTTATGGAACCAGTATCCTAAGAAACGTACATTTGAACGTTTTGGTGCAGAGAACATTACATTTGATACTATTGGTAGAGTGCATATGGATTATATGCAACTGTACAGGAAGTATACATATCATGAAATGCATAGTTACAGTTTAGATGCTATAGGTGAATATGAATTAGATGAACGCAAGATTCAATACACAGGAACACTAGATCAATTATACAACAATGACTTTGAAAAGTTTTTAGACTATAGTAGACAAGATGTTGCACTACTAGACAAACTAGATAAGAAACTAAAATTCCTTGCTCTTGCAAACGAACTTGGACATGCTAATACTGTGTTACTACAAACAACAATGGGTGCAGTAGCAGTTACAGAACAAGCAATTATTAACGAAGCACACGAACGTGGCTTAGTTGTCCCAAGTCGTAAGAGTAGAGATGAGCTAGGTAACACACAGGCGGCTGGTGCTTATGTAGCATATCCTAAAAAAGGTATGCATGACTGGATTGGTGCTATTGATATTAACAGTTTGTATCCTAGTGCTATTAGAGCATTGAATATGGGTAACGAAACTATTGTAGGACAACTAAGACAGGACTACACAGAAACACATATAAAAGAACGTATGGCAGACAAGAAAAGTTTTGCTGAAGCATGGGAAGGCGAGTTTGGTAGTAAAGAATACCAAATGGTTATGGCCCAAGACAAAGCAACTGAAATTGTAGTTGAATGGGAAGATGGTAGTGAAAATATACTAACAGGTGCAGACATTTATAAGATGGTGTTCCTAAGTGGCAACCCTTGGATACTAAGTGCTAATGGTACAATCTTTAACAGTGAGATACAAGGTATTGTTCCGGGCTTACTAGAACGTTGGTATGCTGAACGTCAAGAGATACAAAAGCTCATGAAGAACGCAAAAGACGATAAAGAAAAAGAGTTTTATGATAAACGACAGTTAGTTAAGAAGATTAACTTAAACAGTTTGTATGGTGCGATTCTTAATCCAGGTTGTAGATTCTTTGACAAACGTATTGGACAATCAACAACACTATGTGGTCGAAGTATTGCAAAGCACATGGACGCATTTGTTAACGAAGCAATTACAGGTGAGTACAATCACTTAGGTGATGCTATTGTATATGGTGACACAGACTCTGCTTACTTTAGTGCTTGGCCGGTTATTAAGGAACAAGTTGAAAAAGGTGAGATTGAATGGAACAAAGAGATTGCAATTAAATTGTATGATCAAATTTCAGATAACTTAAATGAAAGTTTTCCAAACTTTATGAAACAAGCATTTAATGTTCCTAGAGAGAATGGTAAAATTATTAAAGGTGGTAGAGAAGTTGTTGCAACTAAAGGCTTGTTTATTACAAAGAAACGTTATGCACTATTAGTGTATGACACAGAAGGTTACAGATCAGACACAGGCGGAAGTCCGGGTAAGATGAAAGTAATGGGCTTGGACTTGAAACGTAGTGATACGCCTAAGATAGTACAAGATTTTCTTAGTAACATTTTAACAGGAGTACTAACAGGCGATCAAAGAGAAACAGTACTCGATAAGATTAAAACGTTCAAAGAAGGCTTTAGTATTAGAGCCGGTTGGGAAAAAGGATCGCCAAAACGTGCGAACAATATGACAAAGTTTACTGCACTAGAAGAGCGTCAAGGCAAAGCAAATATGCCAGGACATGTTAGAGCAAGTATTAACTGGAATCGTTTGCGAAAGATGAACAGTGACAGGTACAGTACAGAAATAGTAGATGGCCAGAAAGTTATTGTTTGTAAACTAAAACCTAATCCGTTAGGCTATACAAGTGTTGCTTATCCAACAGATGAAACACACTTGCCAAAATGGTTTAAAGAATTACCATTTGATGATCACGCAATGGAAAACACAGTGATCGATGGTAAGTTGGAAAACTTACTAGATGTATTAGAGTGGGATTTAACACTTGATACTAACAACCAGACTACTTTCAATGATTTGTTTAGTTTTGAATAAAAAGACAGAAATAGTGGTTGACTTTTGCACAGAATCTAAATATAATCAAATATACACATTAGGAGTAAATTAATGAAAGACTTTCTACAAGACATTGTACAACATACACATAGCCTAGGCTTTATTGACTTAGTTAAGGTATCTGGTACAGACAGTGAAACTACTATCGAAGGATTAGCCGAAGATAGAAGTGTTATTGTTAAAGGTAAATTTAAAAGCCCAATAGCAGAGTTTATTGGTACGTTTGGTATGCCTAATCTTAGCAAACTACATATTTTGCTTAACCTTGCTGAATACAAGGAAGATGCAAAGATTGCTATTAATACACAAGATCGTAACGGTGAAACTGTACCAGTCGGCTTGCACTTTGAAAATACAAGAGGCGACTTTAAAAACGATTATCGCTTTATGACAAGTGAAGTTATTAACGACAAACTTAAAACTGTAAAGTTTAAAGGTGTTAACTGGAACGTAGAGATCGAGCCAAGTGTAGCAAGTATTGCACGTTTAAAAATGCAAGCACAAGTACACAGTGAAGAAACAACGTTTATTGCTAAAACTGATGACGGACACTTAAAGTTCTTCTTTGGTGATCATAGTACACATGCTGGTGACTTTACTTTCCAACATGATATTACTGGAAGTTTAAAGCACGGATGGCATTGGCCTATTCAGCAAGTAATTAGTATTCTAAGTCTTGCAGGTGATAGTAAAATGCACTTTAGTGATGAAGGCGCAAGTATGATTACTGTTGATAGTGGTTTAGCAGTATATGATTATATCCTTCCTGCACAGCAGAAGTAGAGTACATGGTAGAGCAAGATAACCTAACACAGAAGCAGAAAGACTATGCAATATTCTTGCCGGCTCTGAGTGGGTTCTATGCAACTTATATTGGCAATGAACGTTTTCCTGATAAAGTAAAAAGTGTTGTCGGTGACAGACTACCTAAAGCAATACCTACTATGGAAAGTATGAACTGGCTTAACAAGCAACAAGCATTGTTTCCATACAAGTGGAGCCTTTATAGTGCTGGACATGCTGACATGGATTTAACTAAACATGTTCCAAGAGAAGATATGGTTCGTAGCAGAGATAAAGCAGAAACGTTTATGGTTGCTGACTCTGGTGGGTTCCAAATTGCTAAAGGTGTATGGCCTGGAGCATGGGCTGATACTAAAGATAAGGCTGCACAAAAGAAACGTGAAGCCGTTATTAAGTGGCAGAGTGGTATTGCTGATTATGGCATGACTTTAGATATTCCTACATGGACTTACTTGGATAAGAAAGCAAGTGAAGCATGTGGAATTAAAAGTTATCAGGACGCAGTTGATGCGACATTGTTTAACAATGAATTCTTTATGGAAGCCAGAGGCAAAGACTTAAAGATACTTAATGTGTTGCAGGGTTCAAATCATACTGAAGCGGATCACTGGTACAACACAATGAAGAAGTTTTGTTCAGACAAGTATGACAGACCATTTGATGGTTGGGGCATGGGTGGACAAAACATGTGTGACTTACACTTGGTATTAAAACGTTTGGTTACACTTATACATGAAGGTTTACTTGAGCCGGGTCAACATGACTGGATGCACTTTTTAGGAACAAGTAAACTAGAATGGGCATTGTTATTAACTGACATACAACGTGCAGTAAGACGTCACCATAATCCAAACTTTACTATTAGTTTTGATTGTGCATCACCTTTCTTAGCAACTGCTAATGGACAAGTGTACACTAGGTTAAGAACTGATGATAGAGGTAAGTGGAGTTACATGATGGAAGCCACTGCTGATAATAAAAAGTATTCGAAGAACACAGACAGTTTCCGTGACGTAGTATTACGTGATGGTATACATGATATCTTTGAAGACTCGCCAATTAGTGAAAGATGTACCATTGGTGACATTTGTAAATATGCACCAGGTGAACTAAACAAGATTGGCAAAGAAGGAAAGACCAGTTGGGATAGTTTCAGTTATGCATTGCTTATGGGTCATAATGTATGGCAACATATTAGAGCAGTACAAGATAGTAACAAGTACTATGACGAAGGACAAACTCCGGGTATGCTAGTAGATGAAACGTTTACTAGAGTAATGTTCCGTGATGTAGTGGAAGAAGTATTTGCACCTAAAGACTTTGATAAAAGTATGAGTGTTATTAATCACTACAGTAAATTTTGGGATAGCATTAAAGGTGGCTCGCGAGGAACAACAGGTAAAAAGATTGTTAACAGTAAAAGTCAATTTAATGTATTATTTGATTGACAACATGCAAATTATGTTGTATAATAAAACAAATTTAAAGGACAAACTATGAACGTTAAGATTGATGAACCGCAACAGGCTGGTAAAGACTTAGACGAAAAAGCCAGACATGAAATTGTTACAGAATGTTTACTGCAAGGCAAAGTATACACTGATTGGTTACAATGGTTTCACAAAACCTTAGAACCAACTAACTACTTAGAAATTGGTACTAACACAGGTAGAAGTTTACAGTATGCAAATAATGTTACAAATTGTATTGGTGTTGATCCTAATCCACTTACAGAGATTGAGTTAGACGGTAACACAAAGATATTTGAAGAAACAAGTGATGAGTTCTTTGCAAACAACGACGTTATTACAGTAATGCAAGGACCAATTGAATTTGCATTTGTTGATGGCTTACATCATTATGATCAGGTATTAAGAGACTTTATTAATATTGAAAAGTATAGTACAAAAGATACAGTAGTACTTTTCCATGATGTGTTTCCAGTAGTACCTGCAACTGCAACTCGTGATTGGAATACATTTTATTGGGCAGGAGATACTTGGAAGTTTATGCACATTGTAAACAAGTACAGGCCAGATCTTGTAGCAAGAACTATTCCTACTTTTCCAACAGGGTTAGGACTTGTTACAAACTTAGATGCAACTAATACAGTACTTGATGATAACTTTGATAATATTATAAAAGAGTTTGCTAATTTAACTTATGATATTGGTAATCCAATTAACTTAGTTAAAAATGAATACAAAGGATTTTTTAGTGCCTAAATTAGATTATGATAACATTGAATTGTTTACTGGAAAAGAAGTAGAGCATACACCTGTATACGGTATGCAGACATTGTTTGTAAATGGTAAGCCTAGTGTAGAAAAAATACTATCACATGCAGTTGAGCACATCTATATGGGTGCAAATCATTGTGTTATTAATTTTGAAAGCAAAGAAGAATTAGAATACTACAACAGTACAATATCAACATTACTTGATAACGATTGTTGGGTAACAGTAGATTATGATGCACACCAACATGGAGTTATGTTAAGTGCATTACACGAAAGCATATGGCAGAATAAAAAGTTTATCCCTATGCTAAGTGTACGTCTTCCGAATGTAAAAACATCTAACCCTAATCTTACTGTTAAGATTTCAGATGCAAAGTTCCTAGGAGACAATGGAGGTGTATGGTGCATGGATGTAAACGACATAACAAGTAAAAAGTTTACGCCTTGGAAAGAATACACAAATGATGAAGCAATCGAATATAAGGAGTAACATATGTCAATAACTTTAAGAAAACTTGAAGCATTACAAGAAAAGCACAAGGTGTTAGACAGGCAATGCACAGACGTTGAAAAGAAACTAACTAGGCCTTTAGGTGAACTTCGTGAGCTTAAGAAAGAAAAGTTAGCAGTTAAAGATCAAATTCAGAACATCAAAGCACAACTTGAAAGTGAATAAATTTAATGGAACAACGTGAGGGGCACATGGATTATATGACTAGACGTTTAAGAGAAGAAGCATTGACCGATAAACGTGCAAAACAAAAAGATCAAAAGAATGCAATGATTTGGGTTACATTTAGCAAGGAAGGATTACACAAGTATCCTGCCGCAATAGATGATCCTAAGTTAGCAACAGGTGATGAATATGATGTTAGTTTCCTAGGCTATATTCATAGGCACATCTTTAAATTTAAGGTTTGGATACAGGTATTCCACGATGATAGGGATATTGAGTTTATCCAGTTTAAACGTTGGTTGGAAAAGTTATACAGTGAAAAAACTTTACAACTTGACTACAAGTCATGTGAGATGATGTCAGATGATTTGTTTGAGGCGATAGCAGAACGGTACCCTGAACGTTCTGTACATATCGAGGTAAGTGAGGATGGGGAAAACGGTTCATTCATAAAATATGATTATTGAAATGATTAGAAGGATTAAAACAAAATGGAACCAGCAGTACGCCAAGTATACGAAGACTTGGATGACTACAGGCAATTCTGCGTTAACAACGGATACATATTTGACGAGAAAGATTTATATCGATCTAAGAGCCCTTGGGGCCATATGCAAAACAGCATTCGTAATAGACGTACACCCTACAACCAATGGATACGTGACGGACGAGCAATGCGTCAAGCAGTAAGAGATTCGTTCCATTCCAAACCCCGAAAGGACAAACGTAACTAATGAACAAACTATTCTATATGGGCTTAGAGCCTTATGAAGGTCGTTATACTTTACAATTACAAGATTGGAGTACAGCGGCATTTGATAAACGAGGTATTGAGTACGTAGTAGTACCTGGTACAACTATTGATGATACTAAGTCCATTAGTGTAGGACAAGTATTAGATGCACACGGACGTTCATACTTTGGTATGAGTCAGTTAATGAATCTAGTACAAATGATGCGGAACGGCGAATGCTCAGGTGGAGATGCAGTTTTCTTTGAAGATATGTTTCAACCTGGTATTGAGTCGTTGCCGTACATCATGTGTCAGATACCTGAAGAGCAACGTCCTACAATTTATTTACGTTGTTTAGCACAAGCAGTAGACCCAGATGACTTTGTTCATGTATGGGGTATGAGCAAGTGGATGTCGTTATACGAGCAGATGTGTAATGAGATTCCTAATGTACATATACTAGCAACTAACGAAGAAATGGTTGCACACATGAAAATCGCTAATTGGAAAGCACCTATATACAATATATCAGGTTTAAGTTTTGGTAAAGAAGAAGTACAAAGCAGAGTTCATAACGATATTAACAGTTGGGGTAAACGTGATAACAGAGTTGTATTTGCCGCACGTTTTGACCAAGAGAAGCAACCAGACTTCTTTATGGATGTTATTGAAATGGTTAAAGCACAAAGGCCTGATATTGAGTTTGCAGTACTAAGCGGAGGACCTTTACGTAGTAACAATCAAAAGTATCTGGATAGAGCTTTACAAATGGAAGCAGACGGCAAACTTACAATCTTAAAAGACTTAAAGAAGAATGATTACTATAACGTAGTAAACACTTCTAAAGTAATGTTTAACTGTGCATTGCAAGACTGGGTTAGTAACACAGTCAGTGAAGCAGATGCATTAGGTTGCAATGTAGTTTACCCTGCATATAGAAGTTTTCCAGAAACATTTGCAAATGACTACACACGTCTTTACACTCCTTGGAGTAAAGAAGATGCAGTTACTAAAATACTACAAGGTATTAAAGTACCAAGTGAAAACATGGGCAAGATTAGTGATTGGACAAACGGCACCATTGACAGGATGATTGATATTATGGAAGGCAATGGAGAGCAATGGTTGAGAGATGACAATCGTTATAGAGATTATGTAGCGGAGGCAAAGTACTAGATGAAGTATTGGGTAGCAGTTACCGGAGCAGGTGGTTACGTAGGTAGCCATATCTGTAAACAGTTAAAGTTTGCTGGCTATGATGTTATAGGTGTTGATAGGAATCATGCTAACAATACACATACACATAAATTTATTGACCATGTAGTTGATAAAAGTTTTGTCAGCACAGAGTTCTTTGATGCACTTGAAGAACTAAAGCCTATAGCAGTTATACATTGTGCCGCTAATAGTTTAGTAGGCCCAAGTGTAACTAATCCAACTGAATACTATGATAACAATGTGACTAATATGAAGTTACTGTTGGACCAAATGGTAAAGTTGGATATTAAGAATATTGTGTTTAGCAGTAGCAGTAGCATTTATGGCAATGGACACTTGCCTCCTGTAAGTGAAGATTATGAAAAACGTCCACTAACAAGTTATGGTAAAACAAAACTAATTGGTGAAATGATGTTAGAAGATTATGCAACAGCTTATGGGTTGAACAGTATTAGTTTTAGATACTTTAATGCCTGTGGTGCAGATCCTGAGGGTGACTTAGGGCAAGTAAAAGATGCAACACACTTGGTTGCAAGGATTATGGAAAACGTAACTATGGGTTCAGAGTTTAGTGTGTATGGTAATGATTACGATACGCCGGATGGAACTTGTGTTAGAGATTATACACATGTTAGTGATATTGCACAAGCTCATGTACTAGGTGTGTTACACTTGCAGACTAACAAAGGTGCGTTCAACTACAACTTAGGTAGTGGCACTGGAAGTAGTGTAATGGAAATTATTAGTACTGCACAACATGCAATTACAAATGGCAAAGTTAATTATACAGTTAGTGAAAGACGTGCAGGTGATCCTGATTGTGTTTATGCTGATATAACAAAAGTAAAAAAAGAACTAAATTGGCAACCACAGTACCAACTAGATGACATTGTTAAAGATGCATTCAACTGGTACACAAAAGGATTTAAAAACTTATGAATATTAGAGACGTACCTTGGACAAACATAATAATGGATACTAGACACTATGTTGTCTATGCCGATAAGTTTCCTGTTACTGATGGTCACTTATTGTTTGTTCCAAAGACGGAGACTTGGGACATGCTTGAAAAGTGTTACAAGGCTGCATATGCATGGGGTTACGGTTGGGTCAACGATGGCTATTGCGACGCTTACAACATTGGACAAAATGTTGGAACTGATGCAGGGCAAACAGTTAAGTATCCTCATGTTCATCTAATTCCAAGACGCAAAGGCGACATGGAAGACCCAAGTGGTGGCGTTAGACACGTTATTCCAGAAAAAGGAAACTATAGAAAGGAAATATAATGAAAGTTGGAGATATGATCATAGAGGCGGCTCGCAAGCAAGCAGAAGGCGAGGTTGCAGTACATCTAGCAAACATTGAAGTTTATAAAACAATGCCTGCCGGTATCGGTGAACATAGTGATGTTACTGAAGCAGTCATCGCAGAACTTAATAAACTAGCAGAAGCAGATGATAGACTAGAAATGCTTACAAAGTATTTTACAAAATAGGTTGCAGCTCAACCTAAATACTGCTATACTATAAAAGTAATTAGACATCCACGTCTATAAATCGGAGAGAACTAAAATGATAAGTAAGATTATAAAAGAACGCATTGTCCAAGATAACAAAAGATTTTGGGCAGGCGACAACATTAGTGCATACCTTGAAGAAGGTGATAAGCAAGCATTAATAGAAGAATTAACACCCAAGTTTGAAGCAGTACTCGATGGCTTAGTCATTGATAGAAAAAACGATCCTAACAGTAACGATACTGGCAGACGTTTAGCAAAGATGTATATTAATGAATTAATGGCAGGACGTTATGATCCTATGCCTAATGCAACTGCATTTCCAAACGATACAACAGAACGTTATGATGGTATGTTAGTTGTACGTAGTGAACTTAGAAGCATGTGTAGCCATCATCACCAACCAGTAAGTGGAGTTGCATATATTGGCATTATTGCCGCAGACAGACTTATTGGACTTAGTAAGTATACACGAATCGCACAATGGTGTGCAAGGCGTGGTACATTACAGGAAGAACTAGCAATGGATATTGCTAAAGAAATACAAAAAGCAACTGGTAGTGAAGACGTAGGTATTTACATTCAAGCAACACATGGTTGTTGTGAGAATAGAGGCATTATGGCACACAGTAGTCTAACACAAACTACAGTACTTAAAGGCGCTTTCTATAACGAAATAATTACTAAGACAGAGTTCATGGACAATATTAAACTACAACAAGCATATAGTCCAAAGTAACTCATAACCCGAAGGAGAAAATATGTTTAATATTTTTAAAAACGTAGACAGAAGTATGCTTATGAAACTAGTAGCACTTCATGTTATTGTTATTACAGTTTCAAACGCACTTGTAGGTATTCCAGTAGAAATATTTGGAATTAAACTTACATGGGCAGCATTTACGTTTCCACTAGTGGTATTAGCAACTGACTTAACAGTTAGATTACTTGGAAAGAAAATTGCACGTTCAACAATCTTGGCAGCTTATCCATTAGCAATAGCGGCAAGTATTGGTGTAGTGTTACTAGAAGGTGCGCC
>Ga0307488_10004822_pt1 | contig 11216 bp, 14 predicted proteins | sample SB02metaG_FD_202248 | JGI IMG/M metagenome (GOLD analysis project Ga0307488, IMG submission 202248) | Sea-ice brine microbial communities from Beaufort Sea near Barrow, Alaska, United States - SB 0.2 | ecosystem: Environmental > Aquatic > Marine > Coastal | place: USA: Alaska | collected...
AAAATTACATACGGGCTAACGATGTACAGATTGATCAATCGACTGTGCAAACATTTAACCAATCGCTTGATACTATTGAAGATAAAGCGCAGGCGGCTTCTGCATCTTTATGGGCATCACAAGACCAAGCAACCCTAGCTATGATTAATTATGACGGAATATCTACTCTGTCTAATATAACAAACTCTACTGTAGCTTATGACGCTTGGACCGATAGTATGACAGTTACTTGGGACAATGCTACTAATACAGTACTACAAGGCGTATTCTTCAATAACGAGAATGCAATAGGTTGGACACAAGCCACGAATGAAGTATATGATGGTTTTTATGGAGACACTCCGCCTATATCTGTAAACGAGATGTACTCAGCCTATTCTTACAATGTAAGTGAAGAAATTGCGAACAATGCTCCTGGGTATGATGTAAACGCAAAACTATACGATCCTGTACAATTAGCTACAGACGTCATAGTAGTACAGAATGGATCTCTGGGCGGAACTAACTATAATAACCAAAACGGGAACTTAGGTAGCGCTGGACCAGGAGTTATGGATAACACAGCAACAGTCGACCCAGTCGTCAGACCATAAAAGGAGTAGTATATGAGTCTTGAAGAAACACAAATCAGCGTAGGGGGTACCTCCTTCAAAGGGGCACACCTAGCAATAGTAGTAGCTTTCATAACTACCATCAGTGGTGGAATCTGGGCAACTTCAGAGTTCTTCTCCAGAGTAGGGGTTCTAGAAGATACAGTAGCAGAAATGCAAACAAATATGCCAGATCTAGCTCCTTTAGAGATAGAACTACAAGCAATCAAAACAAAAATAGATGACAATGATTTGGGACACTTGCAAGGTAAGCTTGCAGAGTTAAGCACCTTACTAGTCACCATTCAATCTAGACAACAAGAAGTCCTAGACAATGCGGCTACTTCAAACTCCAAAGTAATTACTATGGAAAAAGATTGGATAGAAATAAGAAACGAGTACAAAAAGATGGCAGATGCAATCAAAGGATTTGAAGACTCTGTCGGGAGGTTCAAAAGAGAAGTAGACGATCTTTGGAAAGGTCTAGATGCGGCGGCAAGCCCATTAGGATAGATACTATGATTAAGTATATGAAACCAAAAAAGAAGAAGAAGAAAAAGAAAGGAAAGAAGAAACGTGGCTACTAAACGTAAAGCCCGTAAAAAAGACTCTCGCCTAAAGCGGGCTGGGGTCTCTGGGTATAATAAGCCTAAGCGTACACCAGGTCATGCAAAGAAATCACATATTGTTGTGGCTAGAACAGGTGGCAAAGTAAAGACTATTCGTTTTGGACAGCAAGGCGCTAAAACAGCCGGCAAACCAAAAGCAGGAGAGTCAGCTGCCACTAAAGCAAAGCGTCGCTCCTTTAAAGCTCGTCACGCTAAGAATATTGCTAAAGGCAAAATGTCTGCAGCATATTGGGCAAATAAAGTAAAATGGTAAGAAAAGTAGCTAAAGATAAAAAATCTGGAGTACCGAAGAAGTATCTATCGGGTACTTCAGGTTCAAAACGTACAGAACTATCCACGCTAATAAAGAGAATAGCAAAGCTAGCGAAAGAGGGAAAGACTATACCCCGTTCGTTAATTAAAAGGAGAGTTGAACTTGGCCGTAAGAAAAAGAAAAGCCCCGTCAAAAAGAAAAAAAGCAGCACCAAAAAGAAAAGCACCCGCGCGAAGAAGAAAACCACTAAGCGCCGCTACTAAAGCTACTTTGCGAAGAAAGGCAAAGAACAAGAAAAGTGTTACTTATGGCATGCTAGCAAAGGTATACCGAAGAGGACAAGGAGCATTTCTAACTTCAGGTTCTAGACCTGGTGCAAGTATGGCATCATGGGCAATGGGTAGGGTAAACTCGTTTATTCGAAGAGGTCACCCACAGGATAATGATCTTCGTAAGAGGAAAAAGAAATGAGATATAAAACTAAACGAGCTGCACGAAAAGCGGCAAAACGCATTGGACTACGAGGCATTCACTCTCATGGTAGAGGAAAGAATAAAGTCTATATGGCAGGAAGTACTCACGCAGCTTTCGAAAGAGCTAAAAAACGGAAAAAGCAATGACAGAAAATATGTATCATCCAGCCGATACTAACGGTGACGGTAAAGTAACCAAAGAAGAAGAAGCAATGTATCTTGAGTTTAAACGGAAAGAGTTAGAAGACGCAGACGCAATGCGAGACGCACAGAGAAACATGACCTGGTTTGCGTTAGGTGGTTTACTTCTTTATCCCTTTGCTGTAGTATTGGCATCACTAGCTGGATTAAACGAAGCAATGAAAACTCTTGGCAGTATGGCTCCAACCTACTTTGTAGCTGTTGCCGGTATAGTAGCAGCATTCTTTGGTACTCAAGCCCTAACAAAATCAAAAGGTAAATAATGTCTACAGCTTTTATAATATGTAATGGTCCCTCTAGAAAAGAGATCAATTTAGAATCCCTTAGACAGTATGGAAAAATAATAGGTTGCAATGCACTGTATAGAGATTTTATGCCCGATGTTTTAGTTGCTGTAGATACAAGAATGGTTAGAGAGTTAAACGAAAGTTTAATTCAATTTAAAACAGAGTGCTGGACTCAAGCATCTAAAAAATATAAAAAGTTAAAAGGATTTACTTTTATTACTAAACCTCAGCCCTACGTTAGATGGTGTAGTGGGTCTACCGCACTATTAGTTACAAATAAGTTTCATGGACCTTTTGATAAAGTTTATATACTAGGAATGGATTTAAATGCCAATCCTAGTAATTCCAATCTTTATTTAGGAACTAGAAACTATAAAGATGTAACCAAAGAGCAAGAGCATTTTTCTACTAGCATAGATAAATGGGGTGCATGTTTCAGAGACTGGAAAAACACTGAACATATAAGAGTAGTTGGTAATAACCCAATAAAAGTAGAAAAATGGAATACATATAAAAATTTTTCAGAAATAACAATAGATCAATTTAGGGAACAATTTAATGGCAGTTGAAGTAAGCAGAAAAGATATATTAACAGATAGTATAGTAGACGAACAGAGCCCTAACAAATTTCTAAAACTACCTCCAGAGCCTTATCTGGAGATGCTAGGGATAGAACCTTTAAACTCTCAGATAGCTATGATTAATGCTGTGAACAATCCTAAGTATCGGTTTATAGTAGCAGCACTATCTCGTAGACAAGGGAAAACTTATATTGCAAATATTATAGGTCAGTTAATTACTCTTATACCTAACTCTAACGTACTTATAATGTCTCCCAACTACTCCCTCTCTCAAATCTCTTTCGATTTACAGAGAGGTCTGATCAAGCACTTTGACTTAGAGGTTACTAAAGATAATGCAAAAGATAAAGTTATTACTCTTTCTAATGGGTCTAACGTTCGCATGGGTTCTGTCAATCAGGTCGACTCCTGTGTTGGACGAAGCTACGATCTTATCATCTTCGATGAAGCAGCACTATCAGATGGTAAAGACGCTTTCAACGTAGCACTACGTCCAACATTAGATAAACCTAATTCTAAAGCAATATTTGTATCAACACCCCGGGGACGCAACAACTGGTTCTCTGAGTTTTACTATAGAGGTTATAGTGATGAGTTTCCAGAATGGTGCTCAATCAAAGCCACTTATAGAGATAACCCTAGAATGACTGAATCAGACATTGATGAAGCTCGCAAATCTATGAGCGAGGCGGAATTCAAGCAAGAGTACGAAGCTGATTTCAATACTTATGAAGGCCAGGTTTGGGATTTCAACTTCGAGACTCAGGTGCAGGACTACAGTCAATTCGAACCTAAAAAGATGGATGTATTTGCAGGACTTGATGTAGGCTATAGAGATCCTACGGCATTCTGTGTAATAGCCTATGATTGGGATAACGAGACCTATCATCTACTAGATGAGTACTTTGATTCAGAGAGAACCACAGAGCAACACGCTGTAGAGATTCAAAAACTTATAGATAGATGGGATATTGATTTTATATACATTGACTCTGCCGCACAACAGACTCGCTTTGACTTTGCACAAAATTATGATATTAGTACATTAAACGCAAAAAAATCAGTGTTGGATGGAATATCGCATGTAGCAGCTATAGTAGATAACGATACTTTATTTGTACACCAAGAGTGTACTCAAACTCTAGCATGCTTAGATGCGTACCAGTGGGACACTAACCCTAATTTAATACGAGAAAAGCCAAAACATAATATGGCTTCTCATATGGCCGATGCATTAAGATACGCACTTTACTCCTTTACAACTGGTGGAGGAACTTTCTAGCATACCTGAGAAAAATAGTTGTTGACAAGACACCTCAAACTCAGTATAATTTGAAGTATTAAAAAATGGAATTAAAAAGAGATTTAGTAAAATACATTCGTGATAAAGCCAAGTCAAGGTATCAAAAAGGAACAGAGTGTTTCATTTGTGGTGATACTGAGAAACTTGACTTTCATCACTTTTATAGTTTAAGCCCCTTACTACACAAGTGGGTAAGAGAGCATAATCTAAAGCCTTCTGAAGTACTAGAGTGGCGAGAAGAATTTATAGATAAACATGATGCTGAACTATACGACCATACGGTAACGTTGTGTCATACACATCATTTAAAATTACACTCATTATACGGTAAAGACCCTAGCTTAGCAACTGCAAAAAAGCAAGAGCGATGGGTAAGAATACAAAGAGAAAAACATGGCTTGGTATGATACTATTTTAGGAAGAAAAGAAGAAGAGGATGTAAGTTTCAAACTTAATCCAATTCAACAGTATGTCCAAGAAATTAACTCATCTAGAGAAGACCACACATCATATGAAAGATTCTACGAAGAGCTAGAAATAGTTAATCGTGGTGTAAATATGATTGTTGATGATGTCGCTGAAATTCCTGTTCGTGTAGGCCGCCCTACAAAAGCACAAAGTGTTGTAAAAGGAATCAAACGCTCCAAAGTAGACCTACTTTTAAATCTTGAGCCAAACCTATTTCAAGATATTAGCACATTTAAACGAAACCTAATTACCGACTACTTACTAGACGGTAATATTTTTATATACTATGATGGTGCTCATTTATACCATATTCCTGCAGAGAATGTACAAATTCATGCAGACGCTAGAGATTATATAGAAAAGTATACTTATAATGATGTAGACTATTCTCCCTCAGAAATCATACACGTAAAAGAAAATTCTTTTCATAGTATGTATCGAGGAGTATCTAGATTAAAGCCTGCAGTTCGTACTATGAAGATTATTAAAGCTATGCGTAATTTTCAGGATAACTTTTTTAAGAATGGTGCAGTTCCAGGATTAGTACTTAAATCTCCAAATACTTTATCGGAGAAAATTAAAGAACGCATGATGCAGTCCTGGTCAACCAGATACAACCCAGAGAATGGAGGTCGTAGACCTTTAATTCTAGATGGTGGTATCGAAGTAGACGATCTTACTAATATAAACTTTAAAGACTTAGATTTTCAAAATGCAATTTTAGAAAACGAAAAGGTTTTAGCAAAGGCGTTAGGAATTCCTTATTTATTGTTTGATTCTGGTAATAACGCCAACATTCGCCCAAATATGCGAATGTATTATTTGGAGACTATACTTCCTATCAACCGAAAAATTAACTATGCTTTAGAGAGATTTTTTGGTTTCGAAGTAAAAGAAGACACTACAGATATTCCAGCTTTGCAGCCAGAACTACGAGATCAATCCGCATACTATACATCACTAGTAAATGGCGGAATTATTACTGCAGCAGAAGCTAGAGAGCGTCTAGGCTTCGATGAAATAGAAAATACACAAGATATCAGAGTTCCTGCAAATATCGCAGGCTCTGCAGCAAATCCAGACGAAGGCGGTAGACCCGCAGAGGAAGAAGACTAATGCCATTAACTACCCGAAGAAAGAATAATATAACAAGAACCCTTGGTTTATACTTTGCAGAAAAAGGCAAAGTTCCAAGCTACTACGAGTATAGAACAGACGGCTCTAGACCAAGAGGTATGGCACCTAAATTTATTCTAAGCAACTTCAAAAGTTGGAATAGTTTTTTAACATATATGAGTAAAGCAGAACCTGAGTTATGGGCTTTAGCTAACAATATTAAGCCAGAGCCAGAAGTAGCCCCCAAGCCGAGAGTAGAACCAAAGGTAGAACCAAAGGTAGAACCAAAGGTAGCTAAACCTACTCCCAAGCCTACTCCCAAGCCTGCGCCTAAGGCAAAAGCTAAGCCTGTTGTAAAACCAGCAGTTAAAAAAGAGAAGTAATATGGATAAAATCTTACATGTAGCCTCTATGTTCAAGTCTCATGAGAATGAAGACGGTAGCGTAATGATACGAGGTATGGCAAGTACTAATCACTCTGACCGAGCTGGAGATGTAATCTCTAAGGAAGCTTGGGAAAAAGGTGGTTTAGAAAACTTTAAAAATAACCCTGTAATCTTATTTAATCATGACTATGATAAACCCATTGGTCGTGCTACAGGAGTTAGAGTAACAGAGAACGGACTAGAGCTAGAAGCAAAGATTAGTAAATCTGCGCCTGCTCATGTCTGCGAACTAGTAAAAGACGGTGTTCTTGGAGCCTTTTCCGTTGGTTTCAAAGTCAAGGACGCTGATTATATAAAAGAAACTGACGGATTAATGATTAAGGATGCTGAGTTGTTTGAAGTATCGGTTGTATCGGTACCATGCAATCAAGCAGCTACTTTTTCACTAGCGAAGTCTTTTGACTCACAAGCTGAGTACGAAGAGTTCAAGAAAACTTTCACCAATCGTGTAGATCTAACAGGTCAGTCTCTGACCAAAGAAGATGAAATATCATCCAACCTGGTTAGTGATGCACCTACAAGCTCCGAGAAATCGGAAAAACAGGAGATCAAAATGGATATCAATGAATCCAACATCGACTTGGAAGCATTTGCTAAGAAAGTAGCTGATGAAACTGCTGCTAAAATTGCAATGAAACAAGCCGAACAAAAAGCCGCTGATGTAGCGGAACAAAAAGCTGCTGCTGACGCAGTAGAACAAAAAGCAGCTGAAAAAGCTGCAGTAGAAAGCACAATCCGTACTGGTATTGAAACTGGTGCAGATCGCTTAGTTGCTGACATGGAAGCTGATTTTGCAAAAGCAAAAGATTCTGAAATTCAAGAGATTACTAAAAAGTATGAAGCTCAAGTAGCTGAAAAAGCTGCTGAGTTAGAAGCTATGCGTAACAGCAAGCGTGACTTCTCTGGTCGTAAAGCCGGTGATGTTTCTGCTTGGGGTAACGAATTTTTAGGTGCAAAAATCTTGGGTACTATCACTGGTAAAGGATGGGACACTGACTATGCTAAGAGTCTAATGGAAAAAGCTGGTGTAGATATTACTTATACTGGTGCAGGCTCATTAGGCATTGACTCTAGCGTTATCTCTTCTTTCACAGAAGCAGTTCGTTTAGAGCAACGCGTTGCTAGTCTTTTCCGCGAAATTCCAGTTACTTCTGGTGCGACTGTATTACCAATCGCTCCTGATACTGGTTTAGCAACTTTTGCTGCTAATGGTATCACTGATACTGATAACACTATTGTTAATAGTATGGCTGGCGGAACTTCTGCATATGCAACTACTCAAGTTATCTTACGTGCATATCGTATGATTGCAGGTACTTTCTTGAGCAATGACACTGACGAGCAAACTATCATTGCAATGTTGCCAATGATTCAATCTGCTCTTGCACGTTCACATGCTCGCGCAATGGACAGCATGTGTTTAGTTGGTGCAGGCTCTGCTTCAGTACGTGAAGGTCTTGTAGGTAAAGACGGTACTGATACAGTAACTGGCGCTTATGGCGTTGCAGCTACTGGTGACGTTGACACTGAAAGCAGCTCGGCTCAAGCAGCAATTGATGCTTCTAGTGCTACTGAAGAAATCACTGCAAATGGTCTTTTGGCCATGCGTCAGCAAATGGGTAAATTTGGTATGAATCCACAAGATGTAGCTTACATCTTACCTACTGATGGCTACTTACAGCTTATCGATGGTCCTGGATTTACTGATGTATCAGAAGTTGGTGAAGCTTTAGCTTCTAAGCTTTCTGGTTTAGTTGGTACCGTTTACGGTTCTCCTGTAATTTCTAGTGATATTCTTGCGAGTAACCTAGATGAAGGCACCTCAGCCCTTACAACTACTGCTGCTGCTGCAGTTAACGTGAATAACTATGTTATCCCACGTCTTGCTGGTGTAAACATTGAGTCTGAGTACTCAGTTGCACAACAGCGTACAGCTTTAGTTGCATCTCAAGCTGTCGGCTTCAATGAAATTGAAGACGGTACTGCAGGTAATGCTCCAGTTGTTCGAGCGTCTTACGCTTAATAGTAGTAATACTAATAACTTCGGGGTGGTTCGCCGCCCCCAAGTTTTTACTAATGGATTTATAATATGTCAGTAAATATAAATGGGAACGACTTAGTCACCCTACAAACATATAAAGACCTTGAAGGCTTAAAAAGCAACAATGACGATACTCGTCTTGAGGCTATAATTTCTTCTGTGAGTCAATTAGTAAAAACTTATTGTGGAAACAGTTTAGTAGACTATGTAACTAGTGATAAAGTAGAAACCATAAATATGGAATTTGCTAGTGCTAAAGTTCAAACTACAGAAAGTCCTATAATTACTGTGACTTCTGTACAAGAGAAAAAAGCAGGTGCAGACTCCTACAACACTTTAGTAGTAGATACAGACTATCATGTAGATACAGAAACAGATACTATTGTACGACTAATTTCAGGAAGAGAAAAATTTTGGGAAGTAGGGTACGGTACAGTAAAACTTACTTATAGCGCAGGCTATTCATCATTACCTGCAGACTTAAAACTTGCTGTTTGTGACTTAGTTACTTACTACTTTAAAAGTGAGCATAAAGAAAGACGAACAATACAAGGGGCTACACAACAGAACCCTGCAGCAGGCGGAAAAAATAGTATCTCTTTTCCAGACCACATTAAAAGAGTACTAGATTTTTATAAGCAGTATTAATGTCTAGTTCAGCTTTAAAAGCGTTCGCACAAGCATTGGCAAATACTGCAGGCGGCAGTAGAAAAGCTGGCTCAGGTAGGGCACTTAATGAGAGTGCACAGTTTCATGTAGTTACTGTTCCAAAAGATAAGTATTATGATGGGCTAAGAGGAGCAAATCCTGAGTTCACGGAAGAAGAGCTAGATATAATATATAAAACCTATATTAAAATGCTCAAAGAACATGAAACGAGTACTATAGGAAATATAGAAAAAGCGAAAAAAGCAGGAAAAATGAAAGGGAGAGGAAAGAATGCTCCTTTAGTAGATTTTAGTGACAATGCACTCGTAATAGAAAAGCTATATGAAATAAGAGATAAAAGAAGATCACAAGGCACAGAATCTTTTATAGGTACAGGATATGAGCATCTAAGAAAGATGAAAGGTACCAATCTTGTAACAAAAGTTCTCCCCCTATTACAGGGTAGAAAGAAAGAAGACCTAAAAAAGATTGGTGGCATGGGAGACAAAGGTGTTCAGTTTGAGCATGGTGGGGGCGGACTAGCTGCTGTTGGTGTTAGAGCAAACTTAGCAAAGCAACAGTTTGCGGCCACCAGGCAAGGTATGGCGGCAAAAGAGCAAAAAGCTGTAGACGCCCTATTCAACCAGAAAGATATATTAAAAGTATCGGTAGACAGAAATTTAAAAGTATCTAGCGATGGTTTATTCCTTTTAGAGCATGCAGTAGAGCTACAAGCGATAAACGCTAAATTAAACCAGGAAGCCTCTAATACTTTTGAAACGGCAGCCTCGGAAGAGCTTGCAAAGATTGGCGGTTTAGCTAAATTAAAAGGCTCGCTAAGTATGGAAGAAGCCTTAGAGCAAGTACTGTTTCATGCATTTACTCACGCTTTAAAAGGAACAGGGGCTACAGTAAGAATTTCAGGAGCTCGTAGAAGAAAAGCATATAAAGCTAGCAGTAAAGGGAAAGGACAGAAAAAGTTAAGCCAAAAAGTTAATGTACCTGAGATGACAGTAACGGGTGCAATGGAAGTAGCAAAAGAAAAGCGAAAGAGAGACGGCAGAAAAAAACGATCTCCTGCAAGTACTCCCATACAGTTAATTGGAGCAATAAATAAAAACCTCCCTGCTGCAGTACGATCAGAGATGGGAGCACCGAGACTAGAGAATAGAACAGGTACTTTTGCAGACAGCGTAAAAGTAACCAGTGTTATGCAGCCTTCAGCAGGTTTACCTGCTATAGAATATACATACCAAAAAGATCCTTATGAAGTATTTGAAATGGGGAGAGGTAATAAGAGTTGGGCAACTCCTGAAAGAGACCCAAGAAACGTAATAGAAATGTCTATTAGAAAAGCTGCCGCAGAATTAGCGGTGAATAAGTTTATGTTGAGGCGCGTATGAGTACTGAAAGATTATATTCCACGAAACGAAATTACATTGTCTCTGCTATGGCTGAAAAGCTTAAAGAGATTGATGGCACTGGAGAGTACCTTACTAACCTATATCAAAATGTTAGCCCCCGTCTACTATTTTGGGACGAGGTAACTGAGTTTCCTGCGGTACACTTAAATGCAGGATCAGAAACTCGCAGATACCAGGCGGGTGGATATAAAGATAGATTTTTGTCTGTAACTATACGATGTTATGTACAGGAAGATGACGCAGCAAACGCGTTAGGTAGATTACTAGAAGACGTAGAGACGTTACTAGAAGAAACTAAAAGTTTACGATATTATGATTTGAAAGGTAAAGCCCATAATATTAAACAGATCACCATACTTGGTATTGATACCGACGAAGGTGTGTTAGAGCCTCTAGGGGTTGCTGAGATGCAGCTTGAGGTTCATTACTAAGAAATCGCTTACACGAACAAACGTTCAAGATTAAGCCTTTTCAAGTTTACATAGGAGAAACACCATGGCAGTAGCAGGCATATATTTAAGCCGGTCAGCGAAGATGTTTGTAAAGTTGGGCAGTAATATTTGGGAACTTCCAATTCTCGAAGGTTATAGTTTATCTCAATCTTCAAACACTTCAGAAGTAACACTTAGTGAGGCAGCAGGTTCAGGAGGCGCAAGCCGCAGAGGGCGTAGAATCTTTAATGACTCTTTAGCCCCTGCAGAGTTTTCGTTCTCTACTTATGTTAGACCTTTTCAATCAACAGGAACAGGAACAGGT
>Ga0307488_10004824_pt1 | contig 11214 bp, 15 predicted proteins | sample SB02metaG_FD_202248 | JGI IMG/M metagenome (GOLD analysis project Ga0307488, IMG submission 202248) | Sea-ice brine microbial communities from Beaufort Sea near Barrow, Alaska, United States - SB 0.2 | ecosystem: Environmental > Aquatic > Marine > Coastal | place: USA: Alaska | collected...
TTTAGAGTATATTTTTGCTTCGGGTTTCTTGTTTGAATAGTTTGGGTAAAGAGAACTTAATTTCTCGTAGATAAATTTAATATCTTTATTGTTCTTCATCTGAGTGCAGTTCGTTTAGCAGTTTCCTTAACTGACTGCCTTCTGCTGTGCCTTTAACTTTGCCTACAGAATCACCTTTTGTAGGATCTGGCATCTTAGGTTGTGCGGCACCCGGACTGTTGCTAGTTACTTTTGAAGTTTGTTTTAGAGAATCGTAAATTTTATTTTTACCTAACTGATTGTAGCTTTGTGATTCTTCCTCTTCCAGACTACTAATTCTCAAACTATCTACATTGAACTCTAGGTCTACTTTTTGCCCAACACCAGAACTTGATCTAGTCTTCATGAACTGTATCTGATATCTTCCACGTTCCTTCATAGCTCTACTTGTGAATATACCTATAACGTTATCTGCTGTCTGTATCTTAGACAGTCCGCCTGATATGTGAGAGTGGTCGAACTCTATCTCTTCGACAGATGCCCTGTTCAACTGTGATGCTGTTGCCAACACACATTGTTTCTCAACTACTAAATTTCTCAATTCCTCAGACACATACTTGTCTTTAATGAACAAGTCAGCCGGCGATATTCTTTTGCTCTTAGGCATCATAAGATCTAGATAATCTACTAGTATACAATCTATCTTCTTTTTATTTTTAAGTTCTAGTTCTTTTAAATATGTTCTAATATCAAGCACCGTACTACCACTTGGCAAGTATTTGATCTGTAAGTTACCCGACTTCTTAGCCAGCATCTTAACTTTCATTTCAACGTCATCTAAACTTTTCATTACAGATCTAGTTGGAACATTGGTCATCATAGCATCAAGCCGCATTGCCGTAAGGGCCTCGGATAATTCGAAAGATATGTAACAAACATTAAGTCCGGCTGTTGCCCAATTGACTGCAAGATTCTGCAAGAACAAACTCTTACCTGCTCCCGAGCCTCCTGCAAAGATATTCAGTTCGCCTCTGTTAAATCCACCAAACAGTTTCTTGTCTAGGTTAGCCCACCCTGTGCTTATCTGACCATTGTTATCTTTTAATGCTTGTAGTCTACCTTTTGGATCTTCAAAGTAGTCTGTACCTAGGTCTCTTGTAAGTCCTACACTGACTGCTTCCTTGACCATGTCCTCTACTGGACCGTAGTCACCCCTCTCAAGCAAGTCTGCAGATTGTAGTATTGCATGTTCGAGTGCTTTGTGTCTAGAGAATGTTTCAAATTCGTCTAGCAACCAATTGAAGTGTGCCGGGTCTAAGTCCTTTGCTTCTTTTAATTTTATTTCGTGTTCTGCATTTATCTGTGAAACTTCTGGCATTACTTTGTATTCATCCATGTAGTCTTTAACAAATTTTGCAATAGGTTGTAGCTTACGATCAAACGATTCGGGATTGAATATATTTTGTGCTCTAGCGAAAGACTCGGCATCGGCCAACAACATTTCTATATACAGTTTCTGTACATCGAATGAATAGTTCTTAGCTTGTGGTTGTTGATCTTTGTAATCAGCCATACATCTTTCTCTTTAAATTTATTTTTAGTTTACTTGTTTCCGTTGTCTTTAATATTGATTGTATAGTAAACAGCCTACCATATTGTAACACGGCATCGGCCACATCGTCAACTCCTTCTCCCCACTCTGGAAATGCAACACTCCATCCAAATTCCGTTGCTTGGTTAATCAGTTTCTCTCCTGGTGCATCTCTGTCTGGTACTACGATTATCTGTCTACCTAGCCCTTCTATCAGCTCTCGCTGTGTATCATTTATCTCTGATCCCAATATGCTCACTCCAGAAACGGTAATTGCATCAAACGGTCCTTCTGTTACTAGTACAAACTTCCTTGACCAATCTTGTGCATCCATGTTGAACACATAGCCCGGTTGTACATCTGTGTAATATTTTACTTTGTCAGATTGTTCAAACATCCTTCCAGAGAATCCCACTATGTCGCCACGCCAGTAAAACGGTATCAACAATCTTTTGTCCACGTCCCAACTCTTGTTTGCGGAATACATGAAGTCATACCAGTCAGCACCAATGCCTCTTCCTTCTAAATACTTCAGCAAATTATCAATAGATGTAGTCTCATCAGTTGATAATAAATTACCTAACATCTTCTCTAACCAAATTTCTAGTTTCCTTGCACCGTTGGGTAATTCTCTTTTGTTGAATGTGACAAACTTTTTCTTTTCGTATTTGACATCACCTTCCTCTTCACGCATGGCCTCGATGGCCATCTTCCTTATGGTGTCGTCTGCTATTCCAATATATCCCATGAACGTTCTCATCTTTTGATTGAGCTTACGACCTATGACATAGTTTGCCTTGAATCCGCAATTGAAACAGTGATAACTTACAGTACCATCGGCACTGGTCATTATACCTCCACGCTTTTTCTTATCAGCTGACTCGCCGTTGTGTACACAACAGGGTGCATTGAAACTTATCCAACCGCTGGGTGTTTTCTTTCGACCCGCCGGTAGCGAAGTCAGAATTGTATTCTGTATCAGATTCATTAACTATATTTTACTGTCTATATAGGATTTTGTCAATCAGGCCGGTGTTGTCGGGATCGTTGTCCCAAGTGAATCTTATATTTTGGTAAACACCTGTGAAGTTGAAATTGGTAACAGCAGTTGAACTGGTAAATGTATTTGTTGAATTGGCTTGATCTTCTAAGATAATGTTAAACCAGTCATTGACTGTGCTTGGCGTAGTTGCCATGGTACCTTGTACTTTTAACGAACCGGTAAAGTCTTTAGTGTACACAGCGATTGTATGTAATGCTTTGTTATTGTTGATACCGGCTTTGGCATCAATGGTACTTGATGTATTTGCTAATGATTTAGAATCAGCTGTTATTGTAAAATTTGTTATGGCCGTACTTGCTACATGTTCGGGATAAGCACCCTCTAGCAGTTCTATTGTGCCTGCGGCCGAGTATCCTGTGTCGGCGTATGTAACTTCTCTGCTACCATCTGATTTAACTTCACGCACAGCAAAGTTATAGAATTTGGCTTCTAATGGTAGTAGGTCGCCCTCTGTGATTGTGCAACTTGCATCACCCTTTGTGCTGACTGTAGATCCGTCGTCTAGTATTGTTAATGTTTTTGTGATAACTGATTTTTTAGTTTCAGTATCAATAACATTCATTTCGTAAGTTTTTGCTGTGATATCTTGTGCTTTCTGATCCTCGTTTTTAAACGTGAATGAGACCGGGTTCGATACCCCTCTATGAAGCGTTAAACGTCTATCGTACACTTTTGTTCCCCTGCCGTGATAACCACTTACATAGGCGATTACCAAGTTGTTTATTAAATACCTTTGTACTGTTTGCATAATACATATTTAACAGTATTTATAGATAGATTATGAATGAGATTTTTAACACACTGAGAGACAAATTTCCCTTTTTAAGTTTAGTGAGAAAAGGCGACTTAGAATTTGTAGGTATAATACAGAACGAGGACGTTAATGTTATCAGCTTCTATGATTATGGTAGATTAATGAGTCCACAAGATAAGATGAAATTTTTGAAATATGGTGAAATTTGGTGGCACGAATCCAATAGAAAAATACCAATAAACATATTCCTTAAAGGTGATTTCCGTTACTTCCGTACAACGTTGGTTACACTAAATTCAAAAGATGTAGAGATAGTACACGGACCAACTGTTAGGCTATCTGATATTTCGAAGAAACGGGTAAAAAGAAGAACCATTCAGTTAGTAAGAAAACCCGTCTAGCTTTTAGCTTTTTCAATATACTTTTTATAATATATAGTTAACGGATTGTTCGCTTGATAAGGACACTCATTAGAGGGCATCGCATAGCTTTTTTTCTTCTTACGTTTTTTGGAAAGTTTTTTAGTTTTCTGATTGTGCATCAAAACTATATTTAGCTTTGCTTAACAAATTCATCTGGACAACAACAGCTTGGGCATATGCAACTGCGTGTGACTTCTTGAAAAAGTATGATCCGTCGGTGGGTTTAGTCCATACATCTTGCATTATTTCTGTCCACTCTTTGTACATCAGCTGTCTCTTGGCAGGACGTATGATGGCTAACACAGCCGCAAGTTGTTCAATAGTTCTTGGTTCTAGTTTGGATACTATATTGAAATGACCATTCAGGTGGAAAAGGTTCTCAACTATCTTTGGATCTTTTAACATATCCCAGTCCGGTTCCTGTATCATTAATTCAACTAGTTCTTCTTCTGACTTAACTTCTTTGTATATGTTTACGTTAAGACAGTCTATCTTAAAGTATCCTCTGTCCTCTGCTTTTTTGTAATCTAAACTTGCGTGTCCTGATATTGGATTTGTTGGAATAGCATGAAAGTAAACTCCTGTTTTGTGTTTTTCTGTCTTGTCTTCTTTGATCATAGATGCAGGCGTATGCTTAAAAAGTTTAAGTGTTCCGTCTCTATCAAAAAAATCTATATCTACATCAGGCATTAGTGTATACTTCCTTTGTCTTTTTCGTTGTGCTTGATAAAATCTTCTTTTGATCCTGGTTGTAATAAATCTATTACATCTAGTAATGATCTGTATCCTGCACTGTTTAACATCGCTGTATCCATTTTTGGTACTATAATCTTTCTTATGTCTCCGTCTCTGCTTATGATAACACAACTGTCACCATCTACAAAATCCAATTCGTCGGAATGATCGACATCGATCTTACTCAACTTTAGCCTCCTTGGCTGTTTCTTGTACAAGCATTTGATCAGCCGGATAGCTTTTAAACTTGCTTGACCAATACTCCGGATTAATAAATCTTTGTGTCATTTGTAATTGTTCGTCGCTAAAAGATTTTAACATTTTTTTACCTGCACTGCAACCTAACAACATCCACGGACTTATTTTTCCTTGCTGTATGTGTTGTACTGCTCTGTTTGTGTTTACAAGTCTAAAGTAGTCTGACCATTGTGCATTTTGTTCGTTGGCCCAGTCCATCATTGTTGCGATACTTCTTTGTAATGCGGCCTCCACAGGTTCTCCTTTTAGTGTATGAATAAGATACTCTTCATACAAATCATCTCTTGACCAATGATCTAGTTTGACCTTTGACTGTAATACGTAGTCTATGTACTTGTCAGGATACAACGGGTTAATGTGCATAATATATCGACCAAACTTAACAAATGCATTGTAGTATGCACTACTACAAAAGTCGTCATATGTTTTTGTTTTACTATTGTGTTGATGTATCTGATAGAATCTTTGAAACACCATGAATGCATTCACTACCCATTTCTCATCTCGTTGTAGGTGTCTTCTCTTGGGCTCACACAAGTGTACTTGCAAAGTTCTTTCTTTTGCAAACGTCTTGCCACAGTAGGTACATTTATTTTGATTCGATGCCATGTGCTTCTATTAATTCCTCTAGTTCTCTATCAGTAATAATTTTATCCAGCGTTTCTAGGTCTGCTTCTTTCCACGTGGGATATATTTGTTGTAGTTTTTTTAAACTTTTATTTGGTACACGTTTCATTGGTTTGATCCACGGATGGAACTGTTGTGTCATTGCCCCACACATAGCAGTTAGTATCCACAATAATTTTTTGTGTTTGCCTAAAGTAAAGCAGTGTTTGTTAACACACTCGTTGACCATTTCTACATAGTGTTCTACATAAAAAGGATCTTTGGAAGACACACTAGAAACATATCTCATTAACATATAAGGGGAATACAAAGACTTTTCATTGTCGTCTATTCTATCAAAATAATCTTTATTCCTAAAGTCTACAGCTTTGAGACCATTACGTAATTCAAAAAATTTTCTTTTACTTTTTTCTGCTGGCATATTTCAATCCGAACATTGTACATTCTTTTGGTGTTGTAAATGTTAATTGTATTTTATTATTCATATGTTTCATACCTGAAACCGTCAATTTAGTTTTTCCTAGCCAATCAAAGAAGTCTACTACCCAGTTCTTGTTCATCCATACAGGAGTTCCATCACTGGTGATGATTACCGGTGCTTCGATCTTAATTGATTTTCTACCAGACGTTGCCATAGTCCACCTGTTCGCATTGTCTCGAAATATCTTTTACGAAATAAGCACAGATGGGTTTTGGTCCATTGGTTAACGGAACTGCCAACATCTGTCCTGATTTAATTTTTGGGAAATACCATTTTACTTCTGTGTAGATATCTACAACATCGATAGGATAGAAATCAGGCTTTGGACTTGATAAAGGATTAAATGTAAACGCATCAAATCCTCTGTCGTTTAAACTTGTTATAGGTAGCACGTGCATTTCCGGTTGTCCTTGCTCGCCTATTAACATTTTCCAATCCAAAGGCATTTTGATTTTGTATTTTCCTATTTGTAATACTGCCGCTGGTGCATTGAAGCTCTCTAAAAATATTAAAGGTATATAGAAGAAGTCTGGATTTTCTGGGTCTGCATTGTCCAACACAGCGAATCTTAATTTTTCATCAACCCACTCGGGTATTTTTTCTAATTGGTATGCTTTATTTTCTAATGTAAGGATTTTCATAATTTATCTTTTCTATATTATACGGGTAATTTGCCTCTTTGTAAAACTTTTTCCTTGCCCCCAGGTGTCTTTTTGCAAACTTGCAACTACTAGTAATATCCCATATCTGCACGTTTTCCTTGTCTTCCGCTTTCCTGATCCCACGTCCTATACTCTGTATTACCCTGACAAATGACTTGCCTGGCTCTATGAGCACAAGATTAAAAATCCTAGGAATATTAATACCCACACTGGCAACTCCATATGTGGCGATAATAACTTTATTTGTCGCAGTAGATACTTCATCGTATTGTTCCTTCCTGTCTATGTTTTTAGTTGATCCGGAAACAAATACCGAATCTTTTATTTTCTCTTGTAATATTTCTCCTGCCGATATCCTGTCAACAAGTATCAGTGTATTGCCCGATGACGAAATATCTTTTATCATATTTGCTACCCAGGTCATTCTCACTTTGTCTGTTGTTAGCCATTTAAGTTCTTCGGCATATGTTTTGAACTGTGGATGATCCTGTGTCTGTAAAACGTTCACATGACAATTTGCAAGTACACCTTTGTCTTGTAGTTCACTGGCTTGAATTCTATTTGCAACATCGCCTATGCTACACTTCAAACCCATAAATTCAAAGTCTGCTTTAGGTACTGTACCAGTTAGTCCCCAACGTATACCACAGTGTGCAAATGGTCCTGTTAGTAATCTTTTAAGAACATCTGCCTTTGCCATGTGTACTTCGTCAATTATTACTGTGTTGATTCCTTTTATTGCTTCTGCAAACGCTTCTGAATGTTCGTCTTTACTTTTCTTTTCTAATACGTTTAATGATTGCCAAGTTGCGATAGTGTTAAATCTACCTAGTTCTTTTCTGTCTCCGTAGTAAACACCAACATCTAAATTACAAGTAACAAAGTCTTCTTCGGTCTGTGTCACTAGACTCTTGTTTGGTACTATTGTTAGTGTACGACCATACGGTTCTACTAGTTGGCATAGTGCCGCTGTAATTATTGTCTTACCTGCTCCTGTGGCTATCTCTTGTATGCATTGAGGATTTTCTATGAATTTGTTTATAGTTTCTATTTGATAGTCTCTCAATTCGATTGACTGTCCTGCCATTGGATGTGTAGTAGGCCATTTTATATGACCTAGATAATCTTTGTCTACTGCTTTGAATTCAAAATTGTGTTGCTCTCTGCGATCCTCAAATTCTACGTACACACCACCGTCCTCTAGTATAGGAAGTATTTGGTCAACTAGGTTAAGGTATGTTGTACCACCGAGACCAAAGAAAGATATCTTGCCATCCCATCTACCTAGTTTAACTGCTGGCAGATGTCTGGCATATGGTATCTCGTATTTAAATTTATTGGATAGCCTCTTCCTCCACTCTAGAGAAAGATTCTCAAATTTGACGTTTACTTCGTCTTTAATTATTAATTTACAACTGCTCATATTTAAAGTTTTACTATCACGTGATCATGCCAATCCCAACTACTCGGTTGGTGATCACTATAATACAACTTTTTTGGAAGATTCTCAAGAAGTCTTTTTAGATTATCAGTACCTGCCGCATAATAACCACCACCAAGTGCAACTAATGAAGCCTTTGGTTTTATTTTACTTCTGATCATAGCTCTTGGTATTCTGTTCCTTACAAATATAATTTTGGTATTATTATTAATAAATTTAAATTGTTTACTCATCTGGTGCAGTTCAAACAGATTTTCAAAAAATTCTCGAGGCTTGGCATTGTTAATTGCTAGTTGTCTAGCATTGTATTCGTTCTCGAGATCCTTTAGATACACAGGCTCCTTAACATCAAAACCCCACGAACATTCATTTAATATGTCTATACCGTTTGCTTTGAATGTTCTCATCCACTCCCAGAATTCTCTAACTTCTTCCTCGTTATTGATCTCACCACTAACTGGCATCAAGATAGGAAAACAGTCTAGTTCTATCAATCCTCTCACAATCTCATTCTTGCCAAATGAATTAGAGTCAATCCATAGCTTGTGGTAATCGTTGTGTGCTATCTTATGTGCTATTGATGTTTCTGACTGTATATTAATCCCTTTTGTTTTTATATTAAAATTTTTTAGGGAATCAACTTGTAATAATGGTGACTTGTCTTTTAAGTTTTCGTCCCAGTACTCCTGTAACGAAGTTGTGGCATTGTCTAAAATTATTTCGCCGGCGACTAATCTTGCTGTAGGTTTTCTGTATCCTTTAATTTCGTTTTTAACAGATTCGTAATCGTCTAACAGAGTCTCATCTATAAATTTAAAATCATAACGAACTGCGATTAATGTTAGATAGTATGTAGTGACATCTGATTGTAGGAATGTCCATTTCTTTGCTTCACCATCATATAAGGCATATCCACCCGGAAGTCCTCGTTTGTCCTTGAGTGTTCTAACCAGTTGTATAAGTTTTTTGTTATATGGAAATTTTAATTCTATCTTTTCTATCTCGTCGTCGTCTGTAAATTTTTCTATGCTTTTGTCAAAGCTGATTACTCTAAAGGCATCGTCGTATACAGGATTATCTAGTAGAGATTTAAGGTCCATTCCGTGTTTTTGGAATTTTGTTAGATACCTTTTAAGGATTACAACAGCCAGTTTTGCTTGTTTTTCGGTCCAGGCATATTGGGCTTCTGCCAGTGATCCTACTGTCTCTCTGTCTTTTGGATGCGGGTTAATAAGCGTCTTAATGGGCTCACTCCAAAAATAATCGTTATATGCTAGTATTTTAAGTGCTTCGTTAATTGTTTTTGGTAAATCTGAGTGCATATTGTCCATTAGTTTTTAGATAATTATTAGTATATTATAACATAACTGGTAATATTGTCAACCGTGAAAAAAGTAAGAAAGAAAACATTCAGTCAGCGAAAGCAACTAAAGATCAAGTTGGAAAATACTCTGACTAGACGCAAGAATATTACAGGATTTAAGCCCACAGATCAGCAGGCATATCATTGGTTCAAGATCATAAACAGGGGTCTTTTCAATAGTAGATTACCAATGGTTCCTATTATTGTAAAAAGATTGATGGGAGATTGGGGTAGATGTAGTGCGGACTGGGACAACAGGAAGTGTAGGAAAGGAACATTCAACCAAAATGTTATTCCTTATGGTAAATGTGAGATTGAGTTTGCAATAGAATTACACTGCAAGTTTCCTAAATGGAAGGACTTTATAGAAACACTAGCACACGAGATGGTACATTTATATCAGATGACTGTGATGGAAGATCCTTATTCTAATCACAATGCTAACTTTTTTGCTTTCAGAACAAAATTTAAGAACGCAGGGTTACACCTAACTAGGACTGGCTAAAATAGTCTCTTCAAACTCTTTATAACTTAAAATTCTAAACCTACCTTCTTCTGCACCCGGGTTCGACACTTGCAGATAGTCCGGTGGATCGTCATGCACGACTGTGAACTTACAGTTTGGTCTCATTACTTGCAGTGATCTAAATTGTCCCAACCAACCTTCAAATATTGTTTCACTATCACGAGGTCCATAGATTGGTGAATCCTGATAAATGTTGTTCAACATATTTTTTCCGTATTCTCTAAAATCAAATCCTATTAGGTATATGTCTGTGTGTCCATGCACTGTGGCTGTCCACATGGCCGCCGATCCCGATATCCAGTGTGGATTATTTGGTATCAGATGCAAGTGCGAAGGTCCTCCTTTTGGATAACGATTGACTTCCAACGACGGAGTGTAGTGTATACATTTTTCGTACACTTTTTCCTTCACCATTTCTAGTGTTATTGGAGAGTCAACACTGAATATATAATCTGGCAAGAAATCTCTATACAAAGCATTACACCCGTAGGTCTCTCCTGTTGGCTTTAATCTATTCAACTCAAAACCTTTACGTGACGGACCATTGCCTATTATGTAAGCATTGCCTCTTGGTACAGCCTTTACTCTGTCGTCATACCAAGCAGTCTCCTGGTACTTCTTTCCCTTTCGTATTGTGAGATTTGTGTTTACCGTTTCACCTTTATAAGGTTCCCAATCTATCGGTTTTGCGTTTCTATAACTCATATCAAATATTTCTTCTCTAGTTGCTTTCTAATTCTTTTCCATGGCAGACCTTGTTCTATCTCATCAGTCCACCATTCAGTGTATGCTAACTTGTTTGCCCAGTGTTGTCTATTAGGCATTTCGGGATTATTGATATTTTCAAATGTTTTATTACCAACATCATAACTTAAACTAGCCTCGGAAACATACACAGGAATTCCTGAGAACACTGCCGTCATGGCAGGATTGCTAGAATGGCTAACCACAGCCCAGGCTGACTTTAATCGGTCTGCTAGATCCGTGTCGTCGTATGTGTTCTTATCTCTTCTAGGACCTACCATCTTTACGTCCTTGTATTTTGTTGTGTGTATTGCTACATGATTCCTAGGATGTGGTCTAATGATAATAGGCTTGTCTGTGTACTTCCTGAGCTCTGTTATCTTTTGATCAAACCATTTTGACATTGGTGGATTATTCCTCCACTGGTGACTGTTGGTATGCTGTCCACAAACAATTATATCGTTACCTGTCTGCTTCCATGGCTTTAGATCCACATTAAATTTTTTCCAACGTTCGCCGTCTACTACATCGTTAGCAAAATCGGCCTCTCTGTTTATACCATTGATGC
>Ga0307488_10004825_pt1 | contig 11214 bp, 9 predicted proteins | sample SB02metaG_FD_202248 | JGI IMG/M metagenome (GOLD analysis project Ga0307488, IMG submission 202248) | Sea-ice brine microbial communities from Beaufort Sea near Barrow, Alaska, United States - SB 0.2 | ecosystem: Environmental > Aquatic > Marine > Coastal | place: USA: Alaska | collected 2017-05-06
CGGAATGGAGCACAAGCTGGCGGTCGCAACTTCAATGGCGGTGATTGCCCCGACGGCTGCGGTCTCGATTTTCAACTACACGGCAGATAAATTGGTTCAATGGAATGTATTTATTCCGACGGCCATCGGCGCGGTGATCGCCGCTTATTTTATATCTGACAAAATGAAGGAGTTTAGCAATGCGACGCTCTCCCGCACCTTCGCGGTAATTCTCATCCTCGTGGGGATCAGCATGTTGTTTAAGAAGGCGTAGCGAGAACTCCACGAGCATATTCATCAACTTGGGAAGGTGATCTGTCTTCTTGCTTTACTATAAAAAAAGCTAAGTCTCAGGTCTCTCATTATTTGGGGGGGAATAACAGCCTCATTCTAACTTCGGTTAGGTGGGGCTGTGCTCTGTACGGATTCCCGTTTTTTCGATCCTAATAGATCGGTTCGTCGAAAAAACCGAGCTGGTTCGTTAAGAATCGATGCTAACCAATTTTGAACAAATTCCGTTCGAGTTTGTCTACGGTTACAATCTGGCTTGCCGTTTATAATGGTTAGGAACCAGATTTTGAGGCTGAATGTCAGCGGATTACGTGGATCCAGTTTTTCCGGACTCACGAAATTGAAATCTCCAACCCACTACCCATCCTCCACCTGAGACAAGCACTATGGACGTAATCGAAACACTCGCCGTCGCGATCGGCTTCGCCACTTTGGCAGGGCTGAACTTATACATGACGGTCTTCATCACCGGACTGGCTATCAAATACGATATGATCAGTGTCATCGCGAAATACCCGGAACTTCAAGTTCTCGGCGAGCCGGCAATCATCATTGCCAGTGGCATTTTCTTTGCGTTTGAATTTTTCTCCGACAAAATCCCCTGGGTTGATTCCCTGTGGGATTCTGTCCACACTTTGATTCGCCCGATCGGCGGCGGACTGCTCGCTCTCCACACGCTGGGGCCGACGGAACCTGCATTCGAAGTCATCATTGCGCTTTTAGCCGGCGGAACGTCGCTTGTTTCTCACAGCTTCAAAGCCGGGACACGATTGGCGATCAACGCCTCTCCCGAACCGTTCACGAATATCGCGGCGAGTTTAGGAGGCGATGTCGCGGTTCTCGGCGGAATTGCCCTGATGTGGTCGAACCCGATTTTGTTCGCAATCATCTGCCTCGCATTCCTCAGTGTTTCGCTGTATCTCGCGCCGAAGATGTTTCGCCGAACCAAGGCATTCCTTTGGTTGGTGTGGAGCAAGATCGCGTCTGGATTTACCCGTAAAGATCATCTGCGTCTGTATTCTCAGCTGACCTCGGATCAGGATTTGACGCTCTCCGATGGTATCGGTGGAGAGAAGCCCGACGTTCGTTGGGCAGCAAATGTCTTGGTTGGAAAAACCAAAGGATTCCGTGGAATCACAACTCAGGGATTTGGCTCGATTGTTTCATTGGAAAATGGTGATGACAACACACTTCATTTTGTCGGACGCCGAATGTTTCGGGATTATCACACTCCGATTTCGCTCGAAAACATGGAGATTATTCAGGAACCACGCTTTCTTAGCGAAGATTTAGTAATTTTTAACCGGGCGACCAAAGAAAAATTGGTTTTGCGATTGCATGCAGGGCATCGTGTTCTTGCTGATCGAGTTGTAGAAGGTGTGCTCGGGATTCAAGGCGGCGTAATCAGCCCTGAAATCGTCGAAATGTCCGATTCGGAGAAAAAAATGAAAAAAAGTGCAAAAACTTCTAATAAAAACTCTGAAGTGACCGTTTTAGAATCAGAGTAAGTTTTTAGTAGACTCCTTGAGTCAGTTTTGTGTGTCAAATCTAGACGGCGCCGTGTTCCTAAAGCACGGCGCCGTTTTTCTTTTCTGCTTTAAAAAAATGGCGCTACGATCTTAAATGCCGGCTCATGGAATGGTTTTACTCGAAGGGAAATGAAAAGCTGGGCCCCGTCACAGCCGCAGAATTATTAGAGGTGTCAGCTCAAGATGACTTTCCTTCGGAGGTGCTTGTTTGGACTGAAGGAATGGCGGATTGGATGGTTTTTGAGCGAGTGCGCCCGAGAGTAATCGCGGCTGTGCTCGAAAGTGATTCCGGATTGGTCCAATGCGCCTTTTCAGGAACAGTGATCCCAAAGGATGAGGCCCTGGAATACGGGGATCAGCTTGTGTTGCCGGAGCATAAAGATCAGTTCGTGCAACAGTTGGCAGAGGGGCATTTCCCTGATCCCAACGCGGTTGCGATCGATGAATATGGGAGCGAAATCCGTTTTGGTGTGGTTCTTCGCCGCGCCTGGGATATTTTTCGGGTGAATTTTTTCCTGCTAATGCTGATTCATTTTTCCGTTTGGCTGCTTCTCGACCAATTGACTGCTTACATGGACGCAACCGTTTTTGCGGAAATGGACGAAATGGCAAACTTTCAGCGCTCGATGAATTTTGAGCGTTTCCTCAACAGCATGTTCGGAATCATCGCGACAGCAGCTTTTTTTCGTGTCTGCATGAGCCACAACGACGGCAGGAAATCGACATACGGCGAGGCGATGAAAACTGGTTTTGGGTTGTGGGGTAAAATGTGGGTGACTCGATTCATTCAGGGCTTCTTCCTGTTCGGCGGATTATTCGTTTGTATGCTCCCAATGGTTTTCTTGATTGTTGGAGTTGGTTCCGAACCATCAGCTCCGATGTTCCTGCCGATAATCCTCGTTTTAATCATATTGCCGCTTTTGGGTTGGTTTATCAGTCGAATTGCATTTTCGCTTCCGTTTTTAGCTGAGACAGGAATTTGGGCATTCCCTGCAATGAAAAAGAGTTTCGCACTCACGAAAGGCCGCGTCTGGCGGATCATTGGATATTATTGCCTGATGACGTTGATTTTAATAATCCCAATTCTCCTGCCGATTATGGTCGCATTCATCCCCGGAATGGATTCGCCGATTCCCTCTGGAATCTTTGCAACCATCTCGGGTTTTGTGAGTTCGTTTTTTATCGTCTTTACCTACGCCTTTTACAAACAGGTCCGGATCTCTATCGGTGAAGACGGACTTGATTCGTAGTGTGCGGCAACCCTGTGTTATGAAATTCCTTCTCCGATTTTTAATCGTTCTGTGTTCGATTTCGATTTCAGCGAACGCTCAAAAATTCGAAACGTTTGCCTACGGCGATTCAGTCCGTCAAAAGCTGGATGTGTATGCGCAGAAAAAAGAGACCAAAGTCCCTGTGATCGTATTTGTACATGGTGGTGGCTGGAGTGTGGGGCGGAAGTCGCAGCATCAGTTCATCGGCAAAATGTTTCAGGCGCAGGGATACGTCGCGGTTGTCATCAACTACCGGCTTTTTCCGGAATCGACTTTTCCCGGATTTCCCGAAGATGCTGCGTCGGCCGTGCAATGGGTTTCCGAAAATATCGAAACGCATGGCGGAGATCCCAAACGTATTTTTCTGATGGGCCACTCTGCGGGGGCTCATTCGGTCGCCTTGCTTGGATTGGATGAGCAATATCTGAAAGCCGTTGATGTGAAGCCCGAGGCCATTCGCGGAGTTGTCGGCGTGTCGGGGCCGATGACGCTGAAGCCGTCGAAGATTCCGATGTTGAAACGCATTTTTGGGGAAGCGACTGACGCCGAAATTGCACCGGTTGGGTTTGTTGATGGAGAAGAGGGAAGCGAGCCGCCGTTTCTTCTTTTACATGGCAAAAACGATCCGCTGGTTCCCTTTAATCAGTCCAAGGAATTGGAGAAACGCATCCTCGAAAAAGGCGGGCGCGCCAAAGGGATTTACTTTGACCGGTATGACCACATTACCATCCTCGGAGCGTTTTCGGAAAAATACGGGAAGACCGGAACGGTGATTGCGCCGATCATCCAGTTCATTGAGGCCGATGGTGATTTGGAGAAAGTTAAAACTCCGTAAACGCGATCTGATTTTAGCTTGCCAGAAGGTCGCTCACTCGGCACTTTCACGCCATGAGCTACACTCAAAAAGCAAAAGACCTCGGTATCGAATTTTCGGAAGCAGGCGAGCCCGGCTATCTCAATCTGTGCATTCGCACTGGCAATTTACTGATCACGTCCGGTCATGTGAGTGATCAAAAAGGAATCGTTGGTGAAGGCGGGGTTACAACGGAACAGGCCTACGGAGCAGCCAAAGACTGCGCGATTAAAATTCTCCAATCGGTTCACGCCGCACACGGCACGCTCGATAATTTGCGAGTGATCAAACTGCTCGGTTGCGTTTATTCTCAGCAGGAATACACCGATCAGCATCTGGTGATCAACGGTGCCTCGGATTTACTTCACGAAATTTTTGGAAAAGACGGTGACGGCTATCACGCTCGCAGTGCAGTCGGTTTCGCAGCCTTGCCGACCGGCGTTTCTGTGGAAATCGAAGCGATTTTTGAGATCAAATCCTAATCGGATCTCGAAAGAGAATTACTGGTTGGACGCGTCTTGATTTTCTTTGTGAAGCTCGGGGCGTGTTCCAGGCAATTCCCGCGCTTTATCGGCGAATCGATCAAATCGGTTGGACAGAATCAGCAGCGTCGGAGCCCACAGGCCTACGAAAATGCCAAAGCGCTCGGCGTGGGCAATTTCGTCCGGAGTGTCTCCGCGCAGATACCACCAGATGAAAATCGAAAGCAGTATTGAAAACACGCCTGCTTGAAAAAAGATCGTGCTGAGGATTCGGCAAGTGGAGGCGTTCATAGAGGCCAATAATAGCCGCTGCTCACTTGCTCTCTGAGCTTTCATTGCTGAAAATTGTGCATTTTATGGCCGGCGGATTTCTTTCAGGCACGCAAAAACCAGTTTTGAATCGCTTTAGCATTATGAAACGTGTTTTAGGTCCAGTTTTCGTGGTGCTTTTTTCGATTTTTGGCGCTGTGGTTTTTTCCAAAAGAGTGCGCGAGAAAAACCGCCAATGGTTATTCTCCAAGCATCTGACCATGCGATTTTAAATCTTGATCCAGAATGGGAAGCAGGACTTCTCGACGGATCGTTGAAAATAGAACTTCCCGGACCCAATTCGAAGACGCTCATTCGGATGGATGCGGTGGATCCGGTAAGGCTCATGATGAAATTGAATGAAGGGGTCGAAGGTCGGCCTTTTATGGTGATTCCTTCAAAAGGTAAAAGTGGGGAAATTGTCGAATTACCGAATTCACAAAACGATACGACAGCAGCCGTTGAACTAAAGGCCCACGGCAACATTTACGCGCTCGCGATTCGAAAAGAAGGATCTTTGAAAGCCAACGCGAAACCAAAGTTTCTCCCCATCCCACCGAAGTTATCGGAGTCCGTCAAAATCAAAGACTGACAGTTCATTTCTTTTTGTCCGTCGCTTTCAACGACGCCAAATATTCGACCACGTCGCGGACCTCGCGTTTTTTTAAAATCAATCCCATGGGCGGCATCGTTGATACCACTGCCGTGCGTTCTTTCACGTCAGCGACTTTTACTTTCGTAACTTTGTTTTCCGGATCTCGGATTTCGATGACGCCATTTTCTTCACTGCGGAATTGTCCCGCAACAGACTCGCCGTTTTTCAACGTAAGTGAGATCGAGCCGTATCCTTTGGTTACGACTTTCTGAGGATCCGTCAGGCTCTCCAGAATATAAGCTCGGTCTTTTTTGCGGCCGATCGATTTCAGATTCGGTCCGATATTACTTCCCTTACCGTCTTCGACTTTGTGGCAACGAACACACTGCGCCGCGATGTGATTCATGAAAATATCCTTACCTGCCTTGGCGTTTCCTCCTGTGAGCGTGTGAGATAAATCCGGCGCGGTTGCACCTTCAATTGCCCGAGCCGCGGCCGCTTCTGCGAGGTCGAGCTGGATTTCAGCAGGCACGTTTTTGAAATCGGCGACGTATTTCTGTAAAATAGCATCGCCCGTTGTCGTGACCGCCTGGGAATCTGCGAGCAATCGGAGTGCGGCCTGCTTTTCAGAAATCGTCGCCACTTTACTTTCAAGAATTACGCTGATTTTTTCGAGCGCCTCGGGCGTATTCGCCGTTACCTGAATTTCTAATGCAGCGATGCGAACGTCTGCTTCTGGTGCATTCCAGGCTTCAGCAATCACGTCTGGCAGCCCATCTGATTTCTGAGCAGCCAGGCCTCGCATTGCCTCAATCCGAAGATTGGGGAGCGACTTGGAATTCTTCGCGACCATGGACAATACTTTCGAATCAATTTCGAATTTTAGATTCCGCGCCAGTGTCATCGATTCCGTTTGAATGACCGAACTCGCATCCGTCAGCAAATCACCGAGGTGGGGCTTCAAGGCGTCGCGTGCGATTTCTGGATCGCGCTTTTCGTGTTTGCGATAACGTCCCACCACGCGGTCCAGCAGAGGTGGTTCGGTCCAGTTTGTTAGTGCGTCGATTGCTTCCAAGCGCATGGTTTCCGGCACGTCTTTGCGCGCTGCGAAAGCTGCTACGCGACCCGCGTTTTCCGGTTTTCCAAGAATCAGATTGGCATTCACGGCGCGTCGAATAAACGGCTCGCTATGAATTAGTTTGGTCGTCTCCAGCGCTTCTGCCAGTGCCGGCATGGCTTCAGGAATCATCCAATCATCGTGAATGGCACGGGCGGCGCCTTCCGAAACGCCTCCGGTCAATGAGTTGAGAAATTTTGCTACAGCAGGATCACCCCGACGCCGCATTGCAATGACGGCAACGCCGTGAGCCAGTTCGAATGTCTCGTCATAAACTGATTCGAGAAACTCGGACGAAGCGCAGCCCGTCAGACCAACAATTGCGGCGTGTCGAAGATAAGTATAATTCACATTGTCGAGCGCATTCACCATTTCTAAAATCGGCTGAGCACCCTCTTCAATTCCAAGATTTCCAATCGCAATCGCCGCATGAAATTTCACCCGGTCCGATCCGTCTTTGAGCAGCGGAATGAGTTTACGAACCAATAGATTACGTTCATCGAACAGACCCTGTTGGTTTGGAAAAGGCGCTTTGTGAAGCGCGAGGTGCCGCCCGAAATGATCACCGATGGTCTTCGCTGCTTGCGTTCGGATTTCCGCGTTTTCGTCTTCGAGAAGTGAAATCAGCGTTTCGAATTCAGGTTTCTCCGATTTGCGGTTGAGTTGCCCGATTCCCCAGATGGCGTGGATTCGCCCAAGAAGTTGGATGTCTGTTGAATCCATGTCGCGACTAATGGCAATTCGATGAAGGGTGTTTTGATCGTTCTGTTTTACAAGTTCGAACTGTGCTTTGAAACGAACTCTTTGATCTGCATGGTCCAAAAACTGAGCCAATTTGAGGTAATTGATTTCATCATCCGAAAAATTTGATTTCAATATTTCCTGAGTCGAATTGCGTTCGACTTCGTCTGGATTTCCCACATCCCATTTCCAAACCGCACCCTTTTCATTCAGCGGATAGCCACCGCCCCAATCCACGCCGTAGAGCGCACCATCGGGAGCAAAATTAATGCCAACAATCGGAACGCCGTTTCCGATTTGCATGTTGTTGATCATTTCAAACGACGCACCGTTCTCTTTCACTTGAAACGCCCACTGCTGCCCATTTGGAGCACTCGTGTGGAAGAAATAGTCTTTCCACTCGGGGCTGAGCGCGGTGCCGGGGTTGAAGGTGAGTCCGGCAGGGCCGTTGTTATAAAGTCGGATCGGAGGGGTGATGTGGTTGGGCTGATTTTCCTGATACGGGACGCTCATGTTTTCGTCCATCCAGGGATTGTAGCTGCCTTTTCGATACTGCCAGTTCGAGCGCCAACCAGCATCCATGTGCTGCACGATGTAAACAAAACGCTCCTTCTCTCCTTGGTTATCGGAGTCGTTGTCGACGCCGAAAATGTTCCCGTATTGGTCAAAAGCGATCTCCTGAATGTTTCGCAAGCCGCGTGCGTAGACTTCAAAGTTGCTGCCATCGGGATCGCAGCGAAGGAGCGCGCCGTGATTCGGGTATTTGAAGTTCAGTCCTTCTTTCGAAGTCACGTCCATTCCCTTGTCGCCGACGGTCCAGTAGATGCGGCCATCCGGGCCAACGGTCAGGCCGTGCATGTCGTGACCGGCATACGCGATGTGAACGCCAAAGCCGTGGGCGATCGATTCACGCGTGTCGGCTTTTCCATCGTCGTTGGTATCACGCAGCTTCCAGACGTCCGGAACGATCGTGGTGTAAACGTCGCCTTCATGATGCAAGACACCGGCAGCAATTCCGGCGATTTCGTCCCGAAAATTTTCGGCGTAAACGGATTTTTTATCAGCAAGCCCATCTCCATCGGTGTCTTCGATGAGATAAACTCGCTCGGTCAGCGCGGTGAGGTCTTTGATGTCATGAACTCCATCGCCGTTGTAATCGTTGACGCGTTTGGCATTCTCCGTGCTGTTTTCTGCGGTGAATTGCGCCCGATAAAAAGCCCGCTTATCTTCTGACGACTCGAAGCTGAGATCGTTCGGAATCCAATCCGAGTTGGGCCGGATATCCATGTCATTCGCCTTGCGCCGTTGAGTCTGGGTAACATAGGCTCGGCCCTTTTCATCAAACGAAATTGCGACGGGATCGGGCACTTGGAAATCAGGCGTCCACTTCGTGAACTTCAGCGATTTTGGATTGGCCCTTTTAGCAATCTTCTTTGATACATCTTGCGCCTGTAAAGCAGGGATCAAAAACAATGCGGCGACTGCGAGGACGAGAAAGGGTTTCATAAGTGAGTCCGACAAATACCATGAATTCGAATTTGCTCCAATCGCATAGAAATGGGTGTCGCGTTGATGTCGGCTCCATTTGTCGATTGAGAAAACCGCGTTAGTTTTCCCCTACTTTTAAATGAGTAAAACTGCCTGCCTTTCTCTTGTCCTCGTATTTTCGGTTTCTGGTTTTGCGAGTGCCGCTGAACCTTCTGTTTCCAGAGAGGATGCGTATGCCGTGCTGGCCCCAGTAGCGGAAATCAAGGGCGCCAAAGCTCAGAAAAATCCAGATGGTCTCATTGGCAAAGTGATGACCGGGTATCAAGGATGGTTTCGTGCAGAAGGCGATGGCACCGGATTGAGATTCGGTCACTACGAAAAAAACGGGAAATTCGAACCTGGCTCATGCACGATTGATTTGTGGCCTGACATGAGTGAATTCGGCGACGACGAAAAATTCGCTACGCCATTTCGTCATGCTGATGGAAGCGTCGCTCACGTCTTCAGTTCGATTCATCCTAAAACAGCGGATCGGCATTTTTCATGGATGGCGGAATACGGAATTGATGGAGCGTTCGTGCAGCGATTTGCAACTCATGGGGCGAAGGAGCGTCGCGATAATCGCCGGCTTAAAGCTGAGAATCAAAAACTGGTGATGTGTCGGGACGCTGCGAACAAACACAATCGGAGCTGGGTGCTGATGTATGATTTGTCGGGGCTAGCGGATGACGACTTCGAGCGCTTGGCGGAAGATTGGAAAAATCTGCGCACGAAAATGAAACTGGGAACGGACCCGAACGACTCTGCGTATCTCCACGTAAACGGAAAACCTCTCGTTGCGATTTGGGGTGTGGGTTTCAACGATGATCGCAAATACGGTCTCGAAAAAGCAGAGTGGTTTATCCGTCTTTTAAAACACAATCCCGAGTGGGGTGGCATGAGCATTATGCTCGGCACGCCGTATTATTGGCGAGAGCAATTCCGCGATACAACGAATGATCCGAAACTCCATTCGGTGCTGAAACTCGCCGATGTGATCAGTCCTTGGGCAGTGGGTCGATACGGAATTGAACCTGACGCGATGACCAAAATCATTGATCATCAGCGGGCTGATCTTGCGTGGTGCGACAAAGAAAAAATCGATTATTTACCAGTATTGTTTCCTGGGTTCAGCTGGAAAAATCTATACGGAGAAGAAGAAAAAGGAATCCCACGGCAAGGCGGTGAATTTCTTTGGCGGCAATTTCAGGCGACCGCTGCTGCTGGAAGCAAGTCAGCCTATTTGGCAATGTTCGATGAGATCGATGAGGGGACCGTTTTGTTTAAATGCACGAACGATCCACCAGTTGGGACGTCAAAATTTGGAACCTACGAAGGCCTTCCGAGCGATCATTATTTGTGGTTGAGTGGCGAGGGAGGGCGACTTTTGCGTGGTGAAGTGCCAAGTCGAGCTTTAGAAAAAATGAAGAAAGCAGCGGTTCCGGCCAATTGAACTGCTAATTAGCTTCAACTTTTACCGGGGACTTCTTCATTCGCGTCCGCAAAATCGGAGCCAAATATTTCGCAGTTTCATCCGCGATGACATTGTATCCAGCGAGATTGGGATGCCGATCGCTGGTCCAACCTGGGAGATGACCAAAGAGCGCGTCGAATTCGTTTCCCATGACGACAACTTTGCCTCCGTGAACCTGTGAAGCCATCCATTCCCTGTATTTTTCGGGGATGTTTTCGATCGAATATCGCCGGTAGTTCAGCATGTTATGACCTTTCTCCAGCTCTTTCGCATAGCGTGGGTAGATGTCGAACACAGCGAGCTTCTCATCGCGCCCAACTTGGAAAATCAGGTCGTTGATCTCTTTGCTTGTGGCTTTGTCAGCAAAGGGAATCACGGTCATCGGAATGATGAGGGCCTTCGGATGATCTTTTCGTAGCAATGCAATGAGTTCCTGAAAATCTTTGGTGAAATTCTCTGAAAACTTTTCGCGTCTTGCCCGATCATTGATTCCATAACGGACAAAAATGTAATCGAGCCCCGGCAATTTTGAGGCCGCTTTTTCGTAGCGCCCGGAGTCGATCAGTCTTCGTATATATTCTCCGCTCACGCCGCATTGAATGACGTTGCACGCCGGGAGATCCGTTTCAGCCGCCAGCAAGCGACGAATCACTTCTTCAAAATGGGGTCCCTCTGGCTTTAACAGTCGCGGAATACTGCCTTCGGTGGTGCTGTCTCCAAGTAGCAAAATTTGAATTTTCCCGTCGTGCTCTGCAATCACGTTGGATAGCGTCAGGAAAAGAAGTGTGATGAAAGTGGCGGCGAATTTCATAGTCCTATCTTTCGCTATCCGGCGTGAGATGAACATGGCTTGCTCGCGCCAAATTTATCGCCCCGAAAACCGGGTGGGCCTATTTTGACTTTAAACCGACCGAGTTTTCAGAGATTACTTGGTATTCGTATTTCTTTCCTGCTTCGGCAGTTTGATCAGTGAATTGCATCTGAACCAAAGGCTGCACCGGTGTGTCGCTGTATTGCAGCCCTTGAAAAATTGGACGACCAAACTT
>Ga0307488_10004826_pt1 | contig 11214 bp, 10 predicted proteins | sample SB02metaG_FD_202248 | JGI IMG/M metagenome (GOLD analysis project Ga0307488, IMG submission 202248) | Sea-ice brine microbial communities from Beaufort Sea near Barrow, Alaska, United States - SB 0.2 | ecosystem: Environmental > Aquatic > Marine > Coastal | place: USA: Alaska | collected...
GACCAGTCCAGCCAGTAGGAACACTTGCTTGCGTGTTATCAGATCCAGCACCAGCAAGAACTAAGTCACCTTCTTGTAATCCAGAAGGCAAAGGAGGATTATTATTCTGTCCAGAGGCGGAACTTGTGAATCCTACAAAAGTTATCGCCATTAGCTCACGTATTCGTAAGTTGCGCGATCATCCCAAACTTTGGCAAAATCTGCTGTGTTGTCGGCCCATATAATTTCTAAGTCATCACCCTGTTCATACACACGCTTAATACGCCATAGTGCGGCGCTCTTCGTTGTTCCCGGCACAGCTTCACCAATATAGGTAAACTCACCATCATCTCCGCTGCTGTCCACTAATTTATCGTATTGTGCTTCCAATGCTGCCTCTACTGTAATTGTCATTCTATCGATAATATCTTGAAACGACTGAGAAACAAACTTAGTCTTTTCGGCATCGAATATGAGGATGGCATCGCCTTCCATTAGATGACGTTTTTTAAACTCAACATCATCCATTTGTAATATGTTTACTGAACCACCACCAGAAGTACCACCAACACCTTTTGCGACTCTCTGTCGAATTTCATTTAAACTTTTTTCTAAATTTCTAGTAAGTGTCTCTTCAAATGTTCGTATGTATTTATCACTATCTTTTACAGATGTTTCAATTTTATTTTTAAATAATGAAATACTTTCTGTGGTGTCATTAACAAAACTGGTAATTTCTTGTCGGATTGATTCTTCGTCAGCAGGAGTTCCAACCTCGCCCTGTGGGCCTTGTGCGCCCTGTGAGCCTGTGTCACCCTTACTGCCGGCTAACCCTATAGGGCCTATGACACCGCGTTCTCCCCTCTCTCCTCTTGCCCCCGTCTCACCTTGCAAGCCAGCTTCGCCATCCTTTCCATCTTGACCATCAACTCCAGAAATTCCATGTATTCCCTGTTCGCCTTGCTTACCCGTTTCGCCACTGGGACCGGTTTCGCCACTGGGCCCGCTTTCGCCACGAAGCCCTTGCTCGCCCCGAGAACCATCAATTCCGGCATCACCTTGTAAGCCTTGTTCTCCTCTATCACCCGCATCTCCTTTATCACCTTGCTCACCTTGTATTCCTTGGTTGCCGGTGTCTCCCTTGTTGCCTACATAACCTCGCTCTCCTCGGGCACCTTTTTCGCCTTTGGGTCCAACGGGACCGTCAATACCTCGAATGGTTTGAACTTCTTCAAGAACATCAAAGATCTTATCTTCTAATTTTCCAACACTCTTTTTCGTATACGCAATTGATGTCGCTAAATTCAATGCTTCCGATAGAGTATTACTTTTTTGTACTTCGCTCATTATCACCCTCTTCAACTAAACTGTCGAAAAACTTCGTCATAGATTTCGCAAGAACTTTTTGGTCATCTGTTTCTTTCAACAAAATTTCAAATTCTTCATTCGCTGCTGTTTTCTTTGGTGGCTCAACTACCGTTACTGGCGTTGGTTTCAAAGGTGTAACAGTATCTTCAACTTCGTCGGGTTCGTAATCGCCATCAGCCCTTTCCTGCTCGATTTCTTTGTCAAGAACTTCCATGTCTTCTTCGGTCATTCTTAAAACCTTCTTCTTCACATAGTCTTGTGAGAAGTATTTTCCAACATAAGGTTCTATTTCATTTAGCATACCCATTCTTTCGCGCATGATCTCAGTTTCTTTCAGTTCTTGAAATTGAGAATCCGTAATGAAATCATAATAGATACTTTCTTTCAATACAAGCCATTCTGATTTTGTACATACGCCCTTTAACAGCAAATGTGTTTCTAACAGTTTGTCGAACATATGAGAAAATCTTAAACGCAGACGGTTAACAAACTTAGCAAACTTCACTTCGTCTCGGGTAATCTCGCTCGATCTCCCCAAAGAAAACCCAGCATCGGATTCCAATCGTGAAACAGGAACATTTAATGATTTGTATAATTTCTTTTGGAAGTATAATACATCATCCATTTCGCCCAGATTTTGCCCAGAAGGTAAGGTTGAAATTTCTGTACCTTTACCACCTTCTCTACGGGGCAACCAAAAATCTTCCAGCATAGTTTGATACCGACGATCATCTCTGATCTCGCCAGTAACAGCATCGTATACTAATTTGTTTTTATACTTTTGCATAATGTCACGTAGATATTGTTCCGCTTTCATCTTAGGCAGATTACCAACATCGATATAAAAGATTCGACGTTCTGGTGCCCGTGAAATTCGGTAGATAACAGTAGCATCCTCAAGCATTCTCAATTGGTTTAGAGGCTTGATTGCTTTATGTAAGTGTGACACTAAGTTACGACCATTCTCGTCTGTTATTCCGGAATGAACATAACAAATTGAATCTGGGGATATTTTTAAGGTGTTTAATGAACTGTCCTTTTCAAAACCTGACTCAGAATACATATAGAATTCTATGGGTTTAGTATACAGTTTTTCGCCATTTTGCCCCGAAGTTTCTTTTTTGTTTTCTTTTACTTTTCGGATTTTTCGTGGATCGATATATCGAAGTTCTCTCAACCCTTTCTTAGGCGATTTCTCATCAATAACCATATGATAATAGATCTTACCATCAACATACCATCGTCGGAAAATATCATATCCTTGGTTGTTGAAGTCAAGCAACTTCATCACATGCTTAAATTCTTCTCTCAATTTTTCTTTGAAAGCCTCAGACTGTTCTATCTTATCAAGTATAATTTGAACGGGATAGTCATCGTCGGAATGTACAATAGTTTCATTAACAATATCGTCAATAGCAATATCACATTCTGCTTGGGTCGCCATTTCACGATACTTGCGCACCATGTCTGCGGTTTTCTGCCCAGCATCCCCGGACTGATCAAAGTATGTTCCATATACACCACCAGCCGAAACCGGCATTGCCGCATCGTCATCCGTGGGTGGAACGAAAGAACGCAAAGATTCTGATTCTCTGTCGTCTTTACCAATTTTATAACCAAATAATGTAAAGGCCATATTGTCCTCTTATAAAATTAAAAAAAAAGGGGCGTAATAGCCCCTTCAAAAAAACTATTACGCAACTATATATCTCTATTTAGTTGCGAGTTTTATTAGTATTATTACAATGTAAGATCACTATCTTGGAGATACGAGTACTGGAAAGTAACCGTATATTCGAGAATAGCATCTGTATTATCATAAGACATATCGACTTGCGCCAATTCTGTCGGGAAAGCATCTTTTAATGTATACTGTGCAATTTCTTTACCTTCATTATTTAAATGGTAGATATCGATTGTACCGTAGTAATTAGTTGTTGATGCTAAATCCGCAAGACCGTAGTCAGAACTTTTGATTGCTTGTGTCCACGCTTCAAAGTTTGCATGAAGAGCCATAGACTCCTCACCAATGAATGTAGCACTCCACTCAGTAAATGTTCTGTCGCCAGGCACTTTCATTCTTCGGCCGCCAATATGGGGAATTTCAATAACACCCATAGTGTATGAAGGGATGGTAGTAGCCTTACACAAACTTTTAACCGCGTTTCCCGCCAACTGAGGTAATAAAACCCCAGACGGTGCCGTCATCGTAATGTAAAAGTTGTTTGGTCTAGCAGCGACACCTAAAGCGCCTTTGAAAGTATCAAGATTAAATGACATATATTTTCTCCTTTATTTTGCTGACCAATTACGATGTAGTGAAGTAATCATAAGTCCAAGTGACAGTAAACTCTTCAATAGCATCAGTAGTATCATACGACAAATCAATTGCCCCAATTTCACTTGGGAAACAATTAATTAATGAATATGTCCTTACTGATACATTTGAAGCATTCAATTGTTCAACGGTCAATGTTGCTCTTTCTGAATTTCGATCACCTTGAAACGTATTAGAAGCGGTTGTACCATAATCAGATACATTAAATTTCTTCTGAAACGTTTCAATAGCATTCCTAGCACTAAACCCTTGGTCGTTGATGATAGTAGTTGTCCATTCGGAAAATACTCGATCACCAGCAACCTTCAAGCGTCTCCCCCGAAAGGGGATTTCAATCATCCCCAAAGTCGAAGAAGGCAATGCAGCAGATTTCGTCAAGATTGACAAGTTGGTCGCATTATTCACACCAGAATAAGTCACTCGAAATAGATTGGAACGGGCCCCCGCCCCAATCGAATTTTTAATGTTTTGTAATGTTGGTGCTGCCATTTTAATTCTCCTTAGTTGTTTTCAATTAACCACCAATCTCAGCAAATGCTGCGGCACCCGCAACAGATGTGAAATTAAGCTGGATAAAGTTAACAGAAGCAACTGGACGAACAAAAATGTCACATACAAACTCGTTAGCATTAACAACTTCTTCAGGATTATTTGTAGCGTCACAAATAACTCGGAAGTCTGTAATACCACGACCACCCTGTACTGATCTCAAATAAGCAGATACGATATTGCTAAAAGAAGATCGTGTTGCGTCATCGTTTTGATCAAACAGAACATCACCACCAGCATCACCAATGATAGATTCCATCGTAATAAACAAACGACGAACATTGATACGACTGAATGAAGTTTTCTTCTGTGTGAAAGTTTTGTCACCAAACAATACTGTTCCACGGCCAGGCTGTGAAAAGATTGGGTTAACACCTAACTTGTAGAGTGTATCTCTTTCAGTTTCAACAGGGTTCCAAGCAAGACGTACCGAATTTAAGATACGACCATTTTGATAACCAGCAGGAGAGAACCAAGGTTCGAGATTTCCGTCTACTCGTGCGATACAACCAGCAACGTCAGCATTACAAGGAACATAAACATAAGTATCGTTATAACGATCATATGCATATTTCCAGTTAGAATCCGCAACACCGTAAGTAGAAGCAGTAACTGTTCCAGCAAAAGTAGCAACATCTGTTGCTTCAGAACCGGCATTAGATACAACATCTGTTCGCAATGGAGAGAATACAGCAACACAGTCTTTACGTAATTCAGCGACTTCAATCGCTTTGTTAGCAACAGTAGCGTCACCTTGACCAGTGATGATAACATCAACGTCAAGATTTAGTTTGTTTGAGTAAAGAGTGATACCAGCGATATATTCAGCAGATGCAACAGCAGCGCCATCGTTACCGTCAGTCAATGAATCAACATGAACCGTTGCCACACCACCATCGGTGAATGTAGTTCCAGCAGAGGCTGTTCCCCAGTTGGTTCCTTGCGCGCCTACTGTACCCAAACCATCAGAAACATAAGTGTTTGTGATACCAGTCGCGGCGATTTCGAAAGTACTGCTAGTAACAACTGTGATAGCACCAGTGAGATCAAATTCACCACCAGTTGCAGAATCAACAACACCAGTTACTACAACTGTTTCTCCAACGAGAAGTGTGTGAGCAGCAGAGGTATAGGTAACTTTATCTACCGAGAAAACAGCATCTGTGATTACTGCGGTCTTTTCAGGAATAGCTGCAACGTGATTAGCCCAACGAACATACATAGATTCGTTATTGATAACGTCTTTGTAGTAGTTAGTTCCACCGTCGATCTTACGTGCATCAGAGGCTTTAGATACTGACTCAAACTTCTCAAGAAGTTGGCCAGGAACGCCTGTGATTTCGCCGTCTTCATCGATAACTGCAACGTGAAGTTCGTCAAGAGATCCAGCCAGTGCAGAAACGTGATCTGAAGTGCCAGGAGCAACATCAAAAAAGTTCTTGTAATCAGCAAATTCTGCGGAATCAAATGCGGCAGTGCTTTCACAAATTACTACTTTGATTGAGTTACCCAGAACACCAGCGTGTTTTGCGACCCAGTGCCCAGCAGCGGTTAAAGTTGCACCAATATAGGCATCGTCATTTGAAATTAATTGACCAGTACCAGATGCTGTAGCATTTAAAGCGCCAGTTCCAGCAACACGCACAACATACTCAGAAGCTGAATATGAAAGAAAGGCTGCGGCAGACAAAAAATCTACGTTATTTGTAAGAGTTGGAGCACCAAATTTTTTGACAAGATCTGATTCACTAGTGACCAGAGTCGCCTCATCAAGTGGCCCCCAAGAAAATGCGCCAACTGCTGCGCCGGTAGTTGTACCAACGCTTCCAACTGACGTTACCTGATCTCTTTCGGAAATTTTTATTCCGGGCGATTGAAGGTTAATTGCCATTGTTATTCTCCTTTAGTTAAATTTTATAATCGGAATCACGTAAAATCATTAATATTTTCATTCAAGATTATTTATAAAAAGTCGTTTTTTAAGTAGTTATTGTTAATTTCCCAAGTTTGACCAGAATCATCAACGTAAGATTCTTCTTCCAATCCTGTATTTATAAATCCGAAAGGTACAACAGAGTTCTCTATCATCTCTATCCGTGATTCATACATATCCTTTCTGATATTTATATCTGTCAAATCTTTGAAAAATGGATCAGTGAACAACCAAGAAAATAGTACCAAGGTCATTACTAAGTCATCATGGTACCCTTCGTCAGCCGAATAGCTACCTTTTCTCTCAATGAAAGTTGATATCTCAGAAATAATGTCTGCGTCAGAAATTAACAATTTCTTTTCTTCTATTAACGATTTAAATGTCGAACATCCGATTCGTTTTATTTTTTTGTCAGTCGTAATACCATATTCCATCTTACCACTCCCACCAAAACCGCTGGCGAGTCGTTGCCCTTTGGATGATCTACTGACAAACAAAATGTTTTCGTACTCGTACTCATTGTACATAATATGTGCGACCTGTTCTGACGAATTGATTTCTATAAGAACAAACGCTTCATTGTATTTCATTGCAACAGAATGAATGACCGAAGGGTATAGCATCGGGCTAATTCTATTGTTTCTATATTTTGCTACAATTTTAAAAGGGTTTTGACCAACATCCACAGTTACAAATGCAGAATGATCACCACCAACACCTTTCGCGGTATCTGCAACAATAACGTAAGTATGCCCCTCCTGTGGTTCTTCGAAAATGTCCAGCCCATCGTTTTGATATATGGGTTGAACTATTGACATTTGCGCAATATGATCCGAGTTGATCAGCGTCAAACTCGAACCAAGAAATTTACATAACACTTCCTGATTGTATTTCAGATCTCCCAGAAGTCTTCGCTGTTCGTTTGCCCAATTCTCATCACGGCCTGGTATTTCCCAGTATGGTATGAAAAGGTTTACGAACCCGTTGCGATCTTCCTCTGCATCATTCCAGAATTTCCAAAAGTGATTGTAACCTAATGGGGTGGATGATAGCAGAATCTTGGTAGTCTCACCGGCAGAAATTGTAGGATAAACAGAAGTAAAGAAATCTTCGGCCACGTTGTTCGGAATGATAGCAGCCTCATCAACATACAACATATTGACAGAACGCCCACGAATAGCACTCGATGATGTTGCGGCTGTAAATACCTTGGAACCATTCTCCAGTTCTATATCACCCTTATTCCACGTAGTAACGCCCTGTTGTAACCACACTGGCAGGTGCTCATACATAATCTGAAAGCGCGACAGAACCTCTCTCGCGGCGGCTGCCTTGTTAGCTAGGATAGCAACAGTCCTACTAGCGTGAAAAAGTGTATTCCATAGAATATAGGCCGCAGAACTGGTTGTCTTCCCCTGCTGACGACCTTCCATAAGGATGATCCGCCTATTATCATGGATAACTTTAATCTTCTTTTTCTGACACTCATACAAATCAAATGGTTGCAAACCATGATCAAGTGTTACGATCTTACAATAGTTTATTATAAAGTATACAGGATCTTCGGCACATTTCATGTACTCTTCGATCTGTTCTTTGGTAAAATCTATCGCAACACCAGCGGCTTTCAGATTCTGATTGCCGAGATACTGTGTTGTTGTCATTATTTATTTTGTCCAATCAATTTCTGTAGTTCTGCTGTGCTTCCTACGAATAATGTATTATTAACATTTGTCACCCCAGTTTCTTGGGTCTTGTCGTCTGTTTTCTTAACATCTTTAACTTTCTTCGCTAAGTCCAACAGGTCTTTGTTGGTATCCGCAATCGTTTTAATTAGTTGCCCTGCGACTTCGTATGCGCGAGGGGATTCGTTTTCTTTGGCCAAGTACATAATGTTTTCAATAACATTCTTACCATTCTCAATCAAACCTTTTAGGTTTCCTCTAGCATATTCGTAGTCATCGTCGATAGTAGTATTCTTGACTACCGGAGCAGCAATAGGCTGCACCACTTCTTCGGCTTCCACTTCAATAACATTACTCATATCTACGGGTAATCCAAAGAAATCACTTAAGTTTTTGTCCGTCTTATTCATCATGATATAACCTCCGTAAAGTCAAAGTTGGCATCCCCGACATAATTGTAGGTATCTTCCGCAACCAATGAGTCGTATTGGAAGAACGCAACTTCAGCATTTGTGATGTATTTATTAGTGGTAACTGGGCCAAACAAATAACCCTTAACAGTGAATTCTAAATCCCAAGTTAATATTCTGTTTGTTTGATAGTCTCCTTCATAACTGTCATCAGATGTTACCGAACCCAATTCAATAGGAATATCCATAGTCACTTCAATAGCCGGCAGAACCTTCATTGTCACAGTAAAATCTGGTACAAAGAATGGTAAAATCTGTTCGATTAGTTGTGTTCCATCTTCAGCATTCTTCGCTAATATACTCAACGAGAAATTGAAATCGTAGGGAACAGGCGCATATGTAGATTGGAAATTAGAAAGATCTGTGTTGAGACTTCCCTTAAACTTTGAAAATGGGTTTAGTTTCCGAATAGGATTGTATCCCAAACTAGTCATCGTGAAACCAATTCTAGGAAGTATAGTAGACACAGAACGAGTAAAGTCAGGGTCAGCCAAAACTTTTTCTATCTGCTTATTCTTGGGGCCATATGAAATAGGAACATTCAATGTCTGTGACAAAGCACCGAGCGAGTCATATCGTTTGACTTGCATGTCGTTAAAGATGTTGCCAAACATAATGACATATCTTCTAATTGTGCCGTGGTAGTAATCGTGACCAAATATCATATATTTTTCCTAAATTGCTTGACATTTACTTGACAAGGTGTTACACTATCGGTGTAGCCTATCATTATGGTTAGAACTAACTACCGAATGGATTTGTTTCAGACATATCTAATATATCTTGATCTGTTATTCTAGACTCGATGTAAGCATTGTCGGCTGTCTCATCAGCATCTTCCACTTCAGCATTGATTGATATATCAGCACTTAAATCAGTTTCGATGCCATCAATTGCAGCAATATCAGTATCAAGTACTTCACTTGAATACTCGTATCTGTCACATTTAATCTCGTAAGTATACAACTTACCTAATTGAAAGAATGTTTCAATATGTTCTACAAACTTAATCTCGTACATATATCCAGCCAAAGGTAAGTATACTAAATCACCTTCTCTGGGGCGTAATATGTCAGCATAATCATATGTCTGTTCTTTAATTAAATTGTCTTTGTTCTCCAGAATAACATTGTGATTATATTCTGTTAAAATACTTTCTGTCAATGATTGAGTAAATCGTTTCTTGGCTACAGTGAATGTTATTGATTCATCTACCTGTAATCCAAACTTGGATAAGAACTCTTGCTGCCCTAGAAATCCATCATAAGTTTTAATATAAAGTTCTAGTTCTAACGCATCATCAAACTTAGTTAGCGTATCTTCTGTATACAAAGCATCTAAATTCACATGTGTTCTTGGAAGATAATATGCATCCAAACCATAAATCTTAATGGCTTCAATTATAAGATCCTCAACAAGATTTTGTTCCTGTTTTACTTCTGCATACTGATTGTAAAAAGCATTACGTGCCATCTTAGCCTACCATATCTGAAACAGGTAATGAAAATGAGGATATCATTTCTTCTTCTAACTTTGCAAGTTCTTCCGAACTCTCATCCCAGATCTTTTGACCATTGAACATAACACCGCCAGGCATCTGGATACCTTCAAACTTCTTGAGGTTCTCGCCCCACTGCTTCTTGATTTGTGCGGTAGCATACCTCTTCAACCATCTATCATTCCATACATCAGGATAAGTGTCTGGATCTAACTTCTCGTATGCTTCAATAACAATGTATTCACCAACAGTAATACGCCCGGTCCAATCTGTATCAATATACAACTTATCGGTGTGTCGGTTGAACCTCAACCCTTGCTGACCTACGAATAGTTCTTCCATCAACGCAATGTTCTGCATGGCCATATAGTATGGTGCTGCTGGCCCGTAGTTGAAAGCAAACGCATCGTTAAGTGACATTTGATATCGGATGTTAAACATACTGTTAGCAGAGAACGCACCGCCAATCGGTAAAATGTTTGTTACACCAATGATGTTTTCCGCAATGGGAAGGTATTTGTTGTCAATATCATCTTGCGTGACCGCGTGGGCTAGAAAGGTTTTTCTGGTGCCGTCAAAGTGATAGTCGTGATAATACTCTAAGGATACCTCAACACAGTCTTCGACCTGTTCGTCAGCCACATTTATCTCTAATAAAGGCGCACCGAGTCTTCTCAGACAAAATTCTTTGAATTCTTCTCTTGTTGCAGGTTTGCTAATACTCATTGTTTTCCCATATTACATTAGAGTTTATCCTCTATTTATAATATGAGAAAACTTGAGATCGACTGTCTGTGCCTAGAATCCACTAGGCGTATGGTTGTTAAGATGATGTAAAGTATTGTATGGAAAATCTAAATTCAGCGGTGGCATTTAGTTCAGCTTGAGTAATTGGCGTTGCAGAAGAGTTTATGCCAGCGGTCCTCCCGTAGACTTCTCCATATGTAGTTCCCGAAACAGAAGTTAGAAATAATGCATTAACATCATTACCCCAATTTACGTAATAGCCGATTATCCCATTAGATTCTACGCCTGTAACTGCAACAGTATCTGCTACAGTAAAAGGAAAGCCAGTTAGGAAAGCCGCACCACTACCGTTAACAGTTGCTACTTTTACATTTCCGTTTAGTGTTACCATCCGGCCAACCTTAGTATAAGATCCACTTGCTCCCAAGTCTGTCACAGTAGCCACTGTCGTGCCGTGTGTAATTCCAGGCGTCCAAGTCCCCTCCTCATAGCTGTCAAGCGTGTTGCTTGAAGAAGTGCCAGTACCGCCAGCATCACCGAATATCACACCATACCCAGAATCAAATTTTAAGTTACCACCAAAATGGGCAGACCGTAACGTTCCTGTATCGCGCCCAAGTACGAAAGGTGTTCCAGCAGGTGAAGGA
>Ga0307488_10004827_pt1 | contig 11213 bp, 7 predicted proteins | sample SB02metaG_FD_202248 | JGI IMG/M metagenome (GOLD analysis project Ga0307488, IMG submission 202248) | Sea-ice brine microbial communities from Beaufort Sea near Barrow, Alaska, United States - SB 0.2 | ecosystem: Environmental > Aquatic > Marine > Coastal | place: USA: Alaska | collected 2017-05-06
AACATACTTTTCAGTTATATTTATCTTGTATTAATAATATATTACTTACAGAAGATGATATACCTGTGGTTTAAAAGAAAACGCCACTAAAGTTAATTAGTGACGTTGGTGTTTAAAATAGGATTGATATGAAAAGAAAATGTTCTTAATGCAATTGGTTATAAAGATTAAAGTGCACTAAGGGTATAAACCTTTTTGTTGGCTAAATCTTCTCCTAATGAAAGTGTAAATTTCTCAAATGCAGGATCTGTCATCATTTCTCCTAATTTTGACATATCTACATCATATAAATAAACAGAAACTTTGTTTGGATCTTTTACATCTCTATGGACAAGTGTTCTAGAATCATCACAAAACTGTTCTCTATTCTTATTGTCTTTTATAAAGCCTTTATACCATGTGCGATAACCTTTGGTTAATGGAATTACAGCAACAACATCTACCAAAGAGTTTTGGTTTAAATCAGCTGCATTATACCATTCACTTTGGTGATAAATTTTGCCTTCGTCATTAAAGAACAATACAGCATAATAATCCATTAATACTGGTTTTTTTGTGACAGAATTTAACGATTCCCAAGTTCCATAAACTCTTACATCTCCATTGGGTTTTTGATTGTCATCTAAGCCAGCAAAATAAAGTTGTTTAGTGAAATTAATTTCTTCAAATCCAGCATTAAAACCTTTCATGGTATTGTGCCAAGTATCAATGTCAAGCGAGTCAACTCCAGTTGGTGGAGGAGACCACGTAAAGTCTTCGGTCACATAGCTTTTCATTTCATCAAGTTTTTCATCAGAAAATGCTTGGAAATATTCCTTAGTTGTTCCTACGTTTTTCTCAAAATTGATCATCTCAGCTGAGTTTGAATCACAATTAATGAACAAAAAAGAACAGAGTAAAATAGTTATACTTTTTTTCATTTTAAATAAGATTTATTTTATGAACACAATATACAAAACTGTTTGTAAAGCTTGTTTTTTATTTAAAGTGATGGTAGTCTTGTTATTCTGGATTTATTAAGCAGTGGTTTTCCTAGGTATACTTTTAATATACAGAGGTATATTACAAACTCTCCTATACAAGGGACCTTCTTTTAAACTAGGTTGAGAAAGAATTATTTTTAATTAATCTAAATACAAACTACTGTATAGCAGTAATTTACGCAATAATATTTATTAATTTTATATAAAATAATATTATCATGAAAAATTTATCTTTAAGTAATTCTTGTGTTAACTGTGTTAACCATATTGAAAACAGGTGTTCTGTGCACGAAGTGGAAGTAACTGCTTCTAACACTTGTGACACATTTACAAACGCATAATTATTCGTTTCTGAAATACAATCAATATCACCCATTAAAATAGAAGTGTCGCAGTCAGTTAGATAATAACCGCTAAAGCCAGTGTAAATTTTGCAATAAATCTTTGCAGCTTATAAGCTTTTGTACATTATGACTGCGGAAAAAATTTGTCATGGCTTACCAAAAAACATAATAATAAAAAGGCAATTAGAATTTTTTTAAACAACTAATATTTTTTCAAGTTATAAGTGCTTAAACCTCATCGATCAAAAAACTTAACCAGGTTATGTGAGCTATTTTTGTTTACATTTTGTTGAAAGTGCAGAGTTATAGATGAAAGGCTACTTTCGTTAAATCAAAATATTTATTTCTTGATTTTTTTTGAATCTTTTTGAATTTTTAAAAGATGTTTTGGAGTTCTTTAATAGCCTCATCTATATCAAGAATTTTTTTAAAGTTTTTTGAATTTGTAAATTTTTTTTATGTTTGAATAACCGTAAACATAATTATTCTTGAAAAATTATTTTTTTTGTCTTTTTCTTTATTTTCTCTCTTTACTTTCTTTTGGACAACAAGGAAAAAATATTGATCTAGATGAAGTGGTTAATACCGCTGGCGCTATCTCAAAAATTTATATAAATGATGATGTCTATTCCTTTAGGGGAAGAGATACGTTAGTGAAAAAGGCACTTAGATTACCCTTTTGGAAAGGCTTTACAGAATTTGAAATTCCTTTAGAAGATTATGAAACTGGAAAAGCATATTCATTTGAAAGTAAAGGACCACTAAGAATTTTTATAAATAATAATGAACTGACTAAAAGGCATTTGTTCAAAACTTTAACTTCGATTAGAGAACTAAATAGAAAGATAGAAAAAGTTGAAATTAGAACCGACCAAGAAAAAAAGAATGGAGAAACTTTTAAAACAAATTATATAAATGAAAATAAACTTTTTAACCATTCCGATTCAAAAGTAGTTCCTGTTACTCATGTTAAAATCACTGCTAATTTAGACTCTAAAACTTTATATAATCGAATCTCAAAAAAAGAGATAAAACTTACTCAAGAATTTGAACAAGCTGGATCGATAGCCCTTGATAATATCGAAGTAGTTCAAAAAGCAATAGATGATGGCATTGTCTATTCACCTAAATATATTGATGGAAAAATAACTTTTGAAAAAAATAATGAATTAACAGATTTTGCAAGAAAATCTAAACGCTTCATAGAAATGGGTTTAAATATGTGGGGTATTGATGTAAATGCAAATACATGGGCTGGCGCACTTAGGGGTGTTATCGGCGCAAAAGCATCTGGTGGAATGACCGCAGGCGATCCTCCAAAAGGCGGACTACCCATTTTAATTAATAGTATGACATTGGGATCATTTAGTCCATTGCCCTTATGGGTGATTGATGGAACGCCGTTAATGGAACCGCCAGTATCAGTTCGATCTCTTTCACCATTAATTAGAAAGGTAAACGTTTTAAAATATGCAGAAGCTTCTTTTTATGGTACAAGGGGAGCTGCAGGTGTGATTGAAATAACAACAGAAGGGAATGGATTTAATAATTCTTTAAATAAAAAAAGAAGTTTTAACGTTAAAGGAAAGAAAAACAGAGAATTAATGATTGAGTATCAAAAACTTGAAAGTCAATTCAAATTAAAAATGGAGCAGTTAAAAACACAAAAGAAATATGCTTACGAAAATGAAAATAAAATTAGGATGGATTCTTTTCAAAAACTAATTGATAATTCAATTACCAAAAGTTATTTATACACAGCCAACTTTGTTTTAACATATGCAAAATACGAAATTGCACCATATTTAGCTTACACAAAAATAGGTGATGCTAATATTTTATTGTTAGATTCAATTGCAAGAACACTCTCACCTAAAGCGAAGAAATCAAAATATGGGAAAAAATTTCTTGCTCTAATAGGATCAAGAAAAACAATTCAGAAGAAATAAGCCCTGTAAATAAAAATATAACTCTTAATTGCAATTCTTCTATAAAGATACACCTGAAAATACCCTAAAGACAATACTTTATATTGAAAGTTGTTGCGGAGAATTAACAATTATAACGTTTAAATAGTAAAACATAACACTTAATAATGCTTATGTATATTTACGCTTAGTAATAATAAATGATGCCTAAAAAAATCAGTTTTTTGTTATTTGTAGTATTGATTATTTCATTTTTAAATGTTAATGCTCAAGATATTTATGAACCAAACAAAGTTGAGGTTGATCAAATTGTTATAGATGGAGTATTAAGTCCAGGAGAATGGAAAAATGCTACAGAAGTTATAATAGATTTTGAAGTAAATCCAGGAAATAATATTCCCGCAAAAAGTGAAACCAAAGGATATATTAGCTACTCCGATACATATCTTTTTATTGCATTTTATGCGAAAGGTGATCCAAATAATATTCGTGCATCAGTTCGATCAAGAGATGATTTTGGAATGATAGGGGATGACTTTGTTTTAGTAAGGTTTGATACTTATGCAGATGGAAGAAATAATTTTCTTCTCTTGTCAAATCCCTTTGGAAGTCAATTAGACGCTAGGGCAACAAATGCTCTTACTGATGAAGAAAGATATGATGTTAGTTTTAATTTAGATTATAAAACGGAAGGAAAAATTGTAGAGGATGGATATCAAGTTGAGTTTAAAATTCCTTTTTCATCTATTCCTTTCCCTAGTGGTAAAAATCAAACCTGGAACTTTAATCTTACGCGGCAGTATTTTAAAGATGGAAATACAATCGACACAAGAAGTCAACCTTTTGACAGAACTAATACATGTCAGGTTTGTCAAACTACGGATCTCCTAGTGTTAAAAGATATAGTTTTTGAAGGTCGAATTGAATTATTACCATTTATTGCCGGAAGTCAAAGTGGTGAACGTTTTAAAAGAAATGGCGTTTTAAAATATAATAAGTTTAAACCAAATGCAGGCTTGGGTCTCAACCTAGATTTAAATAAAAATAGTTCGCTTGAGTTTACTTTAAATCCTGATTTTTCTCAAGTTGAGGCAGATGTTTCACAAATTGATATAAATTCTTCTTATGCTTTGGAATATCCCGAAAGAAGACCCTTTTTTAATCGCGGGACAGATATTGTGAAATTTACTAGTGGAGCTTTTTATTCAAGATCCATAAATAATCCATTAGTTTCATCTAAACTTTTAAGTCAGGGGAAAAAGTCAAGAATCTATTTTTTAAGTGCCTTAGATCAAAATTCTCCATATCAAATTGCTGGAGAAGATCGCTCCTATTTTGGCCAAGGAGGGAGATCTTTAATAAATGTTTTTAGATATCAAAGACTTATAAATAAGAACACGAGACTTGGATTAATTTCTACTAATAGATATTACAATGGAGGAGGATATGGAAATTTAATTGGGACCGATGGTTGGTTTTTATTCGCAAAAAATTGGAGATTGACTTATGAAATTTTAGGAAATTTCAACAAAGAACCACAAGCTAATTGGATAGATAGTGATGATCAAATTTCTGAGAGAAGCGTCAGGCTAAATGAAGATCGTTATAAAGGAAGTGCCCTATATCTTCAACTCTATCGTAATACAAAAAACTGGAAGTCCTACTTTTTTTTGAGAAATATCTCTCCAGAATATCAAGCTAATGTAGGCTTTGTAGTTAAAAACAACCGCCGTTGGCTAACATTATATCATGAATATCAGAATTTTTTCAATAAAAGGGGGTTGCAATTTTTTAATTTAGGGACAAAAGCCGATATAAATTACACCTTCGATAATAATTTGAAAAACATTAGTCTTGACGGAATTTTTAGCATAAAAACATATTTTAATACAGAATTAAGTTATACCTATGATTGGGATATTTTCAAAAATTATCTTGGTGTAAATTATAAATATCTTGGAAAAAGTGAATTAAATTTCAAAACTAGCCCAAATGAATTATTTTCTTTAACCCTTAGAATGACATTCGGTAAAGATTTAGCCTATAATGAGAAAATTCCTGAAGTAGGTAAAGAATTCACTTTATATGCTATGCCAATGCTTCAGTTAGGTAATAAGGTTAATATTTCACCTTCTATTCGTTATGCTCGTCTCAAGAATTTAGAAAATAATTTGGATTACTTTAATGGTTATATTTCGCGTTTTTCCGTTCGCTACCAATTTAATAACTTTTTAAATATTCGACTTGTTTCAGAATATAATGCCTTTACAGAGCGTTTTTTTGTTCAACCATTAATTCAGTGGAATCCAAATCCTTCAACAGTATTTTATGTGGGTGGAAATCAAAATTCAATTGAAGATTTCAATGATGAGTTTTATTCTCCATTTAGAATAGATAAAACACAATTTTTCTTAAAGTTTCAATATTTAATTGGTCTTTAAACATTAATTATATCCAAAAGGGATCAGTAAAGCAGGAACGTATAAAAATTTTAAAAAGTTTTGAAGACTTTTAATTTCTTGTTTTTGAAATCAAATTTTGTTCAAATGATTATCTGCCAGTTTTAAAAAATCAATATCTAAATAGCCTCCACTGGCATTGTCATCAGAAACTATTTGAGGCTTACCTTTAATTATTTCAATAGAATTTTGGTGAATATGCCCTGCAAAAATGCCTAATAGATTAGGTGCATTAAAAATTCTTTGATAGAAATTGAAGGTTGTTTGAGTGTGTCCATTTTCTGGCCACTTAGGACGTCTTTCGAGTTTATAATTGCGGTCTGAAGCTGCATTCCAATTGGGATTTGCACAACCATAAGAAATATTTTTTCCTGGAGCATACATAGGAATATGTATCAATAAAACAATAGGTATTCCTGTAGCAATTTGTTCATTAAAAAAAGTAAGTTGCTCATCATTTATTTGATACGTTGAATTATCTATAGCTAAAAATCGGATTCCTTTAATGTCATACTTAGCCATTAAAGGATTATTTCCTTGATACAAAGGGAGAAGTCTATTTTTGATCCATGAGCTACGAAGAGACTCCATCGTACCTTCCATTCCTTCATAATGCCAGTCATGATTTCCTGCCACGAAGATGTATGGAATATTAATAGCATTCAATTTATGAAGCACCCACTCAATTGCTAATTCAGACGGGAAACTGAAAATATCACCCACTAAAGTAATTACATCAGCATTAACTTCTTTAGCATATGCAAGTGTTTGCACAAATGAATCTTCAGGCGTCGTTTTTGATCTTGTCAGGAAATGTGTTGTTTGATTATATGCTTTTGCCATTCGATTACTATATTTTTCAAATGGAATTCCTCTCTCATCATCTTTAAATAAATGGGTATCAGCGATGTGAATAACCTTTAATGATTCATTAATTCCCTCTGCAAAAAAAGACACTCTATGCTGATCAATTGTAACAAAAGTTTTTAATGGATCATATCTTTTTTTAAGATCTAGATTTGTGAAATAATTGTTAGAGAGTCCAAATGATGAAATAGCAGCAGTTCCTTTTTTTATGAATGATCGACGCTTCATTAGTATGAATTTTTATAATTTATGAGAATTTAATATACAAAATTCACTTCCAAAAGCAGTGTTTTTATTTTATCCCAATGGGTAAAAGCAAACTCCTTCATAGTGTTCAATAACAAACATAACAGTAACTCTTACTGATTTGATTTAGTATTAGCTGAGTTTTATTTAAATAAGACATTTAATAAAAAATAGCTTTAGGAGATAAAACAATTTTTTCTTTTAACAATTCTACTTCTGCCTTAATCTAACTATTCATAATGAGCCCAAACACTTGATTTGCCATTCGAATGAATTGCCAATACATCATAATTAGCGATTTCATTATTAACCTCCATTCCGGGAACATTTATTCCTGAAGGCATTCCAGGAACTGTTAACCCAATTATACCCTCAGGATTTTCTTTTATTAATCTTTTAACATCATTTGCTGGGACATGTCCTTCTATAAAATAACCATTAATTAGGGCAGTATGACAAGAAGCTAAATCAATTGGAAGACCAGCGTTAATTTTTACATCATACATGTTGGATGTCATGTTTTTTTCTAAATAAAAATTATTGCTTTCCATGTGCGAAATCCAGTCGTGACAACATCCACAATCAGGTGACAAATAAACAACATCTTTCTTTTTAACTTCCTCCAAACATGAAAAAAGCATTAATAATGTGATTAGCAGATAGTATTTTTTCATATTATAAATTTACAAAAAAAACTTTCGATTAAAAAGGGTAAAAGTCAAGGTTTGTATGAAATTCTAAAATAGCCTTTACTTACTTGATTTCTTTGAGTGCATTTGTAATTAAAGTATTTAAATGTATTCTGTGGGCAATACTGCCAACATCTCCTTTAGGTCTTTTAGTACGCTTCTCAATCTTATTTAGATGATAAACAGCCAGTGACTTTGCGGGAACTTTAAACTTATTGGCACTAGTGCCAGTGACCATCTCAATGAGACGCCTTACATAGACTGCTTGTAAATTTTGTCGGAATGTGTTAACACTTCCCTTGATATCTACTTTAAAGATTGCATCATTAAGATCGTTCATAAAAACGCTCAATCCATATTGATTTCCATACAATTCTGAGTCCATAATACGTTGTAATGTATTTGGATGCATTAAATGAGAAAGTACTCTGGTTTGATGTCCAAGCACAAGGTCATGAATTTTGGGATCTTCTGGGCCGCTTCCAAAGTCTTGTCCACGCCTTTGTCTAGCTAAATAATCATAAACATTATTAGGTGAAGTAAAAGCATTTGGGGCAAAGACATAATTCTTGATTGCATTCATAGCTCTTTTTTGATCCGAAAGGCCCACAGGAGTGTAGGGTTTAGTTGAACCTTTTTGGCCTACCGTAGATCGGTCAACATATACTCCGCCTATAAACCGAGAAAGTACAACGCCAGCACCAGCAGCACCAGAACTTAGAGTATAAAATGCTCTTCTAAGATCTTCATAGTTCTCTCCTTCTTTTGTCATTTTATTTTTAATTTTTTTAAGCGCATTATTGACTATTTTAAATCGGTCAATAGAATAGGTTATTTGATCCCCTGACAGATCCCCTGTCATAACTCTGGGGTCAATACCTCGAGAAGAAGAGCGCATATCATCAGCATCATTTCCGAAAATTAATTTAGGCTCAGTAGAGCGAAGAAGTAGATCAGTTAATTCTTGATCGTTTTTAAAAGGAGTATACCCAAATTGGATTGCCCAAATGTCGTAAGGACCAATCGCCATATCAAAATACTGTCCTTGTTTTTTTCGATCTAGTGTTAGATTAATGGCAGCATAATCCATCACAGAACCCGTTAAGGCTTTTCCTTTGATAAAATCAGCGTCAGCCAACTGTTCTGGAGAATAAACGACACTTGCCTTCATGTTATGATTTAACCCTAAAGTATGCCCAACTTCATGCATAATTAAAGCCTTCATCCCTTCTCTTGTTATTTTTTTTAATTCATCTACAGAGGCATCACTAATCTCAAGAAAAGCTCTTCCAAGCATCATGTTTTCATGCATTAGGCTTCCTGAAGAACAATAAACAGGAATATTTTTAATCGAGTCGGCGCCCAGTGCGGACGTTTCTAAAGCCATGTTTTTAGAGGCATCTGAATAGAGTTTATCATAAAAGATTCGGTAGGTAAAATGAATAAATTCTAACATGATATCTGCTCCAATGATTTCCCCTGTTTTAGGATTGGTCATACTTGGTCCGTATCCACCAAAAGGAGGATTGGGAGAGGAAGTCCAGCGCAGCACATTGTAGCGAATATCGCCTGCATCCCAAGTAGCATCATCAGGCTGAATTTTAACTACTAAAGCATTTTTGAAACCTGCTTTTTCGAAGGCTTCATTCCAGGCCAGTACTCCTTCTTTTATAATATCCCTCCACTCTAGAGGCGTTGAGTTTTCAATCCACCAAGTAATTGGAGTTACTGGTTCAGAAACAGCTTGGGCAGGATTTTTTTTAATAAGCCTCCACCGATGCGCTAAATCATGATAATTGGTTGTTTCTATTGAGGTCATATCGTTAATTTTTGTGGCAAAGTATCCAACTTTTGGAGAATCTAAACGATGTTTATAACCTTCTTCAGGCATTTTTAAAAAGCTGTGGAAGATTTTTATAGAAACATTTCTTCCATCTTGAATTGCATTGGAACCACTATTAAGTACAGAAGGATTTTTATAAACATATTCTGTTTTAATATTGGTGTTTTCAGGATAATTTTTAATGGCCTTAATTTTTGATTTATTCTTATCGAAACTTCCAAGGCTAAAAGCCGTTGGACTAGCTCCTGGACCTCTAGGGGATTTAACACGCGTTAGAGCTTCTGATAGAAAAAGATTGTTTGCATCAATTAAATATAGCCCAGTTTCTTTGTCATGAGCCAATATTTTATTGCTAGCGATTAAAGCATCTGAAGTATTGGCATTTTTAGATTTTGATAGTGGGTTTTCGGGATCAAAATAAAAATTTGTGTTGGGAGCAATAATTTCAATTTTATTAAAATAGCGCTTTATATTAAAAATGCTAGAGCCTTGGTAGTAACCTCTAAAACTTCCAGCCTCTGTTACACCATCTGCTATTTGTGAAAAGTAAATAAAATCTTTATTCAACTGATTTTCTTTTACAACCATTTTTATGCCACCAGAAATAGTGTCTTGATAAATGGTAAAAAGACCAGATATTTTTTTGCTTGATTTCGTTAAATCAGCAATTGTTTTTTCTGCCTTTTCTTTTTTATCAGAATCGTCTTCTTTCTTTTTTTGGGCGTTCAGAATACCAAGAAAAAAAAACGGAACGAGAAATAGATATTTTATCATTTTAATATTTTAGAAGTGTAAAGCTAATACAAAAGATTAAAATGTAAAATAATGATCTTTATTTTAGCCTAAAATTTATCTTATGCACTAGGTTAGGTTTTTGTTACCATGAAAAACGTAATTGATATTTTAAGTTCAAAAGGGATAGAGGGTACTATTGAACTTAACAACGACATACAAGGACAATTAATATTTATTATTCGAGTGTTACAGGCTCCTCTTCTGAAGCTTCATATGCCTCACCTAGTCTTATGCGAAATACAAGTTCATGAGTTTTTAAGTTTAGCTGAGAAAGACCACCATCAGTTGGAGTTTCATAAGCATAACCAATATCATACTTTCCTAATGAGATTATTGAAAGTAGTGAAAAAGCACTATTTGAACGTAAAGATACCCCCACATCAAAAGTGTTTTGCCAACTTAACATACCCGTTAGGTCAGTTGTAATTGGAAGGCCTTTTATTTTTCTCAGCATAAACGAGGGCTTTAACTGAAAGTTTTCACCAACATTAAATACTGCTCCAGCACCAAGGTATGTATGTACTCTGTCTTTCGCAGTAACCACTAATTCGTCATCTCTTGTGCTATTTATTAATCGTGGGATTGAAAAAGACACCCAGTAATTAGAGGACTTATAATATGCACCGGCTCCAATATTTGGATTAAATCTGCTTAAAGCAATTTGAGTGGGATCAGAAACTGGATCGTAAGTATTTAATAAAGTAGGGTCAGCTCTGTAAAAATTCCCCCCTCCTTTTAAGCCTAAAAATAATTGTGAATCACTACCTAATTCAAGTTTATATGAAAAATCAACATAAGCAAAGGTTTGATGTTCGATAAATATCTTGTCTGAAACAACAGAAACTCCAAGACCAACATTATTTTTTCTAGCAGAAGAAAAAGCTAGAGCAATAGTATTGGGCGCATTTTCTATTGAGGTCCATTGTCTTCTAGAAGTTAAAGACAACATATTTGGCGCATCTGCACCTGCATAGGCAGGATTAATGACATTCATATTAAAGCTGTACAGCGAATAATAAGATTCCTGTTGCCCAAATGAAAAAAGGGGCAAGAATAGAA
>Ga0307488_10004828_pt1 | contig 11212 bp, 7 predicted proteins | sample SB02metaG_FD_202248 | JGI IMG/M metagenome (GOLD analysis project Ga0307488, IMG submission 202248) | Sea-ice brine microbial communities from Beaufort Sea near Barrow, Alaska, United States - SB 0.2 | ecosystem: Environmental > Aquatic > Marine > Coastal | place: USA: Alaska | collected 2017-05-06
TCGCGGCGTAACTGGTTTTTTACTTTAGCTAAAAGCGGATCTTGATATGTTTTACTTAGATCTGTTATCTGAATTTTACTTGGGTCTACCTGTCCACCCGCACCACCGATGGTAATGATTGGTAATTTATTGCGTTTGCAATGGGCGATGATTTTTGTTTTTATATTAACTGAATCTATTGCATCAATAACATAATCATAATTGGATGAAATCAAGTCTGTTAAATTTTCTTCTGTAACAAAATCATCGATTTGATGAATATTACATTCAGGATTTATCTGTTGAATTCGCTCAGCCATTACTGCCACTTTATCTTTACCAATAGTTGAAGATAAAGCATGGATTTGACGGTTAATGTTTGTGGTACAAATATCATCTAAGTCAATTAACGTAATATTCCCTACACCGTTTCTTGCTAAGGCTTCAGCTACCCAAGAACCAACCCCACCAATACCTATAACGCAGAAGTGTGAACCCTCTAAAATACTAGCGCCCTTAGCGCCATAAAGACGGGCAATACCACCAAATCTTAATTGATAATCTGACATAACAAACGAAATATTTAACCCACGGATATAATTATCTCTATTATACCTATATCTAAGATAAAAATACCTAGCCTAAGTTAATTAACGAATTTATTCATTCTCTCTTCTTGATATCAGTTACGCAGATGGCAAAGTTTTTTTAATTGTCCTTTATTAACCTTCCTATTTTTTATGATGTAGCTTTGAGTTATCTAGTCCTGTTTAATAACTCACGAGCCTACCAATCAATGATGGAATATGGGCGTTGGTTCATTAGACTGAAGAGGTGGTTTATTAAATAATCCTTTGAGTAAATAAACAGCTTAAGACCAATTGACTGTTTCCTGAGACCCGTATGGAAAATGTGATTCATTATCTAAATAGCTCTAGAGTTCATAGTTAAAACTTTCTCGTTATTAAATATGTAGGTACTTTTAGAAAAGTTAAAGACGTTTTAATGTTGGATCATTCTCGATAAAATTTACCATATGCGTTCTACTACAGAAAAATAGACCCATAGAAGCTATCTAATCTTTAGTTTGAGAATACTGATTATACTAAATTGTAATGATGAGGATGGATTTATGTTATTTTTTTTTATTAATCTATTTTTAAGATAATTGTGCTGAAAACTACTTTAGGTATTTGCTTGGTGAATAGTTGCTATATTAAATATAAATATAGGAAAAGTGTTTTTATGGCTTATTTATAATTTTTGAACTGTTTATTTGCAGATGAAAGTACATTTAGTACGTGATAATTTAGCAATGTATAATAAGAAAAGTTGAAATTTAATTAATAAAAAAGGTAGCTTTTGCTACCTTTTTTTATAACTTCACCTTTGAAGGTGAAGTTATGTGTTCTTTAATGGTGTAAATTCGCGATTGATCTCGCCGGTATATTTTTGACGAGGTCGACCAATTTTCTGACCTGGTTGGCCTAACATCTCATCCCAATGTGAAATCCAACCAACGGTCCGTGACATCGCAAAAATCACGGTAAACATGCTTGTTGGTATACCGATAGCCTTTAAGATTATACCCGAGTAAAAATCAACATTAGGGTAAAGTTTTTTCTCAATAAAATAGGGGTCTTCCAAGGCAACTTTTTCTAATGCCATTGCCACGTCTAATAATGGGTCTTGAATACCAAGTTCATTAAGTACTTGATGACAAGTTTCACGCATTACAGTAGCACGTGGGTCAAAGTTTTTATAAACGCGATGACCAAACCCCATCAAACGGAATGAGTCGTTTTTATCTTTAGCTCTCTTGACGTATTCATCAACGTGTTCAAGGGTGCCAATTTCTTCTAACATAGTTAAACATGCTTCATTAGCACCACCATGTGCAGGCCCCCATAATGACGCAACACCGGCCGCTATACATGCATATGGGTTCGCACCTGAAGAACCGGCAAGACGAACAGTTGACGTTGATGCATTTTGTTCATGATCAGCATGCAGTGTAAAAATTCTATCCATTGCACTAGCAATGATAGGGTTCACCTTATACTCTTCAGCAGGAACAGAAAACATCATATTAAGGAAATTTTCTGCATAGCTAAGGTCATTTTTTGGGTAGACAAAAGGTTGGCCAATACTATATTTATAAGCCATTGCTGCAATAGTCGGCATTTTAGCAATTAAGCGATGTGCACTTCGTGTCCGTTGAACAGGATCATCAATATCTAAATCGCTGTGATAGAAAGACGATAATGCACCAACAACACCACAAAGCATGGCCATTGGATGTGCATCAGGAAGAAAACCTTGGAAAAAATGAGCTATTTTTTCATGTACCATTGTATGGTTAGTGATGATTTTTTTGAATTCATCATATTGAGGTTTTGTAGGTGCATCACCATTTAATAAAATGTAACAAACTTCTAAATAATCTGCTTTTTTTGCAAGATCATCAATAGCATAGCCTCTATGCTGTAAAATACCTTTGCCACCATCAATATAAGTAATTGCAGACTCACAAGACGCAGTTGCCATAAAGCCAGGGTCATAAGTGAAGTAGCCTTTACCACCTAGTGTTCTGATATCAATGACATCGAGACCAGCGGTCCCTTTTAAAATAGGCAAGTCTATAACTTCATTACCGTCGATACTCAGTGTGGCTTTAGATTCAGCCATATGTTTTATCCCCTATCAAATTGGTTTGCTGATTAAATTGAGCAAATAATCAGTTTTTAACAATAAAAATCTGGAGGTAGTCTACTGCAAAATGATGCATAAAAGCTAATCGTATTATTGAACAATTGAGCTTTTGCTCAATAAAGTTGAATTGGCTGCTTAAAATCACCTCAAAATCTAGTAGTTTATTAAGAGAATAGTTAGGAACTAAATTGTATTTAGTTGCTATCAATTATATAATCCTCCGGTCCAATGAGTGTTTTGCGAAATCGATTGCTTTACTACGGTAATACACAGGTAATACATTTGATTTAGTCATTAAACTAGCCATTGCTATTTCGTCAATATTAATGGGCGTTTATTAAAACATCAGTGTTCGTTTTGGGGATTATTTCGGTAATTACTTACAGTTAAATTTATTAATTAACGTCAACCGATAATAATGTATAAGTTATAATAATAGTTGAAAGCTCTCTGAGCTCTGTTAGGCAACAATTGTGAAAAAACAACGTCCTGTAAATCTAGATCTAACTACAATTAAAATGCATCCTGCGGCAACTGCCTCTATTTTACATCGTGTTTCTGGTGTGATTATGGTATTTGCAATTGGTATTTTATTGTGGACACTTTCATTATCTTTATCTTCTGTTGAAGAATTTAACCAGCTTAAAACGCTACTTGATGGTTTTTTCTTTAAATTCATTATTTTTGGCACGCTCTCTGCCTTGACCTACCATTTATTGGCCGGTATTCGTCACCTATTAATGGACTTAGGTCATTTTGAAGAACTAACTTCAGGTAATGCAAGCGCTAAATTAGTGATGGCACTCTGGTTAGTAGTTACTGCAGTAATAGGAGTTTGGTTATGGTAGACAACGTAGCAACCGTAGGCCGTAGCGGCGTACATGATTATATTTTAGTAAGAGCTAGTGCAATTATTTTAACATTATATACCTTGCTTCTTGCTGGCTTTTTTATCACCACATCGACTGTGACTTTTGATATTTGGCAAGCTTTTTTTGCTCAGATGTCAGTGAAAATATTTACCTTATTGGCTTTGTTGTCACTTGTTGTTCATGCTTGGATTGGCGTTTGGCAGGTATTGTCTGATTACATCAAACCAGCATTTTTACGTGGTTCTTTACAATTTTTATTTTCTGTTATCTTGCTAGCATATCTTGCTGCAGGCTTTATCACAGTGTGGGGTGTGTAAGTGAATAACCTTCCAGTTCGTGAATTTGACGCTATTGTTATTGGCGCAGGCGGTGCGGGTATGCGCGCTGCCCTATCTATTTCTGAGTCAGGCAAATCTTGTGCTCTGATCTCTAAAGTTTTTCCTACTCGTTCTCATACAGTATCAGCGCAAGGTGGTATCACTGTAGCGCTTGGCAATGCTCATGAAGACCATTGGGAACAACATATGTACGACACCGTTAAAGGCTCTGACTATATCGGTGACCAAGATGCAATCGAATACATGTGTAAAACAGGTCCTGAGTCTATTATAGAATTAGAGCGCATGGGTTTACCTTTCTCTCGCACCGAAGAAGGTAAAATTTACCAACGTCCATTTGGTGGTCAGTCAAAGAACTTTGGTGGAGAGCAAGCGGCTCGCACTGCAGCTGCTGCTGACCGTACGGGTCATGCTTTATTACATTGTCTGTATCAGCAAAATGTTAAAAATAAAACAAACGTTTACAGTGAATGGTACGCGCTAGATTTAGTGAGAAATAGTGACGGTGCTGTTGTCGGTACTACGGCTATTTGTATCGAAACAGGTGAGATCGTTTATTTTAAAGCCCGTGCGACTGTGCTCGCTACTGGTGGCGCTGGTCGTATATATGCTTCAACAACAAATGCACATATAAATACTGGCGATGGTGTTGGTATGGCACTTCGTGCTGGCATTCAAATGCAAGACATGGAAATGTGGCAGTTCCACCCAACGGGTATAGCCGGTGCCGGTACACTTGTTACTGAAGGTTGTCGTGGTGAAGGTGGCTATCTGCTCAATAAAGATGGTGAACGATTTATGGAACGTTATGCGCCGAACGCTAAAGATTTAGCGGGTCGTGATGTTGTTGCTCGTTCAATGATGACAGAAATTCGTGAAGGTCGAGGTTTTGATGGTCCATTAGGTCCTCATCTTAAGCTTAAGCTTGATCATTTAGGCCGTGAAACGTTAGAGAAACGTTTACCGGGTGTTTGTGAGTTATCGAAAACATTTGCTCATGTCGACCCGGCTGAAGAGCCAATTCCAGTTATCCCTACTTGTCACTATCAAATGGGTGGTTTGCCGTGTAACGTCAATGGTCAAGCACTTAATATAGCCGCTGATGGAACAGAAACTATCGTTGACGGCTTATTTGCCGTTGGTGAGATCGCTTGTGTATCTGTTCACGGTGCTAATCGTCTAGGAGGCAATTCATTACTCGATTTAGTCGTATTTGGTCGCGCTGCAGGTAAATTTTTAGGCACTTACCTCAATGATTCAGCATTTGGTAAAGAAGCTTCAGAATCTGACTTTGAAGCCGCTCTATCTAGAATGAATCGCTGGGAGTCTTCTACTACAGGTGAAGAGCCAGTTCAAATCCGTAAAGATTTACAGCAGTGTATGCAAATGAACTTCTCGGTATTCCGTGAAGGTGATGCCATGGCAGAAGGCATGAAAGAGTTAACTGAAATTCGTGAACGCCTTAAGGTTGCTAAGTTATCAGATAAATCTTCAGAATTTAATACTCAACGTATAGAATGTTTAGAATTAGATAACCTGATGGAAACTGCTTTTTGTACCGCTAAAGCGTCCAATTTCCGAACAGAATCTCGAGGAGCTCATGCCCGTCAAGATTTCACTGTCCGTGATGATGAAAATTGGTTATGTCACTCAATTTATTCTCCAGGAACAGAAGAAATGACTAAGCGTGATGTAAATATGCAACCTGTCCACCGTGAAGCTTTCCCACCGAAAGCTCGTACTTACTAAGGAGTCGCTAATATGTTGCAAAAGTTTTCAATTTATCGTTATAACCCTGACGTTGATGACAAACCCTACATGAAAGATTACTCGCTGGAAGTTCCAGAAGGTTCTGACATGATGGTGCTTGATGCGCTTATTCTTTTAAAAGAGAAAGACACAACAATATCGTTTCGTCGTTCATGTCGCGAAGGTGTATGCGGTAGTGATGGTATGAACATCAATGGTAAAAATGGTTTAGCGTGTATTACACCTTTATCAGACATTAAAAAAACCGTTATTGTTTTACGTCCTTTGCCTGGTTTACCTGTGGTGCGTGATTTAATTATTGATATGACTCAGTTTTACAATCAATATGAAAAAATCAAACCTTATCTGATTAATGATGGTCGTAATCCACCGGCACGTGAACATCTTCAAACTATTGAAGAGCGTGAAAAACTTGATGGTTTATACGAGTGCATTTTATGTGCTTGTTGTTCAACGTCTTGCCCATCTTTCTGGTGGAATCCAGATAAATTTGTTGGACCAGCAGGTTTGTTGCATGCCTATCGTTTTTTAATCGATACCCGCGATACTGCAACGGAAGAAAGATTAGATGGTTTACAAGATGCTTACAGCGTATTTCGTTGTCATGGCATAATGAACTGTGTTGATGTTTGTCCAAAAGGATTAAACCCAACTAAAGCTATTGGCCATATCAAGTCGATGTTATTAACTCGAGCTGTATAAGCCGCTTTTAGTAAGTACTAAATCGATAACTGGATCGAATAAAATTCATTCAGTTATTGATTTTTCTACGAAAAGTATAGTAGTTTGTATTTCTATTTCAGAGGGTAGCGGTATAGTAAGGTATAGTTATACCAGGCTTTAACGTTACATTTTTTTTTTGCTATACTCCAGCAAAGGAACAAGGCAATGCCAGAAGGTATAATGAAGGCTTGGCTAGAGTCTTCTCATTTGAACGGTGCAAACATCGTTTATATTGAAGAATTGTACGAATCATATCTAGATAATTCACAGTCTGTCTCAGCAGAGTGGCGTGAATTATTTCAACATCTTCCTAAAATTGAAGGTACTTCAGTTGAATATCACCACAGCGCTATTCGTGATGAATTCAGAGAACTTGCAAAACAACCGTATCGGCATATTGTCACTTCGGGTGGTGGAGATACCAAGCAAGTCAAAGTATTACAACTGATCAATGCTTTTCGGTTTAGAGGTCATCAAAACGCTAATTTAGATCCTCTGGGCTTATTACAGCGCGATAAAATTCGCGATTTACAATTATCCCATCATGATCTTTCTGAAAATGACTTTGATAAAGAATTTAACGTTGGTTCATTTGCTGTAGGGCAAGATTCAATGAACTTAGGTAATATTTATAAAGCGCTTAGAGCGACCTATTGTGGTTCTATTGGTGCCGAATATATGCATATTACTGATACCGAAGAAAAGCGTTGGCTTCAGCAACGTCTTGAGTCGGTTCAGTCAAAAGCCAAGTTATCTAATGATGCAAAAATTGAGTTGTTAAACGGTTTAATCGCAGCTGATGGTCTTGAAAAGTACTTAGGAGCCAAATTTCCTGGTGCTAAACGTTTCTCTCTAGAGGGCGGCGATGCACTTGTTCCTTTACTTAAAGAACTTATAACGCGTGCAGGTGTTCATGGCAGTAAAGAAGTTGTTATTGGAATGGCTCATAGAGGACGTTTAAATGTTCTTGTTAATGTCATGGGTAAAAACCCACTAAAATTATTTGATGAATTTGCTGGTAAACATGATGAAATTTTGAGCTCTGGTGATGTAAAGTATCATCAAGGTTACTCATCTGATTTTGTCACTCCTGGCGGCAATGTTCATTTAGCTTTAGCTTTTAATCCATCACATCTAGAAATTGTTAATCCTGTCGTTATTGGTTCTGTTCGAGCGAGATTAGACCGTCGTGGTGATGATCAAGGTGATCTGGTTTTACCTATTACTATTCACGGTGATGCTGCTATCGCTGGTCAAGGTGTTGTCCAAGAAACCTTTAATATGTCTCAAGTCAATGCATTTAAAGTGGGTGGTACCATACGTGTAGTAGTCAATAACCAAGTGGGTTTTACAACCTCTAGGCAAGAAGACTCGCGAAGTGGTGAATATTGTACCGATATTGCTAAAATGGTTCAGGCACCAATTTTACACGTCAATGGTGACGATCCAGAAGCAGTTATATTAGCTACTCAGATTGCACTTGATTACCGCAATAAATTCAAACGGGATGTTGTCATTGATCTGGTTTGTTATCGCCGTCATGGTCATAACGAAGCTGATGAGCCTAATGCAACGCAGCCTTTGATGTATCAAAAAATAAAAATTCATCCGACAACTCGTCAATTGTACGCAGATCAGTTAATTAATGAAGGTTCTTTAACGCAAGTTAAAGCTGATGAACTTGCTGCTTATTATCGCAAGTTACTTGATGAAGGTCAGTGTACTGTCAGTCAATGGCGTCCAATGACTGAACATTCGGTCGATTGGTCTCCTTACCTCGGTCATAACTGGGACGATAACTACGACAAAGAAATATCTGTTGAAAAATTAAAAGAGTATGCCGGTAAATTGTCGACTTACCCTGAAGATCATCCTATTCAAGCCCGTGTAAAAAAAATCTATGATGATCGCGCTAAAATGGCTAATGGTGAAAAACTATTGGATTGGGGGATGGCGGAAAATTTAGCTTATGCCTCTATTGTTGATCTAGGTAAGCGTGTTCGTCTTACCGGGCAAGACTCTGGCCGCGGTACTTTCTTTCATCGTCATGCGGTTTTATATAATCAAAATGATGCCAGTACTTATTTGCCGTTGCAGAACATCAGTAAAGGACAAGGTCCTTTTGATGTTCATGATTCAGTGTTATCTGAAGTTTCAGTACTTGCTTTTGAATACGGCTATACCACAGCAGAGCCTTCAGGCTTAACTATTTGGGAAGCACAATTTGGTGACTTTGCTAATTGTGCACAAGTTGTTTTTGATCAATTTGTTAGTTCGGGAGAACAAAAGTGGGGTCGTTTGTGTGGCTTAACTTTATTGTTACCTCATGGTTATGAAGGCCAAGGACCCGAGCATTCGTCTGCTAGATTAGAACGTTTTTTACAATTATGTGCTGATTACAATATGCAAGTATGTGTGCCATCGACACCAGCACAAGTCTTTAATATGTTGCGTAGGCAAGTTATCCGTCCAATGCGTCGTCCACTTATTGTTATGTCGCCAAAATCGTTATTACGTCACCCTTTAGCTGTTTCTTCGTTAGAGGAGCTCTCTACGGGTGAGTTTAAAAATGTTATTGGTGAAATTGATGAGCTAGATGCAAAGCAGGTTGAACGCGTAGTATTTTGTAGTGGTAAAGTCTATTACGAATTACTTGAGAAACGCCGTAATAATGAGCAATATAATGTTGCCATTATCCGTATCGAACAGCTATATCCATTCCCAGAGAAAGAGCTTCAAGACGCGTTGGCAGATTTTCAACATGTGAAGCAATTTATCTGGTGTCAGGAAGAACCGCAAAATCAAGGTGCTTGGTATTGTTCTCAGCATCATTTTAGGGCGGCTATTCCTAAAGGTACTAATTTGTCATATGCAGGCCGTAAGGCTTCAGCAGCACCAGCTGTTGGCTATATGTCAGTTCATGTTAAAGAACAACAAGCGTTAGTTAATGAAGCGCTAAATGTTGATTAACTACGTTTAAGCTTAGCTAAATAAATAGCTGAGCGTTTAAGATTGTGAGTAAGGAATAAATAGATGACAACCGAAATAAAGGTTCCAGTTTTACCAGAGTCAGTTGCTGATGCAACTATCGCTACTTGGCATGTGAAAGTAGGCGATAAAGTTAGCCGTGATCAAAATCTTGTCGATATCGAAACAGATAAAGTTGTGCTTGAAGTTGTTGCGACAGCTGACGGTGTGATGACCGACATTAGCCAAGAGGAAGGTGCAACTGTTCTTGGTGAACAAGTTATTGCTATCTTAAGTGAGGGGGAAATCGCCCAGACAGCTGCTCCAAAAGTAAGTGCACCTTTAGCGACATCTCCTAGTGTAGTGAAGGTGATTGATATTGTTGTTCCAGTATTACCTGAGTCTGTTGCTGATGCTACAGTTGCTACATGGCATGTAGCAGAAGGTGATACAGTTTCAGTTGACCAAAATTTAGTTGATATTGAAACCGACAAAGTTGTGTTAGAAGTTGTTGCTCAAGACAATGGTGTGATTGGTAGAATTATCCACGTTGAAGGTGATACCGTTTTAGGCAGCCAGAAAATTGGTGAGCTTAATGCTGGCGCAAGTGCACCAGCTGCTGCTTCGCAAGAAGAAGCCATCGGTGGTGATGAACTTTCAAGCCCTTCGGTACGTCGTTTAATGACTGAAAAAGGCTTAACAGCAAATGATGTTAAAGGGTCAGGTAAAGGCGGGCGTATTTCTAAAGAAGACGTCGAAGCCGCATTGGCCAATAAAAACTCAGCGTCCTCTAACGCTAAGGCTCAAATTGCTAAAGTACCGGCTTCTTTAGCACCGGTTGATTCGCTTGGCGAACGTAGCCAAAAACGCGTACCTATGACACGTCTACGCAAAACAATTGCTACTCGTTTATTAGAAGCGAAAAATTCTACGGCCATGTTAACAACTTTTAACGAAGTTAATATGAAACCGATTATGGATTTACGTAAGCAATATAAAGATTTATTTGAAAAAACACATGATACTCGTCTTGGTTTTATGTCTTTTTATGTTAAAGCGGTAACTGAAGCATTAAAGCGTTTTCCAGCGGTAAACGCTTCAATTGACGGTGATGACATTGTTTATCATAACTTCTTTGATATCTCTATTGCCGTATCTACACCTCGTGGTCTAGTTACGCCTGTATTACGTGATACTGATCAGCTAGGCATGGCAGCTATTGAAAATGGCATACGTGGCTTAGCCATTAAAGGTCGTGACGGTAAACTTTCAATTGCTGACATGACTGGTGGTAATTTCACTATTACTAATGGTGGCGTATTTGGTTCATTGTTATCAACACCAATTTTGAACCTACCTCAAGCGGCTATTTTGGGGATGCATAAAATCCAAGACAGACCGATGGCAGTAGACGGTAAGGTTGAAATTTTACCGATGATGTATTTAGCCTTATCTTATGATCATCGCTTAATCGACGGTAAAGAGTCTGTTGGTTTCTTAGTAACGATTAAAGATTTGTTAGAAGACCCAACACGTTTATTACTTGATGTTTAATATAAATATTTAAGTAAATGACACAAAAAACGTGTTAATCAAAAATTTAATTTTAATGACTTAGACTATAGTATTAGCTCTTTTGACTACCGTCACTAGGGCTTTTGTAATATAATATGTCAACTTTTCATTGGCCATTGTTTTATTTTGTTGTTTATTGAATAAATAATAAAAAACGATGGCTTTCATTTACAGATAAATGGATAAAACACCATGAATTTGCATGAATATCAAGCGAAACAATTATTCGCTGAATATGGTTTACCAGTTTCTGAAGGTTTCGCTTGCGATACACCT
>Ga0307488_10004831_pt1 | contig 11210 bp, 6 predicted proteins | sample SB02metaG_FD_202248 | JGI IMG/M metagenome (GOLD analysis project Ga0307488, IMG submission 202248) | Sea-ice brine microbial communities from Beaufort Sea near Barrow, Alaska, United States - SB 0.2 | ecosystem: Environmental > Aquatic > Marine > Coastal | place: USA: Alaska | collected 2017-05-06
TTATAACACAATTGAAGTTTTGAAATGGTTTAAAGATTATAAGTTTAAAAAAACTTCTGATGCTTTGGGAGATGTAAAAATGACGGTTACTCAGATTAATGCTGGAAAACAGCACAATGTAGTTCCAGCTGAAGTACGATTGGTTATTGATGTTCGTGTAAATGATGCATATACTAATAAGGAAATAGCAGCTATTTTAATAAAAGAATCACCTTGCATTAGTATTAAAGCAAGAAGTCTGCATTTAAATTCTTCTTCAATTTCAACTAATCATGAATTGGTGAAAGCAGGAATTGAAATAGGAAGAGAAACATATGGCTCCCCAACGTTATCAGACCAATCTGTCTTGAGTTGTCAATCATTAAAGTTGGGACCAGGAGATAGTACACGTTCACATTCTGCGGATGAATTTATTTATTTGGCAGAAATTAAAGAAGGAATAAATATATATATTGAATTGTTAAATCATGTATTTTTTTGACACAATTAAACGAATCAACATTTACATAATTTTAAAAAAAAAGCATATGAAACTTTGGGATAAAGGATTTTCAATAGACAAAAAAATAGAACAATTTACAGTTGGAAATGATAGACAAATTGATCTGCATATTGCTGCATATGATGTGCAGGCTTCTTTAGCGCACGCAATTATGTTGCAATCTATAGGTATTATTACTGATGAAGAACTGCAAGACCTGAAAAAAGGTTTGCAAGAACTGGCTGATTCAATTGAAAAAGGAACATTTGTAATTGAAGACTCATTTGAAGACGTACATTCTAAAATTGAATGGGAATTAACGCAAAAATTAGGAGATGTAGGTAAGAAAATTCATACTGCACGTTCTAGAAATGATCAAGTTTTAGTGGCGCTACAATTATATTATAAAGAGAATTTAGCAGTTGTAAATGATAAGGTAAAAACGTTGTTTGATACACTTTTAAATCTTGCTGAAACTCATAAAGAAAGTTTACTTCCAGGTTATACACATTTACAAGTTGCAATGCCATCTTCATTTGGATTGTGGTTTTCTGCCTATGCTGAATTGTTAATTGACGATGTATATATGCTAAATGCAGTTTCAAAAGTTGTAGATCAAAATCCTCTAGGTTCTGCTGCAGGTTACGGTTCTTCTTTCCCTATTGACAGAGAATTAACAACGAAGGAACTTAATTTTTCAACCTTAAAATACAATGTAGTTGCTGCGCAATTAAGTAGAGGTAAAAGTGAGCGTTCAATTGCTGCTGCTTTAGGAGGATTGTGTAATACGATGTCACGATTTTCAATGGATGTCTGCTTGTATATGAGTCAGAATTTTAATTTTATTTCTTTTCCTGACGAATTAACAACTGGGAGTAGCATTATGCCACACAAGAAAAATCCGGATGTGTTTGAATTAATTCGTGGTAAGTGTAATAAAATTCAAGCTTTGCATACAGAAATGGTCTTAATCACCAATAATTTGCCAACAGGTTACCATAGAGATTTTCAATTGTTAAAAGAAAATATTATCAATGCTTTTGAAGATGTAAAAGATATTTTAGACATTTTTAATTATTCGATTCAACAAGTTATTGTGAAAGAGATTGATCTGACAGATGAAAAATACCAGTATCTATTTACAGTAGATAGTATCAATAATTTAGTAGTTAAAGGGATGTCGTTTAGAGATGCCTATCAAAAGATTGGTGGTCAAGTTCAATCGGGAACTTATAAGCCAGATTTAGGAAAACAGCATTCGCATGTTGGAAGTATTCACAATTTATCTTTGGAAAAAATCAGGGCGAAGTATCCTGAATAAATTACACGTTACAACAGATTCCATCGCAATATATATTCTTTTTAATTGTGATATTCCTGCTTTCACTAGGACAGATTTTATATTGAGCGGTGGTCACTGAGCGAAGTCGAAGTGAGTCGTAATACTCAGTTACCGCACAGGAATTTAGGCTCTTGGTAAATCACTATCGTCTTTTAAAGGTAAATTAGAAGCTCCCATTAAGTATGCGTCAACATAATGCGCTGCTTGACGTCCTTCTGAGATTGCCCATACAATCAACGATTGTCCACGACGCATGTCTCCTGCAGCAAAAACTCCAGAAACATTGGTTGCATAGTTTTTGGTTGATGCTTCTATATTGGTTCTAAAATCCATTTTTAAACCAAATTGATCTGCCAATGTTTTTTCTGCACCAGTAAATCCTAATGCCAATAATGCCAATTCACATTCCCATTCTTTCTCGGTATCAGGAACTTCTTTTAATTGTGGACGTTCTCCTTGTTTAAAAAACCATTCAACTTCCACAGTTTTTAAGCCTTTCAAATTTTTATTTTTATCTCCTAAAAATTCTTTGGTAGACATACTAAAAAAACGTTCAACACCTTCTTGATGTGATGAAGTTGTCTTTAATTTCATCGGCCAATATGGCCAAGGTTGGTGTGCTGGACGACCTTCAGTTGGTTTGTTTAAAATTTCAAAATTAGTTACAGATGTTGCTCCGTGACGATTAGACGTTCCGATACAATCCGAACCTGTATCACCTCCTCCTATAACAATCACATTTTTATCTTTTGCAGAAAGGATCTCTTTAAAATCTTTCAATCCATCAACATGCTGATTGTTTAATTTTAAAAAATCCATTGCTTGATGAACACCTTTTAAATCAGAACCAGGAATGGGAATTGATCTCTTAACTGTGGCTCCTCCACAAAGCACTATAGCGTCAAACTCATCTTTCAATTTATTGGCATCAATATTTTCACCAACATGTGCATTGGTTTTAAAAATAATACCTTCTTCTTCTAGAACTTTTACACGTCTATCAATTACATTTTTTTCCATTTTAAAATCTGGAATTCCATAGCGCAATAAACCACCAACTTTCTTATCTCGCTCAAATACTGTGACTAGATGTCCCGCTCTATTTAATTGTTGTGCAGCAGCCAATCCTGCTGGTCCAGAACCAATAACGGCAACCGATTTTTTAGTTCTTATTTTTGGAGGGTTTGCTGTAATCCAACCTTCAGAAAAAGCCTGTTCGACTATGTTTTTCTCTATATTTTCTATGGTCACAGGGTCTTCATTAATACCCAGTACACATGCTTCTTCACAAGGTGCGGGACATAATCGCCCTGTAAATTCAGGAAAATTATTTGTCGAATGTAAAATTTCAGCAGCCTCTTTCCATTTTCCCTTATAAACTTTATCGTTAAAATCTGGAATTAAATTTCCAAGAGGACAACCGCTATGACAGAACGGGATTCCGCAATCCATACAACGTGCTCCTTGATCTTGTAATTTAGATTCTTCAAGCGGAATCGTAAATTCCTTGTAATTCTTTATACGTTTTTTAGGTGATTGATATCCTTCAACCTCTCGTTCATGTTCTAAAAATCCAGTTATCTTTCCCATATTCTATGCTATTTGTAATTGTTCTTTTTCTAACCTTATTAAAGCTCGTCTATATTCTTCAGGTAATACTTTTTTGAATTTTGGAAGGGTACTTTCCCATTTATCGAGTATTCTTTTTGCCAATGGACTTGAAGTTTCTTTCAGATGATTTTCAATTAATTTTTTTAATTGAAGAGCATCTTCTTTATTTTCTATTGGATCGATATTTAAATCTTCGCCATTACAATTATCTTCGAATGTGTTTTCTGGGTCTAATACATAGGCAATTCCACCACTCATTCCAGCACCAAAATTTCTACCTACTTTTCCAAGTATAACCGCAACCCCTCCAGTCATATATTCACAACCATGATCTCCAATACCTTCTACAACTGCTTTTGCTCCAGAATTCCGAACACAAAAACGTTCTCCCGCTTTTCCATTAATATACACTTCTCCAGATGTTGCTCCGTATAAAGTTACGTTTCCAGTAATGATGTTATCCTCTGGAATAATCGTACATTTTTCTGGTACTTTAATAATTAATTTTGCTCCTGATAATCCTTTTCCCAAGTAATCATTCGTGTTTCCATGAACTATAAACGTTAGTCCTTTAGTCGCAAATGCTCCAAAACTTTGTCCTGCAGATCCGTTAAAATCAATATTTATCGTGTCATCCGGTAATCCATCTGCGCCGTAAATTTTAGAAATTTCATTACTTATAATTGCACCTACTGCTCGGTCTACATTAGTGATCGGCATTTTTAGATGTGTTTTTTGTCTTCTAAATAAGGCTTGATGTGCTTGCTTAACTATTTTAAAGTCTAAATGTGCATTTAAATTGTGATCTTGACAATAGGTATTATATAATTTAGTGCCTTCTGGGACATCAATCTTGTGTAAAATAGGTGTTAAGTCAATTCCAGATGCTTTATAATGATCAATCGCTTTATTTCTATTTAATTTTTGAACTTGTCCTACCATTTCATTAATGGTTTTAAAACCTAATTTCGCCATTATCTCTCGTAATTCTTGAGCTACGAAATACATATAATTAACGACATGTTCTGGCTTGCCTTTAAATTTTTTACGTAATTCTGGATTCTGTGTTGCAATTCCCACAGGACAGGTGTTTAAGTGGCACACGCGCATCATGATACAGCCTGAAGCAACTAATGGAGCAGTCGCAAAACCAAATTCTTCTGCGCCAAGTAAACAAGCAATCGCAACATCACGTCCTGTTTTTAACTGCCCATCGCATTCTAAAACTATCCTATTTCTTAGGTCGTTCATAACCAGTGTTTGTTGCGCTTCTGCAACCCCTAATTCCCAAGGAAGACCTGCATGTTTCTGTGAAGTTAAAGGTGTTGCTCCTGTTCCGCCATCAAAACCAGCGATTAAAATAACATCTGCTTTTGCTTTAGCAACTCCAGCAGCCACGGTTCCTACACCAATTTCTGAGACCAATTTTACATTAATTCTCGCGGCTCTATTTGCAGATTTCACATCATAAATTAATTGTGATAAATCTTCAATTGAATAAATATCATGATGAGGTGGTGGTGAAATTAATCCTACATAAGGAGTAGAGTTCCTTGTTTTGGCAATTTCTGGATTCACTTTCGGTCCAGGTAATTGACCTCCTTCTCCTGGTTTCGCACCTTGAGCAATTTTTATTTGAATTTCACTGGCACTTGTCAAGTAATTAGAAGTCACACCAAATCTTCCTGAAGCGACTTGCTTAATTGCTGAGTTTTTCCAATCTCCTTGTGAACTTTTATAAAATCGCTCTTGATCTTCTCCACCTTCCCCAGAATTAGACTTTCCACCAATTCGATTCATAGCGATTGCCAAATTTTCGTGTGCTTCTTTACTTATCGAACCATAGGACATGGCTCCAGTTTTAAAACGTTTTACAATCTCTGTCCAAGGTTCAACTTCTTCTAAAGGAATAGGATCATATTGGTCAAATTCAAACAAACCACGAATGGTCATTAAACTTTTAGATTGGTTATTTACCAAATCAGAAAATTCCTTAAAAGTAGATGCTTTATTAGTACGAACGGACTCTTGTAATTTTGCAACGGTTAATGGATTGAACATGTGTTTTTCCTGTCCACGTCTCCACCTATATTCTCCCCCTACTTCAATATCTACGTTAGTTTCATTAGCCTGAAATGCTTTTCTATGACGCTTTACAATTTCTTGCTCAATTTCTCTCAATCCAATACCTTGAATTCGAGTTGGTGTGTTTGGGAAGTATTTTTCGACAGTTTTGGTATTAATTCCAATGCATTCAAATAATTGTGAGCCACGATAGGAATTCAATGTTGAGATTCCGATTTTGTTCATCACTTTCAGAATTCCCTTTCCAATGGCTTTATTGTAATTTTTAATGGCTGCCAGATATTCTAAATCTGTAAGATCATTTGTATTTATTTGTTCTTGTACTATTTCGTTTACGATATACGGATTTACTGCACTTGCTCCAAAACCAAATAATAATGCGAAATGATGTACTTCTCGAGGTTCTGCAGATTCAATAATTAGACTAATTCTTGAACGTTTTTTTAATTTATGCAATGCATGATTAACATATGAACATGCTAATAATGCAGGAATTGGAGCATGATTTTCATCTACATATCTATCTGAAAGGATAATAATATTTGCACCATTATCAATTGCTTTTGAGGCTTTGGCGACTAGGTTTTCTAACGCAACTTCAAGTTCGTTCAATCCACGATTCACATCATATAACATGGAAATAGATTCAACTTTAAAATCTGGATTCATGTCGTAATCTCTAATTTTATCTAAATCGTGTTTTGAAATGACAGGATTTTGAATTTTCAACTTTTTACAATGGTCTGCATTGATATCAAATAGGTTGACATCGCTACCAAGGGTTAAACTAATATCTGTAATCAATTCTTCGCGAATCCCATCTAATGGCGGATTTGTAACTTGAGCAAATAACTGCTTAAAATAATTGTAAATAAGTTGTGGTCTTTCTGAAAGAATAGCAATAGGAGTGTCACTTCCCATAGATCCGATAGGCTCTTTTCCTAGTTGCGCCATTGGAAGGATAATAGTATTTAAATCTTCTTGTGTATAGCCAAAAACAATTTCCCGTTTTTTTAAGGCGATCTCATCGTATTTAATGGGTCCTTTTTTGGCTGATATATCTCGTAAATGCACTAGATTCTCATCAAGCCATTTTCGGTATGGATGTCTTGATGAAATCTCTTCTTTAATCTCTTCATCATTGACAATTCTTCCTTCATTCATATCCACTAAAAACATTTTCCCTGGTTCTAATCGACCATGATATGCTACGTTTTCAGGTTTAATATCTACAACTCCAGTTTCAGAAGACATTATAACATTACCGAGTTTTGTAACTGTATATCGTGAAGGGCGTAAGCCATTTCGATCTAAAACGGCACCGATAAAATTACCATCTGTAAACGGAATAGATGCAGGGCCATCCCAAGGTTCCATAAGGCAAGAATTATATTCATAGAATGCTTTTTTAGCATCAGACATGTTTGGATTTTTTTCCCAAGCTTCTGGTACAAGCATCATCATAGCTTCTGGAAGCGATCGACCTGTCATTAATAATAGTTCCACAACCATATCTAAGGTTGCAGAATCTGATTTACCTCTTAAAATAGTTGGGATTATCTTTTTAATATCGTCCCCAAATAAAGGACTCTCCATAATTTCTTCACGAGAAAACATTCGAGATACATTTCCCCTTAAAGTATTTATTTCACCATTATGACATATATATCTAAATGGTTGTGCTAAATCCCAAGTCGGAAAAGTGTTGGTTGAGAATCGCTGATGTACGAGCGCTAATCTTGTGTCTAGTGCCGAATTAAATAAATCCAGATAGTACTCATTAATATGCTCTGGTTTCAGTAAGCCTTTAAATATGATAATTTTTGTAGATAGACTTGGGACATAAAAGAATTTTGATTCAGATAATTTAGAATCATAAATAGTATGTTCTGTAATTTTCCTTGCAGCAAATAATTTTAAGTTAAAATCTTGATCTGATTGGTTGTCATCAGACTTTCCAATAAATATTTGTTTTACAAATGGTTCTGTAGTTTTAGCAATCTCTCCAAGTACTTGACTATTTACAGGGACATCTCTCCAGCCAACAAGTTTGAGACCTTGATTTTTTATTTCGTTTTCAAAAACATCAATACAATATTGACGTTGGTTATCTTTTTTCGGAAGAAACACATTGCTTGTAGCATACTCACCAACTTCAGGTAATTCAAACTCACAAAATATTTTAAAAAATTTGTGAGGAATATCAATTAAAATACCAGCACCATCTCCTGTTACTCCATCTGAGCTAACTGCACCGCGATGTTCTAATTTTACCAAAATTTCTAACGCTTTATGAATAATATCATTAGAACGTTTTCCAGTTAAACTACATATAAAACCAGCGCCACAATTATCATGTTCAAATTCTGGTAAATAAAGTCCTTGTTTCTTCAGCATAATTCAGAAATTTTTTAAGGGCTTATGCCCTTATTATATCGCCAATATATACACTTGAATTTGATTAAAAAAAATGCAGAATCACTTTTCAATAATTCATAAAATGCCACTGTTTAAATATACTATTTACAATTAAGACGTCATCATACTAATGAATCTTCAATAAAAGAAATTCAATAAAAATAGACTTTTGTTGCGAAAACGTTTTCGAAAATAGCAAAATGATGAATATAATTCATAAAAAATCAAAAATTGATGATAATAGTCTCATTACAAAAATATGAATTTTATAAAAAAATAGCAAATAATTTATTATACCCTATTAAAAATAGGGTATAAAATAAAATAACAATAAAAATAATACTTGTATCCCTTAAATTTCAGGGGGTTGTTTGTTTTTAATGTAGTTTTGACGCTTACTAATCTTAAATATTAACATTATGAAAAAATTATTTACTTTAACTTTATTATTGACATCAATAATAGTATTAGCGCAAGAAGCTACAGAAACAGAAGTGAAAGAGCAGCAATTTTCTTTTGAAGGAAGTGTAGATGCTTATTATCAGACTAACTTGTCTTCAACTGATAAAGCCATATTTGGAAGTGGTGGTGATGCTTTTCAATCTTTTGGAACATCATTTGCAGATGAAACCGGTTTTGCTTTAGGGATGGCAAATCTTATAGCTTCTTATGAAATGGGGAAAGTAGGAGCAGTTGCTGATTTGGTTTTTGGACCAAGAGGTGATTCAGCAGTTGGTGGTTACAATTTGAACCAATTATACGCTTATTGGAATGTAACTGAAAAAACCAAATTAACAATAGGTCGTTTTAATACCTATTTAGGGTATGAAGTGATTTCTCCAACAGGAAACTTTAACTACAGTACTTCTTATTTGTTTTCTAGTGGGCCATTCTCTCATGTTGGTTTAAAAGCAGATTTTGCTTTATCTGATGATTTTAGTTTAATGCTAGCATTTATGAATCCTACAGATGTTAATAACAATGCAACTGGAGGTTATGCTTTGGGTGCTCAATTAGGGTATGCAGGTCAATTCTTAAACTTTTATTATGATGATAAAGAAGTGTTAGGTTTTGAAATAGACTATACTGGTGGATTTGATTTATCGGACTCTTTTTTCTTAGGAATCAATGCTGCATATGCAGATAATGATGGTGAAGGTTTTATGGGAGCTGCTTTATATCCACAACTTGCTACTTCTGATAGTTTTTCAATTGGCTTGAGAGGTGAGTATTTTGATTTGATGAGTGATGCTGATACTTCTACTGATGCCTTAGATGTGTTTGCTGTTACGCTAACAGGAAGTTATACTATTGATAATTTAACAATTAAACCTGAATTACGTTTAGATAGTAACTCTGAAGAAGTATATATAGACAACGATTCAATGGCTACAAAGAGTTTAAGTACTTTTTTAGTGGCAGCTATTTATAAATTTTAATAATAACAATTAATAACAATTATTATGTATAATTTTTTAACAATTTTACCAAATATAATTGCGCTACAAGATGTTGCAGCAACTACTAAAGATGTTGCAGAAGCAGTGAGTGCGATAAACGGTGACATGGGAATGTTATGGATGCTAATAGCAGGTATTTTAGTATTCTTTATGCAGGCAGGTTTTACACTTGTTGAAACGGGTATGACACGTTCGAAAAACGCAGCAAATATAGCAATGAAAAACTTGCTTGATATTTGTGTTGGATCATTGACTTATTGGTTAGTTGGTTATTCATTAATGTATGGAGATACTTCTAATGGATGGTTTTTCTGGAGTGGATTGATGCAAGGAGAAGGCGCAGATTTATTCTTCCAAACGATGTTTGCCGCGACTGCTGCAACGATTGTTTCTGGTGCTATTGCAGGACGAACTAAATACTCAACATATGCTATATTTACTATCGTCATGACAGCATTGATTTACCCAATTGCTGGTGGATGGCAATGGCAAGGTTCTGGTTGGTTAACTGAATTAGGATTTATTGATTTTGCTGGATCTTCTATTGTTCACTCTGTTGGTGGATGGGCTGCACTTGTTGCTGCATATATGGTAGGTCCTAGGATAGGAAAATATATAGATGGTAAAGTCTTTTCAATTCCTGGACATAATCAAGTTCTTGCAACTTTAGGTGTATTTATCCTTTGGTTAGGATGGTTTGGTTTTAATGGAGGATCTCAGCTAGCATGGGGTGGAGCAGATGCAATTGGTGCTTCTAACGTTGTTTTAATAACAAATTTAGCTGCTGCTGCTGGTGCATTAGGAGCCTTAGTTACAACATGGATTTGGTATGGAAAACCTAATTTACCTCAAACTCTTAATGGTGCTCTAGCAGGATTAGTAAGTATTACTGCTGGTTGTGGAAACATGTCAGCAATAGGTGCTGTTTTTGCAGGGCTCATAGGTGGTATTATCGTTGTGTTTTCAATAGAATTTATCGAGAAAAAACTTAAAATAGATGACGCAATAGGTGCTGCTTCTGTACATGGAGTTGCAGGTGCTTGGGGAACTTTAGTAGTAGGTCTTTGGGGAATTGATGGTGAAATCGGAATTGGTTTATTCAATGGAGGAGGAGCGGCTCAATTAGGAGTTCAAGCAATTGGTGTGCTTGCATATGCAGTATGGTCCGTTGTATTGTCATTTATAGTTTTTAAATTATTAAAATCTACTATGGGGCTTCGTGTTACTGAAGAAGACGAAACGGTTGGTTTAGATCTTTCTGAACATGGAGAAATTGCTTATCCTGGAAAGAGAGATAGAGGTTAAAATAAATTTATTTTAAGTTTAATAATAGTCCTAGAAAACTATTTTCTAGGGCTATTTTCTTTTCTTTTAAAAAAAATGAAATGAAGAAAGTAGAAGTTATTATTAGAAAATCAAAATTTTCTAATGTTAAAAAAGCATTGCAGGAAGTAGGTGTTAATTTTTTTTCTTATTGGGATGTAACTGGAGTCGGAATTGAAAAAGAAGAGAGTAGTGTTTTTGATAGTCTTACTGATAGCGATATAAAAAGGTGCTATTTGACCATCATTGTTAATGATGATTTTGAAGATGTTACTATAAAAGCTATTCTAGAATCAGCAACCTCAAGAGAAGTTGGAGATGGAATGTTATTTGTGTCTTCAATTAATCAAATTTATAGAATTAAAACCGGAGAAAAAGGTTCAAATATATTAAGGGAGTTTTAGTTGAAATATAGCTAGGCTAAAAAATAGATAAGAGTTAGAAACTCTTAAAATAGAATTAGACTTTAGATTTAAAATTAATTGGTTAT
>Ga0307488_10004832_pt1 | contig 11209 bp, 9 predicted proteins | sample SB02metaG_FD_202248 | JGI IMG/M metagenome (GOLD analysis project Ga0307488, IMG submission 202248) | Sea-ice brine microbial communities from Beaufort Sea near Barrow, Alaska, United States - SB 0.2 | ecosystem: Environmental > Aquatic > Marine > Coastal | place: USA: Alaska | collected 2017-05-06
AGATAAGGTGCTTGTCAGAAAGGAGGGACTGGGAGGGGCGTAATTTTTTTGAACTGTGACTTCGTTTTCATGTTATCTACCACTACCGCTACAAGTGCGGTTGCGTTCATGCTTACCCCGTTGAGTTACTTTCATCACCCATTATAAGCACCAAAATAGGTGTATCAGCATCAAGTTGCTTTAGCATTCATATATGATACTTATGATTCTCAGTAGTAGCGACCGCTTCTAAAAAACCCCGTCTTCGCCCTTTTCTGTACCATCTCTGCAATTCTTAATCCTTCATAAATCAACAGGGTATGATCTGAAAACCACTCCCACTAAGTAGTGGGGTTCTTTTTTTTACACTATAAAAAAATGGGTTATACGACCTATTTTCAATTTTGTAACTCGTTTGTAAATCAGGTTACTCATAGCACCCACTTTATTAATCAATGTTTTCCATATATATCAGCATGCTATCTCTTCTTAGGTTGCAACATTTGTAACAAAGGCTATTAAGTCATAGTATTGGAATCACTGACCGCAATACAATCCTTTTTATTAGCACTCGTTAATCTGAGTTTTACACATTAAACTACCCACATTTTTTTGCGTTTTTATGCTAGCCACCATGATAGCTAGATGTTTGGTTGCTGCCATGTTCATCTCCCCTAGCCAATTTTCCAGGTTATAACCAAGTCTGATTTGTGCGCATAAGCTGGAGTTAACACTGCAGTATACTGCTTACTTTCCCGTTGCATTTAAAGAGCGCACGGTGACTACTGTCACCGGTGATGGGAGCCTTCGCTAGGTTTGTGGTGGTTGCTCTGGATGGCTGGTGCCTGAGCGTACAACCCGAGGCCATTTCCGAGGACTTCTTTGTACTGATTAGTGTGGCGATGACTGCCTATGGTTTGGTGACTGAGACGGCTGTTTGGCTGGGCGCCTTGGACTAAGGGCCTAGATTAGAAAAATATTTAATACAGAGTATAGGCGACTGAGCTTCCTCAACTGACACTGCTTTTTCTGAAACAGCTTTCTCTATTAAAGAGGCTATGTCTTTTATTGTCGGTTCTCTTTCAAACTCCGGCGAAGACTGTGGGCTGACCAACACTCGTTGAGGCAAGTTATCCCTATTTAATATTGACGGTCTCTGAAGCTCTTCACTGTTAATAAGTTGTCGCGCAAAGTTTATATGCAGCGAAAAATATGTCGCGAAGTCCTCGATACTGTGCCAATTACTACACCACTCAAGGTACAGCTCTCGATTGTTCAAGATTAAAGTTCCAAAAGACAAACGTTATGAAACCAACAAAACTTGTTAGTTACTTTCGGGATATCAGAACGGAAGATTTATCATCTCCATCCTTAAATTAATGACTTTTTATATAAATGTGTTCAGCCCACGTCCAGAGCGAGTAGCGTCCTCTTCGTTATAATTTGCAATGACTACCAATAATTGGGGGTTTATTGCCCAGCCTTATCTGGCTTTTTCTCTCATGGTTACAAACTCTTCTGCAGCAGAGGGATGAATACCCACAGTCGCGTCAAAATGGGCCTTTGTAGCACCTGCTTTTAAAGCAATACCCATGCCCTGAATAATCTCAGCCGCATGTTCACCTACCATGTGACAGCCCAGTACAATATCTGACTCTTCATCGACCACCAGCTTCATAGTGATGCGCTCAGTGCCGCCACCCAGCGTCTGCAACATAGGTTTAAAGTCTGATAGATAGACAGCTATATCCTTATATTCTTCCCTCGCCTGTTCCTCGCTGAGACCTACAGTGCCGAATTCTGGCTGACAGAATATGGCCGTGGGAATATCCCGATAATCAATAGTTTCGTGGCTATTACCAAACAGGTGATCAACCAACACCATGGCCTCTTGAATCGCCACCGGGGTTAACTGCACTCGGTCAATCACATCTCCCAAGGCATAAATACTGGGTTCAGCAGTGGCAAAATACTTATCAACCTGAATTGAGCCGTTGTCCCGCATCACCACATTGGTTTTTTCCAAGCCAAGTCCGGCCGTATTGGCCTGACGCCCCGTGGCGTAAAGCACCAAGCCTGCCTCAAGGTCTGAGCCATTATGTAGGGATACAGAAACCTGTTGGTCAATCTTGCTTATCTGGTTGACCTCAGTGTTTAAGTAAATATTGACGCCTTTGGCAACCATACCTTGGGTAATCTTGTCGCCCATTTCTGCATCAAAGGACTTGAGCAGTTTAGGGCCGCGATAGACTAAGTGAGTATCGACTCCCAGACCATTTAAAATGCCGGCAAACTCTACTGCTATATAGCCGCCACCCACCACAACAGCCCTACTGGGAAGCTTATCGAGAAAAAACATTTCATTGGAACTAAGTGCGTATTCACTGCCGGGAAACTCTGGGATATAGGGCCAGCCGCCCGTCGCGACCAAAATAGTGCGAGCTTTGTAGGTCTTGCCATTAACGCTGACAAGGTTCGGCCCAGCCAGGGTTGCTCGGCCATCAAAGAGATCAGCGCCACTGTTATCAATTAGATTATTGTAGATGCCATTAAGGCGCTCAATCTCAGCGGTTTTGTTATCTCTTAAAGTTGCCCAGTCGAGCGTCGGTTGCTGGGGCACGGTCCAGCCAAACCCCGCGCTGGCATGAAATAATTCCGGAAACTTGGAGGCATAAACAAACAGTTTTTTTGGCACGCAACCCACATTAACGCAGGTACCACCCAGATAATGCTCCTCGGCCACAGCCACCTTTTTTCCTTTAGAAGCTGCCATTCGAGCCGCACGCACACCCCCTGACCCAGCACCAATAACAAATAGATCATAGTCAAACTCTGTTGTCATGCAAACGTCTCCGTTAAATTAAATCATCTCTTTTTATTAAATGCGGCCGTATTCCTAAATTGACAATGGATAGGGTCTACCCACTCACCACCAATATAAAACTTGTCATAGTTTCGCACTTACTTTTTTTCCTCAGTAAATCAAATGGCCAGATCGATTCCTCCACCAGCTATAAAGTAGTAGTCGCTCTATTTTGGATAACCAATCTTGGGTAAGAATAGTCCCTTTATATTTGCCCTCGGAATTAAGGCATCGTAAGACTAACGCTGGGTTAACCTCCGAACGACGCAATTCCAGTTTGAGCACGAACTAAAACCAAAGCATGAACATCGTGAGTTCCCTCATAAGTATTGACTGTCTCCAGGTTGATCATGTGGCGCATCACAGGATACTCGTCAGAAATACCGTTACCTCCATGCATATCACGCTCTACCCCAGCAATCTCCAAGGATTTTCCACAAGAGTTACGCTTTAACATTGAAATTAATTGCGGACACAATTGATTGGTTTCTTTAAGACGCCCCGCGTGTAAGAAGCCCTGTAGCGCGAGGCTGATTTCTGTTTGCATATCGACCAATTTTCCTGGATAAGTTGGTTTCCCGCTAACGGGCGACCAAACTCAACCCTGTCCATGGTGTATTGACGTGCAGCGTGCCAGCAGGCTTCAGCCGCACCTAGTGCGTCCAAAGAAATACCAAAGCGCGCATTGTTCAAACAACCCATAGGGCCTTTAAGGCCCTGCACATTAGGAAGTATGTTTTCTTCTGGTACAAACACGTTATCCACTACGATTTCGCCGGTTATGGACATACATAAAGAAGCCTTACACTCTATTTTTGGAGTACTAAGCCCCTCATGCCTTTCTCCAAAATGAAAGCTCTGATAAACAACCTATTCTGACTTTATCCGCTCAAGTAGAAATTTAACGATCTCGGGCCCATGGGTGTCTTGCGGAAAATGACTCGCCTGTGGAATTGCATCAAACGTGGCGCCATCAATTGCTGCAGCCCACTGCCGACCCCAATCTTCGACGAAGATCTCGTCCGCACAACCCCAAATGAAGTGCGCAGGTTTTTGCCAATCGAGTAAGACACGATAGTGTAATGCCTGCGCTGCACCATTACCGCCATCGAAATTAGCGAAAGGAATAGAAAGCGGAAAACGCCTGATACCATTGAACGCGTCATCATCAAGCCCGCGGTGTGGGGCGCTATATCCGGCATACATTTTGGCTGCTTCGCCTGCAAGCTCTGGGACAGAATTTTCCAACATCGCAGCAATCATTTCTTTTTGTGCCATTAATCCGGCATTTAACACCACTAGTGCGCCAATATTGGGCGTCGTACGGCAAAACAGCCCGCCTTCATTCCAGTGTTTGTTCCAATTTTTAATGCCCTCTGTATAGACATATTCGTCATGATGCAGCCAGGTGTTTATGATAGTGAGCCGCGAAAAACGCTTTGGCATCATAGCCGCCTGGGCAAGACCCGTCGGACCGCCCCAGTCCTGGCAGACCAAGGTGACATCATTTAAGTCCAAAGCAACAATGAGCGATGTAAGGATTTCGGTGTGCCTTGCAACGGTATACCAGTGGGTATCAGTCGGCTTGTCCGAACGACCAAAACCCATGTGGTCCGGCGCAATGCATCGGTAACCGGCTTCTACCAACAACGGGATCATATGCCTATAAAGGTAGCTCCATGTCGGCATGCCGTGCAGTAGCAACATCACTGGTCCGTCTTTAGGACCTTCATCCAGGTAGTGCATGCGCATGTGATGCCACTGGTGATAGTGCGGCGCAAATGGAAAATCAACAAGTTCCGTAAACCCATGATCTGGCGTTCGAATAAAATCTGTCACAAATAACCCTCTGTCTTCACTAGCGAATTGGCCTCTTTATGGCTTTAGTCAATAATAATTACGTCATGGCTCTGGCATCGTCGATCATAGTTTTGTGTACCTCAGGTATCACAATGTCCGGTGATACAGTTAATCGATACAGTTCCAACTCTCAGATTTCTGGCGATTAGCCTTATCCGACCTAAGTCTTTGCCTGAGATGCAGTATTAAGATCATGGTAGTGTCAGCCTGCAACCAAACCTGCGCGGCCCTTTATATTTTCTAATCTAAGAACCATATTTTTTTCTTTTCTCCTAAATAAGGTTAACCAAAGGCAAATGTTAAATTTGGACACTAGCGACAATTCCTCGGGGACCATGCAAGCCGGGATACACAATTCTACACGTGCGTTAAAACCATCAAAAGTTCTGCTAAGACGATTTAATTCCTTAACAGCCTTCATCCCTATTCTTTTCAATATCTTTTATCATATCCGACATACCAGGATTTCTGGCATTAAATTCATCGACCTCTTCGCGGGGCATCACAGTACCAAAAGATGAGGGAATTGAAGGACCGTATTGCGCCATAATCAAATCGCGAGCAGCTATATCTGCGGGTGGCACCGATGCATCCAACAAGTCTCCATCGGTCCAATGCTCAAGAGTGAAACCCGATGGGTCGCGCCAGTAGTCATACATCTGACTACCCAATAAATGACGACCAATACCCCATTCGTGCTGGTACAAATCGACAGTTTTCAAGTGATAGTGCCCAGCCAAAAGGTCATCTACCGAATCAGTCACCTCATAACCAGCGTGTCCGTAAACGTTCTTTGCCTCAGCGACGAACTGAATAGTATTCAACGTGTGATGGTCAACCGGAATGTCGCCCTGATCACAACGCATAAAGTTACCAATAAAGCCATCTCCATTTGGGGCTATCAGGTTATCACTGATCAAAAAACCCAATGTTTTCGCGTACCACTCTGCCGACTTTCCCGCATCGGCGACATTAATTGCAGTATGCCCCAGACGCTTGACTCTAGATGTTAGTTCATAGACCCACTGATCGCCATGTAGCCTCCATTCATTAGGGCCACGTCCAAAACGCTGCAACTTATTAATGCGGGGTTTTTCCCCTCCGGAGTTTAACAAGGGGGCTGCAGACGGCAGCGCCTCGACTTGCTGCATACCGTGATAAACCTCGATTTCAATGTTATCGGGGTCCATAACCGTCACCTTGTGACCGCCTCCAGGTTCATGATTTTCGACAATATCAACACCCATTTCCCCGGATAAAGCCTCGAGATCTGAAAACGTATTGGCGTGATATGCTGAGCCAATGAAGCGGTTCCTTTTTCCCCTGGTAGCAACATAACAATAGGGCGAGGTGCCAGTACCTCGATAAAAAATACTGTCCTCGGTTTCGTACGCCAGAAGCATACCAAAGTGCTCTAGAAATTCTTTTTGTGGCTGCAGATCCAGCAATTCAAAACGAACAAAAATGATATCCGTGACTTTACATATTACGTCATTCATATTTTTACCTAGCTCGTGATTTTGCGTCATTAATGATTAATTTTCGGCGAGTATTCACCAATAAAAATGCGATGTCATGCAGGGCCTATAACTTCTCTTACGGAAATCCTATCATCACTAATCACTTTTTATCTCTCATCGCGGCAATCATTTTTGAATAAGTTTTAGGTACGACATCAGCGTTGGAATGATCACTAATCCGAACACAACGATTATTCATCGTTCCTAGACCTTCAATGGATGTTGTTAGCAAGTCGCCGTTCTGCAAGTAGTTACCATCTACTGCTGCCACACCAGCTGGCGTGCCAGTAAAAATTAAATCTCCGACTTGCAGAGTCACAATCTCAGATAGGTAGCTAATAATCGCCGGAATGCCAAATATGAAGTCTCGAGTATTATCCATCTGCCGAGTTTGTCCATTCACCTTGCAAACCAGCTGAAGACTCGATGGATTCTCCAATTCGTCAGGCGAAACTAGCCATGGTCCGATTGGCCCAAAGGTATCAAATGACTTGCCAAGATTAAATTGTGGTGGAGCCCCACTAAGCTGAACAGTACGATCTGAGATGTCCTGGCCAATACACAATCCAGCCACGTGATTCCAAGCGCTTTCAACGGCTATGTTTTTACCGACAGTACCAACCACTACTACAAGCTCCGCCTCATAGTCAACGTAGTCACTTCGCATTTGTACATTTGAAGTCGGACCGGTGATACAGGTGCTGTGCTTGGCGAAAACCATAGGCACATCTGGTATCGGCAATTGAGACTCTTTTGCATGATTTCGATAGTTTAGCCCCACAGCAAAACAATTTCTGGGCCGAGGCACCGGTGGCCCCAACTCAACATCGTCCAACTTTCCAGTTGGCGTAAAACTCTCGAGACTTGACGCTAAGTTTGAAAGTATCCCCAAAGACTCTAGCACCGCCATTGGGTCGCTACCTAATTTACCATTCGATACTGTTTCGATGTCATAATAGTATTCACGTGATACTAGAGCAGCTCTTCCACCCACGTTTGCTAGCTTAAAACCCATAATTTACCCGCCTTTTCGTGAAGATAACCAAATAATTATTGCAACCCTATCTCGATAGGGTTGCTGTGGAAGATGGAAAACCTAGCTCAACAGCACTACCAGCTGATTCATCTGGCCAACGCGAGGTCACTGCTTTAATGCTGGTTAAGAATGGCAGGGATTCGGGCCCCATTAGTTTTGTTTCAGTAAAAGCACTATCTTTCCATCCACCAAAACTGTGTTGATATGGAGGAATGGGAATTGCAACATTCACTCCCACCATTCCGGCGTCGACTTGATCGCAAAATATTTTGGCCTTCCCTCCGTCACGTGTAAATATTACGGCTCCATTTCCCATAGGATGGCCATTAATAGCACTTATGGCCTCCTCCATGATATCAACCCTAACCACCAACAATACAGGTCCAAAAATCTCCTTCTCATAGATCGTCATACCGGGTTTAACATTGTCGATCAAAGTGGCTCCGACTAACCACCCCTCACCTCCAACACCACTGCCATCAACAACTAATGAGGCCCCTTCAGCTTCGGCTGACGAAATTAGCGACAGAACCCTACTCTTACTTTCTGCGCTGATTACAGGACCGAGTTCAGTCGCATCTGAGTGGGCCGAACCCATTCTGATATTTCCGATCCTGTTAGTAATCTTTTCAATCAGACTATCTCCAATATCACCAACCGCGACAATCACAGAGATGGCCATGCAACGCTGCCCTGCTGCACCATATGCTGCAGACACAGCAGCGTCGGCAGCAAAATCGAGATTTGCATCAGGAAGAACAACCATGTGGTTCTTTCCGCTACCAAACGCCTGGATCCTTTTATTGTTTGTAACGCCGGCGATACGCACGCGCTTGGCCACTGCTGTACTACCTACAAATGAAAGACCAGAAACATCCGGGTGCTGAAGCATACTTTCTACGACTTCGCGGCCTCCATTCACGATATTGAGCACACCTGCCGGAAGCCCTGCCTGCTCGAACATCTGCACAACCATAGAAAAAGCCGACGGTACTTTCTCACTAGGTTTGGCTACGACCGTATTGCCGCAGGCAATAGCCATGGCACTTTGTAATATGGGAACCATGACAGGAAAGTTAAAAGGACTAACCGTAGCAATAACGCCAACCGGGTACCTGACATCGCAAGTATCTATACCTCTCGACACATTCCGACTGAAATTTGTACCGGACCAACTCGTAACACCAGCGGCATACGACAGCGCCTCTATTCCTTTAGTGATCTCTGCGGTCGCGTCATTAAGCGTTTTTCCCGCCTCTGTCATCACTACCTCAACCAACTCATTTTTCCTCTGCTTGAGAATATTGCGGACGTCTAAAAGTAACTCTGCTCTGTACTGCATTCCAGTACGCGACCAGGACTCAAAAGCATCTTTTGCAGCGACTACCGCCTGATCTACTTCATCCTTACCTCCGTGAAATACAGTTCCAACCTGCAGTCCGGTAGATGGATCATAGATAGCAGATTTGTCGATAAAAGTATCAACTGCTCGCCCCCCAATTGTGTGTCCAATCTCTTTCATTCTTCGTCTCCTAGTTAGGTCTTCTAAACCATCTGTTATGAAGGCACCGCCCGCTTTCAGTTCAGCGGTATAGATTGATTGCTCGCTAGAAACGTTTGGTAACGTCTAAGCCATAGCTTCTAAGCCCAGCATAAAAAAGTATTCCATTCGGATTTAGGTACTCAGAAACATAGTCTTCATTGGTCAAGTTTTTCGCCCACGCCGCCACGTTCCAACCCGACCCAAACTCGGTAGCGATGCGCAAATTAAGAAGGTCGACTTTTTCGCGTGGAACAAAATTTGCTGTTTCGTAGTAAATTTCCCCGGTACGATTCCAGTCCATTCGAACGATTGCCTCCATACCCACAGATCCCAGTGTGACTTGGCGATTGTATTGAAGGCCCAGATTTACTGTATGATCAGGTGTGTACGGAGCTTTATTTCCTTCGTGATCGGGTTCCCCGGAGAATTTCTTGATTTCAGCATCGGTGTAACCATAAGAGCCCCAGACCCGAAAATTTTCGTCGATGGAGTAAGTCGCCTCCAACTCAAATCCCATTATTTCAATTTCATCAATTGTGCGAAGAACTTGGGCGTTATTGATAGCTGGAATGAAAGTCCACTGAGGCTGATTCTCAACAGATGAGCCAAAGACAGCGCCATTAACTTGTAATCGACCGTCTAAGAGAGTGGATTTGAAGCCAAACTCGATTGCTTCACTATCCTCTTGCTCGAAAGAATCCATTAGACCCTCTGGAGTAGTAGGGTCCACAGGCCTTAGCGCGTCGGCGCGCTCTTGAATTCCACTTGCATTGAACCCACCGCTGCGGAAAGCTTGAGCGTAGTTAGCATAAAGCGTTAGCACGTCTGATGGTGTGTAGCGGAGGGTTATTTTTGGTTGTACCGAATCAAATTCTTGTGCGCGTTCATCCCCTGTTGTAAACGTAAAATAGTCGGGAATCATTTCAAACGGTGTTTTGACAGTTTGCTGTCGCTGATCATTGTCATACCGCAGAGCCATAGATAGCTCTAGATTTTCGGTCAAATCATAGTTTAGCTGACCGAACAGTGCGAATGCTTCATTGCTATTTTGATCAGCGCTGAATCCAAAGGGTATCGTCGGATTAATACTACCTGTTACCGGGGAATCGGTTACCCGAGTCACATTCTTACCGTCTGTATCTGCCTGTACGTTGTACGAAAGGTAGAAATCGGTTTTTGCGTAGTAGCCCCCAAAAATCCAACGTAGCGTCTGATCGCCTGGTGATGTGAGTTTTAACTCCTGACTAAAGGCCTCAGAGTTTCGATATTGTGTACTTTTAGAGAGCTGAGCGCTGGTGTAAGGAAACTGCTCTCCGCCTTGAAAGTGGTCCACTTCATCAAACGCTGTAATTGAGGAAAACAGCCCCAAACCAGTCTCCCATTCAAACTTCAGTGAAGTCAGCCAAGTTTCCCGTTCATCTGCCCCAAGTATATTGCCCTGTAAGGCAGTACTCGTATTGTCAGGATTACCCAGCCTAGCCGCGCTGGGTGAGTCAGGGGCGCCAAAAACAATGTCTCCACCAGTCAAAGTCAGGTGCGGCGGCAGTGCTCCGAAGTCAGCTTGAAAGAAAGGTGCATTGGTTGTGAAACCCTGCCCTCCCGCTCCTTCATTTGCGCTATAAGAGATGCGAAGATCGACGCTGATGTCATCGGTAGGAAACCACAGTAATTTAGTCTGTATCGCCTCCGATTTTACGCCATCTATATTCTCTCCGAGAAATACGTTTTCTCTAAACCCATCAGTGTCCTTGTAACTCCCTGCGACCCTGAAGAGAAGCTTGTCTTCGATCAATGGACCACTCACGCCACCCTGCATTTTAACGGCTTGACCATTGCCATAACCGCCCCTGAAGAATCCTTCTAGCTCGTTTGTGGGCTGTTGAGTTGTGATATTTATTGCGCCACCTACTGCTCCCCGACCGTATAGCGCCCCCTGCGGACCCTTAAGAACTTCGATCTGCTGAACATCAAACAGCTCTTGAGAAAAGCTCAGCGCCGAAGTCGACAGCACGCCGTCTAGCGCAACTGCGACCGAGGGATCTGCGTTACGTACCTGAGAGTTTCCTCTAATATTGATGAAGGTAAATGCGGAATTCTGGGTCTCAAGTACTGTCATATTTGAAGTCATGCCTACAAAATCTGAAATCTCCTCAATGCCCGCATCTTCAATCGCTTGCTGACTAAAGACCTGTAGCGTCATCGGGGAATCTTGGACGCTCTCCGCTCTCTGTCTTGCAGTTACTGTTATCTCCTCTAGGGCAAACGCACCATCTGCTAATACTGGCGACACCAACTGGGCGCCAATAACAAAATAAATCGAACCGACGATGATACGATTCTTGGATACAGTATTTCGACCTGATGTTTTTCTCATATTCCTCTCCACTCTAATGTTGTTATTATTTTTT
>Ga0307488_10004834_pt1 | contig 11208 bp, 23 predicted proteins | sample SB02metaG_FD_202248 | JGI IMG/M metagenome (GOLD analysis project Ga0307488, IMG submission 202248) | Sea-ice brine microbial communities from Beaufort Sea near Barrow, Alaska, United States - SB 0.2 | ecosystem: Environmental > Aquatic > Marine > Coastal | place: USA: Alaska | collected...
TGGGGACACGGGGAGGTGTGACGAAAACGGCTTAGGTTGAGCCGATAAGTGGACGAGTGTAAGCCCCTGGACTGCGGCAGCGGGAGATCGACTTGTGCGACGAGCTGGCGGCCAAGGGCAGGGGCTTACACTCGTCCAGTTTCTAGCTCAACCTGAGCCGTGTAACCCAGTATACCCCCCGATACCCCCTTACACCTGCCAAACACCCCTGCCAAATACCCCTATATACATCCCCTATCCCACAGAAAGCGCTTACGTTGAGCCGAAAAGTGGACGAGTGTAAGCCCCTGGCCAGGGGCTACGTCGCCATCGCGCCGGACACCTTTGAGGGCAAGAGCACGAAGTGGATCCCGCGCGCCATCACGCTCGTGACAGACACGATCCTAGCCGCCGAATGGGGCGCGGCGCCGCTTTCGTCCGCGCTCCGGTGGGCGGCGGCCAACCCAGCAGTGGACCCGAGCCGCGTCGCCGGTGTAGGGTTCTGCTACGGCGGGGGCGCCGTGCTCCGACTGGCGGCGGCGGCGGCGGCGGCTGAGGATGAGAGTGGTGTGTTGCCAGCACTGAAAGCGGTGGCTGTGTTTTACGGGAAGCCGCTCGGTAGGGCGGTGCAGGTTAACAGTATCAACCCGTGTTGAAAGCGCCTATGGTTCCAGCGCTTGAAGCTACAACATGATGAACCGCTTTCAAACGTTACTTTCAATATCAACTTGCGCCGCTACAGCTCGGGCCTGGGCCCGAGCTCACCGCTCTCGCCGCCGCGGGCACGCCGGTGCTGGGAGTGTATGGTAGGATCTGACAGATCTTGCTCTCGCCGCGTTATCTGACACATCTTGAACCCTCGTTGCTCGTTGCTTGAGCACATGGCATCCCATGACATCATCGGAGAAGTCGTTTCCCCCTACCAATGCGCGTCGACGCAGAACTCCCTAGGCTTGCAGTTGCAAAAGAACTGCAATCCTATATATAAATGACATCGCGAGCAATATCTGCCTGGCCCTAATGTACGGTACGGCGGACAGCCAGTTCTCCGCGCAGACGGTGGACGCCTTCGAGGTAGGGTGGTGCAGGTTGACCCTGTTAATCCCAAGTTGACACCGCCTGGAACTAAGCGCTTGCAGGTAAAGTGTGACATGGAGATATATCGCTTTCAGCTTCTGCTTTCAAATCAACTTGCGCCGCTACATCGAGGCCGATCTGGCGGCGGCGGGGGTGCAAGGCACCGTGCGGCGCTTCGAGGTAGGCTGGTGCAAGGTTGACCCCAGCTTCACCCCAGATGTATACAGATATAGGGCCAGGTGTATACGGTTATGGGGTCACGATCGTACAGATGTAGGCTCAAACTTGTACGGATACAGGGTCAGATGTGGAGGTGCAGGTTGACAGTATCAAAACCAGTGTTGACAGCGTCTGTGGTTTCAGCGCTTGAGACTGTACTATGATGAACATCTTTCAAGCTTTGATGTCAATTCCAACGTGCGCCGCTAAAACAAGGGGGAGGGCCACGCATTCGTGACGGACATCGACGCCGTCCGAGCCGGGGGCGCGGCGGGGGACGCCTGGAAGGGGTTCACTGAGTTTCTGGATGAGAACTTGGTGGCAGTGGATGAGAACTTGGCGGCGGTGGCGCCATAAGTTAATGGCTATTAGGATTCGTCCCCGGGAGTCAGGGTGGAAGCCTAATGCATTCTCATGGGTTAGCCTTACACAGTCGCCGCCTCCCCAAGGCCGTAACCACCTGCCACGCCCGTGATCGATGTCGCGTCACTCTTTCAACAGAAGCCCCAGCTCCACTGCGCTCCCCTGTCTCCCTCGTCAGCCCTCTGGTTCACGCCCCACGCGGCACCGTGCACGTTGTGGAACGCACGCCACGAAACACGTAGAACGATGGAAGACGTCTGGCCCCGAGCGGCTTCCCATGTCGCAGGCGCGGAGAGAAGTGAAGTGGACGAGACGTGCTGTAAACTCCCCTGTCCTCAAAGAAGATATTTATTAACACTCACATTCCGACGCCACAGAGACTATAGGTGGTAGTTATCGAGGGAACCTCTCCCCCGCTACCCTCGACCCGCCCCTCGCCTTCGAGCGTCGGATCTTCCTCATATCTCTCGCCCCGACACCCGCCTCTCGACGGTCATGTCTGTCATCCGTCCTCCTTATCCTCTGATACCTCTTGACTGTCTGCTCATTCGCGAGACCTCATCCACACACGTGCCGTGCAGCGCGGCGCGGCGTTTACAGGTAGGGCACCGCCGCGGCGTTGTCCGCGACGTTGACGTGCCACGGGTCCGCCAGGTGGCGCGTGAGGGAGGCCACGGGGCCCTCGTTGTTGTTGGCCTGCGCCGCGCCGATGATGCCGGCGAAGGCGAGCATTGCGACGCGCCCGTTGGCGATCTCCTTGCGCTTCAGCTGCTCGAAGTCCGCGCCCTTGGAGAGCCCCGCGGGGTCGAACGCGCCGCCGGGGTACATGCGCATGACGGGGTCGGTCTGCGAGCTGCGCTGCTGCTCCACGAACGCCATGATGAACACCTGCACGCCGATGATGATGGGCAGGGTGATCGGGATGCTGTTGCCGAGGTAGGACGGGTCCGCCTGCACCGGGCTCTCGATCCAGGTGCCGTTGCCGGACGCCTCCACCGCCACCACGCCGGCGACGCCCAGCATGGACCAGCGGGAGTGCATCAGCTCCGCCTCCTGGAAGCGCGCCAGCTGCACGGGCTCCGCGCCCAGCCCCAGGGGATCGAACCCGTAGTCGCAGGGCGTGGAGCAGGGGCTTACCTACAATCGTTCACTTTTCAGCTCAACGTAAGCGCTTTTCATGGGATAGGGGTTACGTCTCGGGGGTGTCGCAGAGGTGTTTGCGGGGTGTCAGGGGGTGTCAGGGGGTGTTTAGGGTGTGCTGTTGTGACACAACCGGCTCAGGTTGAGCTGAGAAGTGGACGAGAGTAAGCCCCTGCCATGGAGCCGTCGAGGTAGGCGGGGGTGGTGCTGCCGGGCATCCAGGTGGCACGAGCCGAGATCTTGCCGGCGGTGCCGTTGGTGGCGGAGGTGGCGACCTTGCGGCCGGCGAGGGCCGCCGAGGTGCGGGCCACGATGGGGGCGACGGAGGCGAGGGCGGCCATGGTGAGAGGTTGCTTGGCGGGGAGAGGGAGGGGTGTGTGCTGGAATGAGGTGAGGTCAGCTGAACAAACTCGGTTGGCTCTAGGTCAATCTTCCTATCTCATCTCTGATTGGTCGGCTCGACACGTGGCCGGACACGTGCCATGCGGTCGGTCGGGGCCAGGGTTTTGCAGATTGTTTGGTCGCGCGCACAGATCTTACAATCTGAGTCACGAACACTCGCGCGTTTGCCCTGTAAAACAACCATAGCATACACGCCGTTAGCGCTCGCACTTACACGCGCGCGAGCGCTCACTTCGGACCACCACCGTCCGTCGCGGCCGTTACCCACCTCGCGCCATCCGCTCGCCCCGCTCGTCTCGGTGCGTGCGGGACCTCGCGGGCTCCCCCACGGATGCGTTTCACATTTAATTCCCATTTATTATACATTTCCGACACACTCTACTCGTACCGTATTTAGGACATGCGACAGTGCAAGTAGCATCTGCGCCCCCGAAGGAGCCGCGCCGTAATGTAATACTCTTACGTCCCTCCCCCGGCCCAGCAACATTCTGCTCCGCTCTCTGGCCTCCCCATCCTACACCTTTAAACGCTTCCCTCCCTCCCAATCCATTCAGGCGAGGGCTTCAATTCTAAAAGGACGACCTGCTCGTCCGTGGACGCGAAACAGCCCGACAAGCGACAACACCACAGCAACATGGGTTGCGGTTCATCCGTCCCGCCAGCTCTTCCCGCGTCGCCCCCCAAGCATCGCGCCGACTTCGACGCCGTCGCGCCCGCGCCCACGCCCGCCCCTGCCGCAGAGTCCACCCCCGAAATCGCTACCGATGTTGGCCCTCCTTTAACTCCTCGAGCGTCGAACAGGCCAGCATCGCCCGAGGCCGGAACCGGCTGCACGCTACGCTTAATATGCGTCAACGACGTTTACGAAATGGATCACATGCCGCGCCTCAAGACTGCAATAAAGGTAGGGCCTGCCAGATATTGCTCGCTACCTCATAGCGGGCCATTCCTCAACTCAGGAACGCGGGCTATAAAAGCGTTGTATGTCGTGGCGGGCAACGGGCCTGTCAGATGGTGCTCGCCACATCATCATCGGGTGCCGTTCATTTCAAGAAACGAGAGTCAACAGTGCGATTTATGACCTGGCGAGCAGCATCTGAGGTCCGGAATTGCGTTTTATAATGTGGCGAGTAATATCTGCCAGGCCCGAGATGCGGGAGCTTCGGACGGCGAACACCGCGGTGGTCCTGGCGGGCGACTTCCTAGCGCCGTCGTTGCTGTCCTCCCTCGACAGTGGCCGCGGCATGGTGGATGTCATGAACGATGTGGGCATCGAGTTTGTGTGTTTCGGGTAGGGTTCGGCAGATGATGCTAGCCGTGTCATCAAACGCAATTTGTGAATCCTTGTGTCCTGAGTTGTATAGCATCCTATGACGTGGCAAGCAGTGTGTGCCGGGGCCATAGCATCAGGAACCACGAGCAGGACGTGGCGCACAAGGATATGGTAAAGCGAATCGGGGAGTCCAAGTTCATGTGGATCAACACCAACGCGCCGAGCATGCCGCTGCCGGGCGGGGCCTGGCAGATGTTGCCCGCCGCGTCATCCAACTCAGCTTGGACACTCGCCTCTTGAGTTAGATGGCCTTCATTGCCCCCCCCGTCATCCAGTCAAACACAGACTCTCCAACATTTCGTTAAATGGCATCCTGTGACGGAGCGAGCACTGCCCATGAGATCCTCGTGGCGGGCGTGGAGTGCCCGGCGCACTGCAGCGTAGTGGCCAGCGGCAGCGGGCAGACGCGCACGGTTGAGCTGTTGGGTCTCAACACTGGCGACCCGGGGCTGTACACCGCCGCGGCGTGGGGAGGCGCCGGCGCGGTAGGGTCTGGCAGATATTGCTCGCCACGTCATAGGATGCCATTGAAATCATGAAACATGGCTTTGAAATGCGTGTCGATGACGTGTTGGACAATTCAGGGCCTGGCAGATATTGCTCGCCACATCATGGCATGCCATCGAACTCAGGAAACGAGGGTTTGTGACGATGACGTGCCCGGCAATATGTGGCTGTCCCTAGTGCGCGGCGTGCATCGAGCCCATAGTGCCGTGCGCCAAGACATGGCGAGCCAAGTTGCTGGCCGGTGGCGGGTGCGACATGGTGCTCCCCATGACCCATCAGGTGATGCCATCGGACCGCGAGATGGCGACGGAGTGCGGCTCTGACTTTCCCCTTATCATCGGCGGTAGGGACAAGTCAACGTGCTCGCCATATCATCGACCTCGTTGAAACCTTCGTTTATTGAACAAACAACATCACATCACTCGAGCATTGCTTTAATTGGCCAACCGCTGAAGGCCACGGTCAGTTTCGACCTGACCCGAATGGGCGGGCACGACCACCAACCATACCTGGAGACGGTCAACGGCTGCGTCATCACCAAGCAGGGTGCCGACGCCACCATGATTGGCGTGGTTGATATCACGTGGGCAGGACCCGGCGTTCATTGCCCGCCACGTCATCGATACGCGTTTCGAACCCTCGTTTCTTGACTTCATCAGAATGGCATATGACATCGAGAGCAAAATCTGCCAGGCTCTATGCGTGGGCCACGGCAGAGACCCCTGGCGGCGCCCCAACCATCACCGTCACGCAGCTACCCAGCGCCGACTTTGCCCCTGACGCGGACTGCGAGACACTGGTGGTAGGGCCTGGCAGAGACCGACATTGCCCACCACGTCATCGACACGCGTTTTCATCACTCGTATATCGAATAACGTGGCAGCCTATTTCCGTGGCAAGCAATATCTGCCAGGCCCGTATGCCCGCCATATCATCCACGCGCTTTTCGAACACTCTTTTCTTGCGTTGAATGGCATACCATAACGTAGCGAACAGTATTCCATAAAGCAGCATCCCATGACGTGCCTGGCCCTGGCCATTGGAGAAGCACCGGTCGGTTCTGAAGTCGCTGGATGTGGCGAAGCTAATGATGCTGCCTGAGGGTGTGCAGCTGAACTCCGCCGGCATCCGCCTGCACCAGACAACCATGGGCAGGGTCGGCTGGATAGTGTCCCGGTACTCACCTGCCGCCTGCGCACGTCATCCGCCACATGTAAGACACTCGTGTGTTGACTGAATATGCTGTCACTATTATGTACAGCATACATTACATGATTGGGATCACTAGCTAGAGCATTAGTTTCTGTAATGTCTCCAAATAGCGATATTGACATCCTTGGACGCGGCGAGCATCATCCATGTGGCCCTGACCATGGGCACCCTGTTGTGCTCCTCGCTGCGTGACGCCCTCATGGCCGACTGCGCGGTCATCAACGCCGGTAACATCCGAGGCAACGCGCTGTATGATGAGAAGAAGCACTCGGTGACTTACAGCGACCTGAAGTCCGAGATTCCCTTCGAATCCAAGGCAGGGACTAGCTAATGTGGCACGCAACATTTTGACACGCATTTGAACCTCTGTTTCTTGAGTTGAATCCGGCATCATATTACGGGACGAGCATAGCCTGCCGGGACCATTGCCTGCCACAGAATCCAACGCATTTGGAATGGTTTCATTGAAACCAACGACATCTTATGACGTGGGGAGAAACATCTGCGAGGCCCGAATCCAAGGTTGTGGTCATGCCACTCCCGGGCAAAGTGATCAACGAGGTGGTGGCATTCACGCGCCAATTCGCGCTGCAGGACCCGCCGGTGGAAAAGGGTATGTACGCGCAACTCGACGACCAGATGAGTTGGTCCAGGGTAGTGCCTGGCATATACTGCCCACCACGTCTTCTAACGCGTGTTAAACCCTAACTCCTTGAGTTGAATGGCACTCCATTACGAGGCGAGCAACATTGGCCAGGCCCTCGTTTCATGAGTGGAATGGCATCCTATGATGCGGCTAGCAAAATCTGCCAGGCCCTGGTTTCTTGAGTGACATGGCATCCTATGACGTGGCGGGCAATGTCGTTCAGGCTCTGGTCCAAGGAGACAAATGCGGTGACGACTATCGGCGGCAAGCCGCTGGAGCCGGACAAGGTGTACAAGGTTGCGGTGCTGTTCCTTGTCGCGGCCAAGGGCATCGACGGCGTCACGCCACTCGCGGATTACGTCGCCGCACACGCGAGGGACGAGGACATGCACACCGACGAGGAGGCGGCGCACGGTGCCAAAGAGGTAACGTCTGACTGTGTGATCATAGTGCACCAGTACACATTCGCGTATTCTTTCAGCCGGTAGCGTACGACTGTGTGATTACGTGCACCAGGACACATTCGCTTCTCCCCTTCCTGGTACCTTCGAAGGCAGCATTTGACTGTTTGAACATAGAACCGTCACATTCTTGCCGGGCATTACAAGGAGGTACTGGTGATGCACTTCAGCCGCGCGGTGTGGTGGAGTGTGGTTAAGTCAGCGGGCTTCGACGAGATTGATGCGGATTCCAGCGGCACCGTGACGCGCGAGGAGCTGTCCACGGCGCTCGATGCGTACTACGGGCACGACATGGGTGAATTGGCAGGGGTGACATTGAGAACCATGTGTGTGCCTGTACACTTCTAGGTCACAGTCTGACAGTTTAAATGTAGGCCTCGTCCCAAAATGTGTACCCAGTCGGGTAAAGCGGACTATTGAGACATGCACACGAACGACTTTGCACCTTCTCCTCCTCTGTGCATCAATATGCACATTCACCGTGCAGGTACCCAGTAAGTTATGCTCCAATCTGGGTTCGAGTGCTTGTTCTCGATGATCCTCGTGCCTGGTGCTGAATAACTTGATGTCCATAGCGGACATCAACGGCGACGGCGTCATCGACCGCATGGAGCTCCTATCGGCGTGCTTCATGTCCGCCTCAATGTTCTTAGGTGCGGACAAGGACGGCGATGGGCAGCTGACGATGGAGGAGGTGTCGGCAGGGCAAAATTCTGTTTGATTGAGAGAGAGAGAGAGGCAGAGAGAGAGAAAGAGACACTTCCGCGTGTACAAGGAGGCACCAGGCGTACGCCCTGGCCCTCTTGAGCGTCTTGTTTGTATTGAGTTGGAATAATGACTCAAGTCACAAATGGGTTCGAGAGACAAATGGCTTAAAAGATCGCCAGCTGAAAAAGTTCTTATGTCATAGGTAGCACCCTTGGTGGCGGAGGTTTTGGCAAACGCGCTTGGGAAGTCGTTCGAGCCCGAGATGGTCACGAAGCTCTTCGAAAGCGCCGACACCGACGGCACGGGCACCGTCACGATCGGCGAGCTCAAGGCGTTTGCAAAGGCGCAAGAAAGCAACTTGAAGATATAATTAATTGCTTCACGCGGGAGTAATATCTAGAGGCGCGTGGTCGTCGGTTAGCTCTAGCTAGCACATTGGGTGCAGGTGATTGATCTGGTGCGAGAGGTGACTGGCATTGTAGCGGTTGCACCTACCGGTCATGGGTCGGTGTCTGTGTGTGTATCCAAAAGTAGACTTCAAGACCAGGCTGACGAATCGCCTAGACTACATAGCAAAAGAAAATTGTCTTAAAGGGCAAGGTGTAAGTATCTAAATCACTAAATGACTACTGTAATCAGGAGAGACTGGCCAAAATGACGTAGAGGGCTGCGTTTCACCGCCTAGCACCCGAATTAGGCGGACACGGAAGTGACGGGCTCTGCAGCGCTCCGCGCCAACAACATCACCACCGCCTCGGGCGCAAGCGTGCTCAGCGGGCCCGCAAACCTGGGCTTCCACCCGATCAGATACTTGGACTCATCGCCAGCATCTGTGAACCGCTCGCAGTACTTCTTGAGATCCTCGGCCGAGATCCCGATCGTTGCCATCGACTCCTCGAGCGTGGCTCCACCGTATGACGTGTTGGCCTTGTTATAGTGGCGCAAGTTGAGATTAGAAGCAAAGTTTGGAAACGGTCTATCATATTTTAGCTTCAAAGCAAGGGTTACAAGTTGTTTGTCATATTTTAGCTTCAAAGCAAAGTTTGAAAGCGGCTTATCATATTCGAGCTTCAAGCGCTGACAATAGGCGCGGTCAACCCAAGGTCAGCCCGAGTTCAACCTGCACCGCCTTACCTTGAGGAAGTTGCTGATCTGCGCTGTGGACGTGCGGTCCAGGCGCCCGCGCTCCCACCCCCGCAGCACCCCGTGCAGGGAGGGGTCAGCACCCTCCACCCAGGGTCTGACACTCGTCCACTTTTCAGCTCAACTTAAGCACTTTGTTGTGGGATCCGCTGGGTGGCGTCCGTCTGACAGTGAAAATAACGGCTCAGGTTGAGCTAAAAAGTGGACGAGGGTAAGCCCCTACAGGGGGCTCGTCCGTGCCACCGGCCGCAGCCGCCGCCGCCGCAGCCGCCCTGGCTGTCGCAGTTGGCGCGAGGAAGGCGGCCAGGTCAGCGGCGTCCTCCAACGCGAAGTTGGCGCCCGGCCCGGAGCCCATCGGGCAGCGGCGCAAGTTGAAATTGATACCACCGTTGAAAGCAGTGTATGATATTATAGTTTCAAGCGCTGATTCCACAGGCGCTCTGTACACGGGTGATGATATTCTCAGCCTGCACTACCGCGCTACGATTGGGTTTAAACCCTAAACCTCTAAACCCTAAACCCCAATCCTACCATTGGGTGCGCGGCGTCACCGATGAGGGTGATGGGGCCGCTCCAGGCGACGCCCGCAGCGGTCAGCGGCGGCCGATCCAGTATCCGCGAGGTGTACAGCTGGCCCGCCGGGGTGGCCTCCAGGCACGCGAGGATGTCCGGGTATCCAGCGAAGGTGGCTGCACAGCTGGCGCGTGCCTCTGCCGCCTTATCCACGGAGTCCGCCGCCGCCGCCGACTCGTTTCCGGGCACCCGCACGGTGGCGGGGGCGGCGACGGCGGCGTCCAGGCACCCGGCGGCCCATTGCATGTCACCGCCACCATCCAGGGCCTCATACTTGTCCACTTCTCAGCTAAATCTGGGGCCTTTTGGTGCACTTTTGCCACTGAAACCACACAACGTATCCCATAAAAAGTGCCTACGGATGAGTGTAAGCCCATGCCGCCCAAGTCGATGAAGGCCATGGTGCGCCCAACGCTCGAGTCCGTCGACGCCTTCATCACCGTGAACCCCTCGGGGCAAAACTCGGGGAACCCCTCTTGGACTGCGGCGTCTACACCGCCATCTGTGGAGGCGGACGGGAACTTGGAGTCGGCGACGTTGTCGATGACCCCGCGCCAGATGACGCGGCCGCTGTCGCGCGGCGCCCCGTTGCCCAGCACCGCGGCGCGCACCTGAGGGATGTATGAGGGGCGTATTAGGGTATGTTAGAGGTGTTTGAGGGGTGTATTACGGGAAGATTGGGGATGTATTGGAACTGTATTAGGGGTGTATTGGAGGTGTATTAGGAGTGTATTGGGGGTGTATTAGCGGTGTATTCGGGGTGTTTTGGGTGTGATTTTGGGGTGTTATAGGGGTGCATTGGGGGTGTGTTAGGGGTGTATTGGGGGTGTGTTAGGGGTGCATTGGGGATGTATTAGGGGTGTATGGGGGTTCATTAGAGATATGTTAGGGGCGCGCACGGCGGAGTTGACGCCGTCCGCGCCGATGAGCATGTCCGCCACCACAGGACGTCCGGTGATGAATGCCACGCGGACCTTCTCGCGCCCGCCCCCCATGTCCAGCACCTCCACCGTGTCCAGCGCGGCGTCGAGATGGATGCACTCGGGCGGGAGGAACGACGCCAGCGCCGCTACGTAGGGGCTTCCACTCCTCCACTCTTCAGCTCCACCCAAGGCGTTTTTAGTCACTATAGCCACAGCAATCTTCAACTTCTCATCTCAACCTGAACAGTTTTTGTCACTGAAAGTATCTAGCAAGGCACTCACGTCAAGCCGATAAGTGGACGAGTGTAGCCCACAAAAGAACTCACGTCAAGCTGAGAAGTGGACAAGTGTGAGCTTCTGCCGCCTGCACGGCGCCCCAGCGGATGCCGAGGATCCCGGCGCCGTTGTTAAGGCGTATCATCGTGGGGAAGGCCGCGGCCGTCAGCCCTGCCGCGGCCGTCTTGGCCGCCTCCGCTACCGCCGCCGCCGCCGCTGCCGACATCGCTGCTGCCTCCGCTGCCG
>Ga0307488_10004836_pt1 | contig 11206 bp, 13 predicted proteins | sample SB02metaG_FD_202248 | JGI IMG/M metagenome (GOLD analysis project Ga0307488, IMG submission 202248) | Sea-ice brine microbial communities from Beaufort Sea near Barrow, Alaska, United States - SB 0.2 | ecosystem: Environmental > Aquatic > Marine > Coastal | place: USA: Alaska | collected...
TAATGATTGTACTATTTTTGATGTTCAGTTTTCTGAAGGAGAAATGATTGCAAAACAGGTGATAAAAGCAACCATGTTGCACATTCACACAAAAACAAAACTTCCAAAGTTCACCCTAGACAAAGAAGGTGTTTTTGAATACATACTGCACTTTTCTGGTTATAAGGACATTGATATTGATGCGCATCCAGATTTCAGCAAACGTTTTTACTTATCAGGAAAAAATGAAGAAAAAATTAGAGCATTTTTTACAGATGAACTAATTTTGTTCTTTGAAAGCAACAAACAATACCACATAGAGGCAACCTCTGTTGGCTTATTAGTTCTTAGTAATGAAAGGGTAGCCAGTGTGAAAGAAATTAAAGCATTGGCCTATTTTGGCGCAAGTTTACAAAAAATTATAGAAATATGTTAGGATTACAATTTGATACAGAAACTTCTTGGGCAGATATTGCCAAAGTAAATTTAGAACAAATATTAACAGACCATGCTTTTCTAGAACAAAAAGCAGCATCTAATGCCGTTTCTATTATTATTAACTATTCTGAGGAAACGGAACTTGTAAAAGAGATGAGCAACATTGCTATTGAAGAAATGCAACATTTTAAAATGGTGCACTTGTTAATGGTAAAAAGAGGGATGGTTTTAGGACGAGAGCAAAAGAACGATTATGCCATTAAGCTTCAAAAGTTCTTTAACAAGACCCAAGACAGAACAAATGCCTTAGTACAGCGCTTGCTAGTTGCTGCATTAATAGAAGCCAGAAGTTGCGAACGTTTTAAAGTTTTCTCTGAAAACATGGAAGATGAAGAACTTTCTAAGTTTTACAAAAATTTAATGATTTCTGAAGCAAACCACTATACTACTTTCTTAAAATTTGCAAGAGAATACCAAGACAGAGCAATTGTTGATGAAAAATGGAACGCCTTGTTGGCTTTTGAAGCTGAAATGATGCTTGAGCGCGGAAACGTTGCGAAAATTCACGGATAAGGAAACAGGTATCGGTTATCATTGTTCAATGAACAGCATAACCGATAACTGATAATTGAAAACCAATAATTGACCTAAATGTTTAGTAAAGAAGAAGCTGCGTTATTAAGAAAAGAGTTTTGGGTAAGTTTTGGAAAATCTTTTCCCAAGAAATGGTTATTATACAATACCCAGGTAAAAGGTTTTTCTTTAAAATTTGTTGCAGATAGAAAAAATGCCGCGGTTTGTATCGATATTGAAAATCCGGATGCGTTGATAAACCTACTCTACTATGACCAAATGCTTTCTTTAAAAGTTTTATTAGAAACTGAAATTCCTGAAATTATTTTTAATGACGAGTTCGAGCTAGACAGCGGAAAAACAATTCATAGAATTTATGTTCCTTTTGAAGGAAAGTTTAGCATCCATAATAAAAATACTTGGCGCGCTTGCTTTGAGTTCTTTGTTGAAACCATGCCGAAATTTGAGAGTTTCTATCATGAATATGAAGATATTATTAAAAATATCTAAAAAAAAATCGAAAATTCACATAGAAAACTCAGCGCTTCCATAAATATAAAAGGCCTATAAAGGACGTTTTATGTTTGCAGACACTTTTAATTACTTTATAAACTGAATACTAAAAGGGTACTTTGGCTTTTCATTATTACTCGCTTTAATCGCATTTATTATTGGAAAAATGAGGTAAAAAATAGCAATGATAATTATTCCTAAAATACCAATTCCTAAAAGTAGCACTAACGGAATACAAATTAGAATGTAGATAAACATAGATATTCTAAAGTTAAGAATCGCTTTACCATGTTCATCCATGCCAAAAACTTCATTTTTTTTAGTCAGCCATAAAATGAGAGGAACGATGAAACCCCCAATACCCGTTGCAAAATCTAGTAACTGACTTAAATGTGTTAATACTAACAACTGTTTGTCTTCTTTCATTGTTTTAATTTTTAAATTTAGTGATGTGCTTATGTGACGCTTCAAACCTTCATTTGTTACAAATAAAAGAAGGCAGGCAGTTCTATTAGAAAAAGCGCACAGTAATTTTAAAATCAAAAGAGCATTTCAACTTAATTAAGCACCGTATATTTGCATTATGATTCAAAACGACACTATTATTGCTTTAGCAACACCATCTGGTGTTGGTGCAATTTCTGTAATTAGACTTTCTGGTGAAAATGCAATTGATTTTGTTGAAGCGAATTTTAAATCTGTTAAAAAAAATAAGACTTTAACAAATCAGAAAACACATACCATTCATTTAGGTCATATTATAGAAAAAAATATTGTTTTAGATGAAGTACTAGTCTCTGTCTTTAAAAATCCAAATTCTTATACAGGAGAAAATGTAGTTGAAGTTTCTTGTCACGGTTCTAGCTTTATCCAACAAGAGATTATTCAGTTGTTTCTTGCAAAAGGCTGCAGAATGGCAGACAATGGTGAGTTTACCATGCGCGCCTTTTTAAATGGTAAGATGGATTTAAGTCAGGCAGAAGCCGTTGCAGATGTAATTGCTTCCAACTCTGCTGCGAGTCATCAAATGGCCATACAACAAATGCGAGGTGGTATTGCAAATGAATTGAAAGAATTGCGCACGCAATTATTAGATTTTGCTGCGTTAATTGAGCTAGAACTCGATTTTTCTGGCGAAGATGTAGAATTTGCAGACCGTGCAAAATTCAGAGAATTGGTAGCAAAAATCACCTTTGTTTTAAAACGATTGATCGATTCTTTTTCTTTTGGAAATGCAATGAAAAACGGAATACCAGTTGCTATTATAGGCGAACCAAATGTTGGAAAATCTACCTTATTAAACTCCATTTTAAACGAAGAAAAAGCAATTGTCTCTGATATTGCAGGAACTACCAGAGATGCTATTGAAGATGAAATAATAATAGATGGTGTTGCCTTTCGCTTTATAGACACAGCAGGAATTAGAGAAACAAAAGACATTATAGAGAGCATCGGTATTAAAAAAGCTTATGAAAAAGCAGACAATGCACAATTAATTATTTTCTTAATTGATGCAAATAAATTTCACGGAAATAAAACACCGTTTTTAACAGAGATAGACATCATAAAAAACCGTTTTCCAAACAAGAGGTTATTGGTTATTGGGAATAAAATAGACACACTTTCTGACATAGAAATCAGCGCTCTAAACGCTGAAATTGAAAACTTAATTTTACTTTCTGCAAAAAACAAAACAGGAATAGATACTTTAAAGTCTGAATTAACTTCTTTGGTAAATATCGGTGCCTTAAGTAATAATGAGACCATTGTTACCAATTCCCGTCACTTTGAAGCTTTAAACAATGCTTTAATGGCAATTACTTCTGTCCAGGAAGGAATCGATTTAGAAATATCCACAGATTTATTTTCTATTGACATTCGTGAATGCTTACGCCATCTTGGTAATATCACCGGCGAATACGATGTGGATAAGGATATTTTAGGACATATATTTGGAAATTTCTGTATTGGAAAGTAGATTTGTTTTCTTTTGCATATCTCCAAATCCATCGCGGAAAAAAATCTTTGTTTTTCACATACTGAGGCATGAAGCTAAAGTATTATAACCTGAAAATATTTTAATTTCTAATAAATTCCATTTCTAATTCTTCTAAAGATTTTCCTTTGGTTTCCGGTAATATTTTTAAAAGTATAAAAAAACCTAAAAGTGCCACTGCACCAAATAAGAAAAAAGTTAAGGCATTTCCTAAATTAGATAATTCCCAAGGAAAAACCAATTGCACCAAAGAGCTAATTAAAGAATTGATAAAAGCAATGACACCGATTGCCAAACCTCTGTACTTAATTGGGTACAATTCAGACAACAATACCCACATTACAGGACCTAATGAAAACGCAAAACAGGCTATAAAACCTAAAATACCTATTAATATTAGATTTGCATTAATAGTGGTTGCTCCCTCTAAAATAGCGCCATCATTTTTACTATAAATTTTAGTACCTAAGACATTTTTTAAATCATTTTTAAAAGTAACGTCATTGTCATATAACTTATCTGCAAAAGGGAGTAGTTTTTCAGCATCAGAAAACTCAAATTGATGGATGTCTTCTTTAGATAATTGATATGTTGCTTCATTAAAACCATAAGCACATACTAATAGACTAACTGCAATACCTGCAGTACCTATTAACAACAAAGGCCTTCTTCCCATTCTATCAATTAAATAAATGGCAACAAAAGTAAAAATAACGGAAATAGTACTTAATAAAACACCTGACGAGAAAGCAGCATCTGTACCAATACCGGTTTGCTTAAAGATGGAAGTAGCGTAAAAGTAGACAGCATTTATACCCGTAATTTGTTGTAAAATCCCAACTATTAAACCAATTACTAAAATAAAACGTAAGGATGGTTTTAATAAATCTTTAATTTTTAATTTAGAGGTGTTTTCCTCCGAATCAATATTTTCTTCAATGGCAGCAATTTCCATACCTCCACGCTCAAAGCCATGAATTTTAATTAAAACTTTTTTAGCCTCTTCAAACTTTCCTTTTAAATATAACCAACGCGGACTTTGAGGAACAAAAAATAATAAAACAAAGTAGATCGTCGCAGGAATTAATTCGACACCCAACATCCATCTCCAAACATTTTCGTCTGTTAAAAACAGACTTTCTGTAGTATTGTATTTATTGAAAAAATAGTTACTTAAAAATGCTGCAAAAAAACCAAAAACGATATTTAACTGTTGTAATGAAACCAACTTGCCTCTATTTTCTGCTGTTGAAATTTCTGCAATATAAATGGGTGCTAAAACCAATGCTGCACCAAACGCAATACCTCCAATAATTCTTGCGATATACAACATTTCGTAAGAATTTGCCATTGCGGAAAAAACTGCAGAAATAGCATATAAAAACGCGACAAAAATAAGTGTTTTCTTTCGTCCAACTAAGTCGCTTATGCGCCCTGAAAACAACATGGCAAACATCGCTGCAAAAGAAGGGGCACTTACTACCCAACCTGCTTGTATTTCACTTAAATCGAACTCAGGCCCCGCAAAAGACATCACTCCAGAAATAATTCCTGCATCAAAACCAAAAAGGAATCCTCCTAGTGCAACTATAAAACTTATAAAAACGGTGTAGGCCTTATTATTCATGTTTTTTTGATTTTAAAAAAGTAAATTTAGTAAATAATTGTTTGCATAGCACGTGGTTCTATTTCTAAAAATGACTCACTATTCCCAATAAAAAGTTTATACCCCAATTTATCATCGGTTTTATTCATAACTATGGCACCTATTTATCCTCTTTATTTTTATAAGAAGTACTCTCTATTCCAGTCCTGCTTGTGGTTGTGTTTATTCTTAAAACACCTGGTTTTATGAATTTTTAGAAATGACCAATGTAATAATAGGTTGGTGTATATGTTAATATTCCTGTTTTTGTATTGGCGTGAATAGGTGCAAAACAGAAGTTTTGAACGTGATTTGGGCCACCTCGTTCATCTCGTAAGATATTCCAGTCTGTCCAACCAACAACACTACTGTTAAAGTCATTTATCATAGAACTACCATACCGATCTGCATTTGGCCAAAACTGTAATTTCTCAGAATTAAAGCCTTCTGCACAACCTTCTGTAAACAACAACTTTTAAAAAGGAAAAGATGCTTTAATATTTTTTAAATTATTATATTTAAGCAAATCACCTGTCCATATCTCCTACCATTGAAAACCAATGTCCCAAGCATATTTTGATGCTTCTAGATCGTCAAAAATAGTATTTTCCCTGTCTGAAATTAAATCTCCATTATGATCCCAAACAAGAATATTTTTATCTCCTAAACCTGCGGTTTCTTGGGTAGGTCCTAAATAATTTTTAAAAAAATCCCGTTCTTCATTTGCTGTATAAATACAATACTCCCACCTTTGCACAGCCATTGGTTCATTTAGAGTGGTTAAGCCCCAAACCGGAATTCCCTCTTTTTGATATTACCTTAATAAACTTTAAATTGAACTACACCTTAAAATTGCCGTCTTACAAATGCTTCAATTGCTGCATAATGTGACACCCCTAACTGGTCATACAAATCTGCTGTTTATTTATTTCTATCTTCCGCCCTTTGTTAAAACTCTCTACTATCTGCGCCCTGAAAAACAACACCATCTTTTTGAGATTGATGTTTAAAAATTCCTCTTCTTTTTTCGAAACCTGTTGCCTTATCTATTTTACTTTTTAACATAGTGTCTAGTTTGATTCTGTGAAAAATCTTATTTTTTTTTACTCCAATTTTTAATTTTATGTCCCCAAATTGCAAAAAACAGAATCATGGCATAACAAGGAATCAATATCCAATAACTGCTTGTAGAAGCCATTGCCATAGCTTCTGCTTCCTGCATTCCGCTAGTAACTAATTCATGTTTTCCAGCATCTACTAACTTCCCATATAATGGCAAAATAACGGCACCTCCTGCAATTGCCATAATTAGTAATGCAGACGCAGTCTTTGTAAATTTTCCCAAACCGTTTAATGTTAATGGCCATATTGCTGGCCACACCAATGCGTTTGCAATACCTAATGATGCAACAAAAAGTACTGAAGTAAATCCTGTAGTCGCTAGAATACAAGCACTAAAAACAATACCTAGGATAGCACTTATTTTTAATGCGGTATCTTGTTTTAAGTATTTCGGAATTAGTACAACGCCTAAAGCGTATGTTACTACCATAGCAGATAACGTAAACAAGGTAAAGAATTTCGCATCTACTGCTGGTATTCCAAGAGATAATCCGTAAGCTATAATAGAATCTCCTGCAATTACCTCTGCCCCAACGTATACAAATAAAGTAAGTACTCCTAGCCAAAGATGTGGAAACTGGAAAATACTTGTTTTTGTAGTTTCATTGTTTTCAACCTCATCATTCTCAATAATTTCAACTTCTGGCAAAGGTGCCTTTCTTATTAAAAAAGCAAACACAAATAAGACAATTGCCATTACTACATAAGGCATAAAAACACTGTCTGCCATGGTACTTAATAATTGTTCTTTTTCTGCTTCAGAAACGGTTCCTATTTTTTCTTTTACCTCATCAATTCCAGATAATAAAAGAGCACCAAATACTAAAGAACCTATTGCCCCAGCACTTTTATTTGCAATACCCATAAGCGCCATACGTTTTGCACCGCTTTCAATTGGCCCAACAATGGTGATGTAAGGATTGGCTGCTGTTTGGCATAAAGTCATGCCTGTTCCTTGAATAAAAATTGCTGTTAAAAACAACCAATACGTTTGAGCCTCGGCTGCAGGAATAAATAGCAAAGCACCCGCGCCCATAACGGCCAAACCTAGAGACATCCCTTTTTTATATCCTATTTTACCTATCATATAAGACGAGGGCAGTGCCATTACCACAAAAGAAATATAAGAAGCAGAAGCTACCATATAAGATTGTGCTTCTGTTAACTGGTTTAAAGTTTTCATAAACGGAATTAAAGCACCGTTAATCCAAGTTATAAAACCAAAAATCGCAAACAAGCCTGCTATTATTGCAACTGGAACTGTATAATTTGTTTTTGATAAAGACTGCGCATCTGACATCTGTATATAGTTTTTAATTAATAATTCGATTTTATTTATTTCCTATTTTTTTCGAAAAGCTTTCTATTAGTTTAAATTGATTTCTAGCCCTGTCTAAATTGTGTTCTGGGTAATTTGTCTTATAATAAATATCATTGTTGAAATAATCTGTTAAAAAACGAAGTCCCATTATAAAAATCATTGTTTTTACTGCTAAAGGCAAATATTTAAGACTAACAGGTGATAAAGCATCCTTTGTTTTCTCTAAAAAACCGGTTTCATATGCCTTATAATATTCTAAATTAAATTCAACTTTAGATAAGTCTTTTTCGTCTTCTGCGGCAGTGTTACAGATGGTTCTAATAGCATCTCCAAAATCATAATGAATAATACCTGGCATCACTGTATCTGTATCGATCATACAAATACCTTTATTGTATTTATCAAAAAGTGAATTTGAGATTTTGGTGTCATTGTGCGTAACTCTTACTGGAATTTTTTTTGCTTCTTTTAAATTTTGAAGAATGTGCATTTCAGTCTTTAAATCTTCTACTATTTTTTTGTATTTACCTGCATTTTCTAAACGTTCTTTTGATGCACTTTGAACAGCATCTATATATTGTTTAAAGCGAGAAGACATGTCATGAAAATTAGGAATTACGTCTATTAACTGACTACTATCAAAATCTGAAGTAACATTTAAAAAATCTCCTAAAAGTTTCCCTCCTTCATAGGCTATTTCTTCATCTACTACAATTTCATAGGTAATACTATCTTCTATAAAAACCATTACATTCCAAAAGTCTCCGTTTTCTTTATGATAATATAAATTTGTGCTTTTCGTTTTTACAAAACTCAATACCTTTTTCGTTAATTCGGCCTCTGAAAGGTTTGCATATTTACTTCTTATATGGTTACTTATTAAAACTTTATTATTTACTAGCCCAGGAACATCTTTAAAAATAGTATGATTAATTCTTTGAAGAATGTAATTCTTGTTTCCTGCTGCCTGCACTAAAAATGTATCATTTATGTGTCCAGAATTTAATTCTGTATGACCAACATAAATTGATTTATGGTCGAATTCATTGAAAATAGATTTTATCGTTTCTAGTTTCATATTAGTTCCACAATTTGGTTGGGTATACTCCTAATTCTTTCAACTTGCCAATTTCTTTCTGCGCTGTTTCTTTGTCTTCACTATACGTTACACCAAACCATTTTGAGGTTGATTCTAGCACTTTTACACTGGCTTTTTTAAATACTAACATTTTACTTACAATAGTGGGTAAATAAAATTCTGCTTTTAAATCTTCTTTATTCTTTTCTAAAAACTCTAAGAAAAAAGCGTCACCAAACTCGAAACATCTAGGTGTAAATCCCCAAAAATTCATAGAAACAGTGGTTTGCTCATTTATGGGCATCATTTTGCCGTTTTCATCTTCACTTTTTAAAACTCCGTCAATTTTTTCTATTCTTACCCTTTCTACAATATCTGTTAAAAAACTATTTTCATTCACGGTGCACTCTCCTCTAGAGACATACCCATTTTCTGAAACTGTGTTTTTTAACAAATAGGCAACCATACTAAAGCTATAACTATTTTTGTCTGTGTTTCTTAGTTGCGCTGCCATCACATCAAATGCTTGCCTACTATAAAAATCATCTGCATTTATAATGGCAAAACTCTCTTTTACAATGTCTTTTGTCATAAGCAAAGCGTGCCCTGTTCCCCAAGGCTTTACCCTTTCTGGGTTTAAAAATTTATGAGGTATATTTTCTAATTCTTGAAATACATAGGCTAATTCTACTTTTCCCGCTAATTTTTTATTAAAAACAGCTTTAAACTCCTTTTCAAAACTTTTCCTGATGATAAAGACCACTTTTCCAAAACCAGCTTGAAGCGCATCGTAAAGAGAAAAATCAATAATTGTATCTCCTTCTGGGGTAAATGAATCCATTTGTTTTAAGCCACCATAACGGCTGCCCATTCCTGCTGCTAAAATTACCAATGTTGGTTTTTCGGTATTCATCTTCAATTTATTTGAATCAGATAATTGTGTTAGTCAATTACTTTTAATTTCTTACCTATCTTAATAAAGGCATTTACAGCTTTATCTATATGCTCATTTGTATGCGCTGCAGACAACTGCACTCTAATTCTTGCTTTGTCTTTTGGCACTACTGGGAAGAAGAAACCAATTACATAAATACCTTCTTCTAACAATTGATTTGCCATAATTTGAGACAGTTTCGCGTCATAAAGCATTACGGGTACAATTGCAGCGTCTGCGCCCACTAAATCAAAACCAGCTGCTTCCATTTTTGTTCTGAAACGAGTTGTATTCTCTTCAAGCTTATCTCGCAAAGTAGTATCGTTCCCTATCATTTCAAACACCTTTAAAGAGGCACCAACGATGGCAGGTGCTAAAGAGTTTGAAAACAAATAAGGTCTAGATCGCTGACGTAATATTTCTATAATTTCTTTTTTCCCTGTTGTAAAACCTCCCATTGCACCACCTAGCGCTTTACCTAGCGTTCCAGTAATAATATCTACTCTACCAAGCACATTTTTTAATTCGATAGTACCACGACCTGTTTTACCAATAAAGCCAGAAGCATGGCATTCATCTACCATGACTAGCGCATCATATTTATCTGCCAAATCGCATATTTTATCTAATTTGGCAACTACACCATCCATAGAAAATACGCCATCTGTAACTATAATTTTAAAGCGAGGATTTTCTTTATTAGCAGCAATTAATTGCGCTTCTAAATCTTCCATATCATTGTTTGCATATCTGTATCTCGCAGCTTTACACAGGCGTACACCATCTATAATGGACGCGTGATTTAATGAATCTGAGATAATAGCATCTTCTTTAGATAATAGCGGCTCGAAAACACCCCCATTTGCATCAAAAGCAGCAGCGTATAGAATGGTATCTTCACAGTGAAAGAATGCTGCTATTTTTGACTCTAAACTTTTGTGAATATCTTGGGTACCACAAATAAAACGAACCGAAGACATTCCGAAACCATGAGAATCTAGAGTATCTTTTGCAGCTTGCACAACCTCTTTGTTGTTTGACAAACCTAAGTAGTTGTTTGAGCAAAAGTTAATAACCTCCTCTCCTGTAGAAACTTTAATAACCGCATCTTGTGAGGTGGTTATAATGCGTTCTTCTTTAAATAAACCATTGTCTTTTATGCTTTCTATTTCTTGTTGTAAATGTTCTTTAATTTTTCCGTACATGTCTTTATTTTTTAAACTGCTGTAGTTTTGTATATTTTCTTTAATTCTGTAATCATTACTTCTGTCATAGATTCTAAATTAAATTTAGGCTCCCATCCCCAATCATGCACTGCCGAGCTATCATCAATACTATTCGGCCAAGAATCTGCGATATCTTGTCTAAAATCTGGCTTATAAGTTATTTTAAAATCAGGATACACCTGTTTTACAGCATTGTATAGTTTTTCTGGTGTGCAAGAAAAACCAGCGAGATTATAAGATGTTCTTACCTTTATCTTTTTAGCAGGAGCATCCATTAATTCGATAGTTGCTCTTATCGCATCATCAATAAAGATTAAAGGTAAATTGGTTGAAGCACTTAGAAAACAACTAAATAATTCTTCTTTAATTGCTTTATGAAAA
>Ga0307488_10004838_pt1 | contig 11203 bp, 11 predicted proteins | sample SB02metaG_FD_202248 | JGI IMG/M metagenome (GOLD analysis project Ga0307488, IMG submission 202248) | Sea-ice brine microbial communities from Beaufort Sea near Barrow, Alaska, United States - SB 0.2 | ecosystem: Environmental > Aquatic > Marine > Coastal | place: USA: Alaska | collected...
CAATTTTCTTTTTTCAAAACTTTTTTCATTTTCCTGGGTATGGTCGCGCATCTCAGGGTTGGGTCGAACGAAATGTTGACGTTCGCCCTAAAACGCAACAAAATGGCGCGGAGGCGCCACTTTTGTTGGGCCCAGAAACACAGGGCTGGTGTGTGATCAAACAAATTGCTCAACATTCCGTTCGACCCAACCCTGAGATGCGCGACCATACCCAGGAAAATAAAAAATGTTGTAAAAAAACTCAAATAGTGTTTTCGAAAAGTTTTCTCTCCTAGAACTGAGTGGGGGTCAAAATGTTTTTTGCGACTATTTAACTCAAGAATCTTGAGTCGTATTTTCGTTCGTGAACTTTTATGGTAGAAATCCGGAATTAGGGGGAGCGTGGCGGGTGGACTTGTTACCTGTTGGTGCGGCCACGCGTGGGAGGAGCCCAGCAGCGCGCGGAACCCGGCGGCCGCGGGGGCGTAGCACTCGCGCCGCTGCGCCGCGCCGTTGACCGCGGCACCCTCGAGCCCCGCAACGCTGCCGCCGCCGCCGCCGCCACCGCCCTCACCGGGCTCCTCCGCGCACGTCGCCTCCGCCGCGTCCAGGTGCGCCTCGCACGCCTGGCGCGGCGCCCCGGGGGGCTCGTCCGCGTCCGCCCAGGACGTGCACCGCGCCAGTGCGTCGTCCACAGCCTTGGAGCACTGCGCGCCGCACGTCGTGGGCGCGTGGCACGACGGGAACTGGCCCGCCATGACGCTCTTGGAGCCGCCGGGGTACAGCACGCGGACCTCGCGGTCATCGCCGTGCTCCTTCGCGTGAAGCACGTTGGAGGCCGCCGTGTTGGCGGCGCGCTGCAGGAGCGCGGCGTGCAAGTCGCCGTGGAGGTCCGAATGTGTGGCGTCCGCGGGCCTGCCGATCGCGGCATTGATGGCGCTCTGGTGAGCGCCGACGTGCGAGCGCAACAGCTCGCCGGTGAGTTCGCGCAGAGCGGCGTTGTGCTGCGCGCCGAGGTGCGGGATGTCGCCGTTGCCGCCGTGGTGGTGCTCGCCGGCGGCCGCAGCGGCGATGGCGCGCTGCAGGTTCGCGCGCGCCACGCCGTGCTCGTGGGGCGCGTAGCCGTGGCGCGCCGACACGCGACGGGACTCCTCGGAGTGGAGGCCGCGCGACGCCGCGCGGTCGGTCGCGTGCATCTCCGCCAGGCGGGTGTACCAGGTTCCCTTGGCAGCCTTCTTGCCGAGCCGGGCCTTTGTGTTGGCACCCCGGCCCCGACCCCCGGTGCTCGAGGCGGCGCCGTGTTCCACTGGCGCGGCGTCGGCCTCGTGATGGAGGCCGTGCTGACCCCAGTGCCGCAGCAGCCCGCACACCTCGCACGCGTCGGTGTGCTCCGCGGTGGTCTGCTCCCTCCACGGCGTCACCTTCTCCGCCGGGCAGTCGCCGCCCGCGACGGACACCTGGCAGTAGTACTCAGTGTCCGCGAGGTACTCCGTGCACTTGTCGAGCTGCGCGTCGTCCGAGCGACCAGAGTCGATGAACGCGTTGCAGTGGTGCTGCGCCAGGTTGGCGTGGCCGCGGCACCCGATGGAGCAGCCATTGAGGATCATGCTCATCTTGTGCTGCTTGGTGTGGTCGCCGCCGTGGAAGAAGTGCGTGGTGGCGAGCACCTCCTCGCGGAACTGGTTGGCGTGTTTCATGTGCGCCGGGAAGTGTCCAGGCTCCTCGTCCGAGTCATACGCTCCATCGTTGGCGTGCTTGGCGTGCTCGGCGTGGTCAGCGTCGGCGGCGGACCAGTCGGGGAACGCGTCGGCGTCGGCGACGGCGACGGCATTGGCGTTGGCGGACTCTAACTCCAGGAGCTTGCGGACCGGAACCGGGCGCACCGTAGCTCCAAGCTCAGACACAGTGTTGCGGCGGTTACTCACGTGGCTACCACTGCGGTGGTTCAGCTCGTCGTTGGCATGGCTGTTGCGCGAAGGCGCAGACAGGTGGGACGTGTCATCCGACTCCGGGAGCACGCGGTGGTCGAAGCGTTGCCAGCGCGTGCGGCAGGCGTACTGGCAGCGCGAGCCGAGGAGGCCGGGCGGACATCCCATGCGCACCTCCACGTCTTGGAGCACTCCCACGCGCGCGCGGGAGTGGTCGCCGTTGCCGTTGCCGGGGGCGCAGTGCGCGGGGACCGGGAACTCGGCGGCGTCGGCGGCGACGTGGCGCAGCGAGCGGAGGCCGCGCATGGCGGCGGCGGCCGCCTCGGGGGAGCTCGCGTCCAGCGTGAAGGACAGCACAGTGGAGGTGCCGCCCAGGGGAACGGTGCGCTCCACGCGGACGGCGGTGATCTCGCCGGCAACGTTGCCGCGCGCCGTCAAGCAGGGGCACAACTAGAGATTGAAAGCAACGAATGATAAGCTGTGTATCATATTTCAGTTTCAAGCGCTGCAACCATGCAGGCGCTTTCAACACGGGGTTCAACGTGCACCAGCCTACCATGAATCGGTCAGCCTCGTGCTTGAGCGCGCACTGAATCGTCTCGACGACGTCAACCGCGTCGGCGTAGTTCACAATCTCGGGCGCGATCTTCGGCATGAGCGCCGACATCGACCCGTGCAAGTCCTTGGGTATGTGGGCCATCACGTCGGGATGCTTTCGGCAATGCCGCACGGCGCCGCAGTTGGCCTCCTGCCCGGCGTCGCCGCACATCGGGCAGATGTGCGCAATGGGAACACGGAGGTGCGTCACCACGTGGACCGAGCGCGAAAGGCCGGCGACCTTAGCAGCGCCCAACGCGACACGGTCGACGCGCCTGTCCGCGTTCCCGATCCCTCCGAGCGAGGCGCTGGCGGCAGCGGCGGCTTCAGCGGCGGCGGCAGCGGCGTGAGAGGCGAAGCGGTTGTTGCTGATTTCGTACGACTGGAGCTCGGGGAGGCTGGCGAGCACGGCGGCGACGGGCGAGTCCACGGTGTCCGTCAATCGGTTGCCCTCCACGTGCACGTGCCGCACGCTGCCCTTGCCCTTCAGCGAATCGAGCGAGCCAGTGAATTTGTTTCGGCTGGCCTGGAGCATGCGCAACGAGTGCGCGTCAGCGAGCGCCGCGCCCAGGTCGCCCGTCAGTCTGTTGTGGTTCACGTGGACGTTGCGATGGCCCGACCCGAGCTTGCCGATGGTACCGGAGAGCAGGTTGCGGCTGAGGTAGAGGTTTCCGTTGCCCAGCGCCTGGCCGCCGCTCCACGCGCACTCGGGCACGGAGCCCATTAGGTTGTTGCCGCGGAGGTCCACGTGGTGCACAGTGCCGTGGCGGCACATGGAACTCGGCATCACGCCGCGCGCGCTCTGCTCCGCGAAGTGGAGGTACTGAATGTGCCCGTCGGCGTTCTCAGCGGCGACATGCCGCAGCAGGCTCGGCGGCGCCGCCTCCAGGAGGTCGGCGCACGCGCCGTCGCCGGCTGTGTCACCGGCGGCGTCGCAACCTGCCTGCGCGGCGTGAAGAGCAGCCTCGCACGCCGCGCCGTGTTCGACGCCGGGCGCGAAGCCGTGGTCGGCGCGCGGCACGATGGCGCCGCAGTGAGCGGGCAATGCAGAAAGCGCGGCGGTGCACGTCCTAGAGCAGGGAAGCGATGCCACGGATGCGGCGGCACACGCGGCGTAGCGCTCCGCGGCGTGCACGTCTACGCGGCTCGCGCCGCAGGTGCCCGTGGCGAGCGTGGACGCAGCCATGGCGCAACGCTCAACAGCGGCGGCGGTGGTGGAGGATGCCAGGGGGCACACGACGGCGGCGGTGGCGGCGGCAGCGTCGCAGGGACCCGCGAGCGCGGCGTGGATGGCGTGGACCGCGCGACGCACCACCTCGGCGTCCGTCGCGTAGAAGCGCGACAGCGCGGGCGCCACGGTCTTGGGGTCGACTCCCAGCAGCGCCGCAATGTAGGGACTGCTGGATAGTGATCGCCACGTCATCGTAACTCCATTTGACTCAAGAAACGAGGGTTCAATATGCGTCTGATAACGTGGCGAGCACAAGCCAACAGGCACTACCGCGATGGCGTCGCTGATGGAGCGCAGGCGCCACCCCGCGGCGACGACGGCAGGCTTGGCGTGGGCGCGCTTGCCCTCACTTTATAGGCGCAAGTTGAAATTGTAAACACAACTTGAATGATTGAAACGTTGAAAGCAGATAATCACACTTCAGTCTCAAGCGCTTAGATCCAGGCGCTTTCAACGTGGGTTTCATCGGGTCAACCTACACCGCCCCACCTCACTCTTGGCGCACGCGTCGGCGACTCGCATGGCGGGCTCCGACGCGACGCCGGCGGCACGCAGGCTGGCGAAGGGTTTAGGTTCGGACGCTAATTCGGCGGCGCGGGTACAGACCGCGGCTGCAAGAGCGCGCAGCGGCGCGTCGGCGGCGACGCGGGGGGCGCAGACAGCGGCGACGGCGGCAGCGGGGGAGCCCCGCGGGAGCGAGGCGTGGTGCCGTGTGATCTCCGCCGCGGGGGCACCCAACATCCAGGGCCCAGCAGATGAAAACGCTCCAAACATCAGGATGGTGACATGTGAAGCACAACTCAAGAAACGGGGGTTGGCAATTGCATTTTGAGTTGAGCAAGGGTCTGTCCGGTTGAAATGGCAGAGGGGGTCGGTAAACGCTCACCATGTGAGTGCCTTCTTTGGGCTCGATGAAAGTCACAAAAACAAAAGAAAGTTGATGAGCAAATTTCTGCCGGGCCCTACGAGCAGTGCGGCGTGGTGGCCGGCGGAGCGCGAAAGCGGCGAGCGGAGCTCAGCTGCGGCCAGGTCCTGGAGCAGCGCCGCAGTGAACGCGCCCCCGTCCTTCTCTTCCTTGTCCATGGGCGATCCGGCAAAGTCGGCGAACGCGCGCTCCATCATCACCACGTGCGTGGGCGAGCCGGTCTTGGCGTCCACGGCGTGCGCGCCCTCGACGTTGACGTTCTGGCCCGTGTGGATATCCATCACGTGCGTCTCGCTCTTGCCGTCGCGCACGCGCAGGGCGGCGGCGGCGGCTTGCGCGAAGCGCGCAAAAGCGCCGCGCGCGCCGAGCTTGGACGCGTAGCTCGCGATCTGCGACGCCGCCGCGGCGTGGTTGTCCTGCGACAACCGCACGTGGCGGCCCAGGCGGGACTCCTCCACGAGCGAGTCTTCACCGCGGTGGTCCACCCGCCACACCAGCCCCTCGCCGGAGTCGGGCTCATGCTCGGCCACGGCGTCGCGCCAGATGCCCTCGATCCCGAACCGCCCGCCGCCGGCATTGACATCCAGTTGCCGCGCGCCCAGCCGCGCCCAGTGCGCCGCCCGCGCGGCGTGGAACACCGCGCCGTGCGGGTGCGCCGCATCATGTAACACCCCCTCCATCGCTGCGGCGCCGAGCGCCGGAGTGTTGGTGGTCACCTCACCCTCGGATGCCTTGACGGCGTCGGCGCCGCACTTCACGGTGATGGACCCCATGCCGAACAGGCTCATGAACAGGTCGGCGATGAACTCCATGAAGTAGGGGCCGCTGGATAGTGCTCACCACGTCATCAAACGCATCTTGAACCCTCGTTTCTTGACTTAATTTCATCCTATGACTTGTCGAGAACTATTCAGCAGTTCCTACCATGAAGCTCTTGAGCAGCACCGCAAAGTCCAGGCTGAACTTTATGCGAACCTTGATGTAGCGGCGCAACTCGAAATTGGAAGCAAACCTTGAAAGCAGTTTATCACATTTTAGTTTCATGCGCTTTGTTCCAGGCGGTATCGGTATCCAGCTATCAACACGGCTTGCATCGTGTCAACTTGCACCGCCTTACCTTGACACTGCACATGAGAATGACAAAGTCCATATCCGCCTGGAACGTCAAGGCCTTGAGGCTGAAACTGGCGGAGACGCCGAGGTACCAGATGCGCAGCAACACGGTGCCCCACAGCCAGCGCCAGAAGGCGCCGATGTCGACCATGCGGCCGTCGCCCGTGGAGCCGCTTCCCAGGATGTCGTTGATGCCCTTGATGGCCAGGCGGAGGCCGAGCATGCACGTGTTGACCACCACGTGGGCCACCGTGAGCGCCAGGCGCACCGCCATGTAGCGGCGCAGGTTGAAATTTTCATCAAAGTTTGAAAGCGGTTCGTCACATTATACCTTCAAGCGCTGATACCATACTCGTAGGCGCTCTCAACCTGGGTGATGATACTGGCAACCCGCACCGACCTACCACGAAGAGGATCGCGCGGAGGATCGCGAAGAGCAGCACGGCAAACGCCTCGACGATGGCGATGATGAATTTGAGGAACCCGCGGATGAAGTACTTCCAAGACGTGCAGCACCGCTTCTTGAGCTCATCCGTCAACTTCCACGCGCGCGACGCGATCTTCTTGCAGTCCAGCGGGCGCGGCGAGGACATGAACAAGCGCATCTTGCAATAGTCCGGGCGGTTGCTGGCGGTGATGTCGCCGCCGCACTTGGTGGCCATGTTGGCCCGCGCGTCTTCGCAGAAGCTGGCGTCGCGGAGCAGGCGCAGCTGGCCGTTGATGCGCTGCTCCATCTTCTGGTAGTTGCCCTCGGGGCCCTTCATCTTGTCAATCACTTTCTGCAGCGCGCGCTCCGCCGCCGCCACGCCGCGCTCCGCCGCCTGTACCATCGCCAGCATCAGCTCGAAGATCATCACGAGCCCCTCGAGGACGAACTGTATTGCCACGATACAAAGCAGGATGACGATGACGATGAGGGAGAGCGCGATCTTGATGATGGTCTCCGCGACCATGAGGATCATGTTGATGATGTGGGGCTTGATCCAGATCCCGATGGACAACGTCAGCTCCATGATGAACTCCTTGATTTTGAAAGCCATTAACTTGTTGATATCCAGCGGGGTGAGATCCAGGTGGCCTCCGATCTCCAACAGCGACACCACGCCCTCGACACCCCAGTTGAAATAAAACTTGAACTTGATCCCGCCGCCCTCCTCCATGGACCCGGGCTTGATGCTCATGTCAATCTCCACGGAAAAGCCTAGCAGCATGAACCTCCCTTGGAAGATGATGTATTGATCCATCATCGCGTCCTTGAGTCCCATCGGGTCCTTCATGTCGATCCCGCCGATCTTCATGCTGAGGAACGCGCCGTCGAACTGCGGGTTGAGCATCCTGGGCGCGCCGGTCTCCTCGTCCTCCTCGGTGTCGCGCGCGCGCGGGTGCTCCTCCACGGAGACGACGGCGGCGCCCTCGGGGATCGTGGCGTTATCGGGTGTGTCGTCGGGGTTGGGTTCGGGGGAGTCGGGCACGACGTCCGCCTCGTCCCAGCCGGCGGGGAACACCAGCGGCGGCGGCGGCGGCGCTGGGGGCGCCGCAGGGGGGTCGGGCGTGCACACCGCCAGCGCGCCGCGCAGCAGCGGGTGCCATTCGGTGACGTTGCAGTGGCTCTTCTGCAGGAACTCGATCGCCTCACTGCCCTCGCTCATCGCGCCGACGTTGCCAAAGGCGCCGAACATCTCAACGTCGTAGGTGCCGAAGGAGAGCTCCACGGCCACGGCGGCGACGCCCGGCTCGTACATGTCCTTCCGCGCCATCACACGCCCGCTGTGGGACTCCACCACCCGCATCTAGGGCCCGCCAGAAAATGCTCAAAACTTCATGCGGGCAGGCGGCGTGTAACTAAAAAAACAAGGGTTGGTAAATGTGTTCAAGGGTACGAGTGCTTTCAAGCGATTTCTGCCAGGCCCTACCCGCAGCATCCACTCGAACGCGGTGGCGCGCGCGCGGAAGGTCCACTCGCCCTGGAACGCCACGCCCACGCTCGCCTTGACGCGCGCCACGAAGTTCCCGGGGGCGACGGCGGACGCCGCCCCCGAGGGCGCCGGCGCCACCAGACAGACGGGCCCAGCAGAAACTGCTCAAAACATCAGGCATTAATAAACTCAACAAGACGAGGGATGTGTGAGAGTAGGGAGAAATAGCCACCGGAATTTGACGTGTGAGAGCGAGCGAAGAGGTGAGGGGGTGTCGATCTGACTCAATAATTACGAAATAAGGACTGCCGTTTGAGATCAGTTTGGCAATTGCGCAATTGCGCAATAGCACGCTGCAATTGACAGTGGCGATGTTGCATTTGCCGACGCCATGCGTTCCGTGTTTCCACCGACGCGCGCACTCGCGGAGCGGTGGATGATTTCATCACGATGTCCCCGGCATATTACTTGCGGGCGCGCCATTACAAAAACCGCGCACCACGACGCACGGCGTCGGCGAAGATCTTCAGTAAGAGGACTGAATTCCCGTGTCGAAACATCTCCGTCTGTGTCCGCCCAACCAAGTGTCACAGTGCGGCGGTTTATTTACAGACGCGTTCGCTCGCGGGGCGGGTGGACGCGTCCATCACGATATCCCTCGTAAAGTATTCCCTGGCGGCCACAAAGAAATGGCGCAATCGGCGCCGGCGTACAGATGGTGCTTGCCGGCTAACATACCTGCGTGTGCGGGGACCCCTTTGTGTCGTCACTTTTTCGTTTGTTCGCACCACTGGCGGGACAATCTTTGCCGGCGCCATGCGTGCCATATTTTCCAACGAAGCGCCCGCCCCCCACTAGGCGATGGACGCTTTTATTAGGACGGCTGCGATTATTCCTCGCGGGCGAACCACGAAAAGAAACTGTGCCCAACTGCGCACAACGCGCGCAGGCGCGAGGAGAAGAATGGTGTGTTGCCGATATCGAATATCTCAGACTGTCAGCATACTTTCTGGATTCTGGGCCGACAGGACACCATCTATGCCGGCGCCATACGCCGTTTTTGTGAAGGTGCGCCCAAGACTAATATACCGGGGACATCGTCATAAAAGCGTCCACCGCCCCGCGAGCGCGCGCGTCCGTCGACAGAACGGCGAGCATGGCGTCGACGATTGCAACATCGCCACAATCATTTTGCGCACGGGCTATTGCACAATTGCCAAACTGATCTCAAGCGGCAGATCTTACTTCGTAATAATCGACCGTCTAAATCGATTTCTGAAAAGGAGAGGATTTTCCTCGGTCGGATCTCCTTCGCAGAAAGCAATCCTCCCTTGTTCAGCTCTCCTCTACAGATCCCAGTGGCTATGACTCCCCACCCCCATCCTTGGCACATGTGTTGTAGGAACCGATACTTGGGAGCAATTTCAGGAGGGCCCTACCTCGTAGATGGCGTTGCGGAGCGAGCGTGCGCCGCACGGGCCGGCGCCGCACTGCTTGAGCGCCAGGCTGGACGCCGCGCACTCCTCCGTCGGCACGCGCTGGAACGTGCCACCACTGCCGAACTGGTCGTCGCACCAGCACCCGTCGTCGTTCATCGCCATGTTGTAGCGGCGCAGGTTGAAATTGAAAGCAAAACTTGAAAAGCACTTTAATCAAATTTTAGTTTCAACCACTCAGACTAGACGCATTCAACAGGGCTCACGAACACTTTCTACTTGCACCGCCCACCATGTACGGCAGGTGCATCTTCTGGCACCGCCGCGCGCACTCCTGCAGCGCCTCGAAGCCGGCGCCTCCGCTTAGGGCCCTAGCTGCGGATATTGCTCGCCACATCATCGACACGCATTATCAACCCTCGTTGCTTGAGTTAAACAGCATCCTTTGACGTGGCGAGCAACATTTGCGACTCGCCGACGGCCCTGCCCCCGGTGACGGCGGGGCGCGCGCCCGTGCTGTGTTGCAGGTCCGGCCGCGCCGTGGAGTAGGGCTCGCCAGAAAACGCTTGAAATGTCTTTCACCCACGTGCCAACCCTCGTTTGTTTAGCTGCTAAACGCCCCCCCCGTGATGTTTTGAACCCGTTTTCCAGCGGAGCCCACCGTGGAGGTCTCGAAGCAGCCCCGGAACACCACGGGGGCGTGCTTCTTGTACCCGCCGCCGCCGCCCATGCTGTAGGGCCCGGCAGAAATTGCTCAAAACATCAGGCGGGTGGCGTTCAACTCAAGAGACGAGGGTTGACAAATGTGTTGAAGAACATTTGGAGCAATTTCTGGCAAGACCCTACCATGTTGATGGCGACCTGGGGCAGGCGGTACACGGCGTCGGCGCTGGCCGAGAACGAGGAGCGGGTCGCCTCGCGCACCTTCTTGTTGGGGTGGGCGCCGCACGGGCCCTTCACGCAGCTGTCGGGGCCCGGCACGGAGGACGCCTGGCACACAGCGTCGGGGCGCTCGGCGTGCAGGTCAAAGTCGCCGGCAAGGAACTCGTCGTGGCGGAAGCCGCACGTGCAGTACGACTGCGGCGACGCGGGCTTGTACACCTTGGTGTAGCGGCGCAAGTTGATTTCGAAAGCACAGCTGAAAGCACTTCATCATATTATAGGTTCAAGCGCTCAAACGAGAGGCGCTTCAACGAGAGTTTTGACATGGTCAACCTGCACCGCCCTACCTTGGTGCTGTCGCCGTCGTCCCCGTCCAGGTCAATGCCGGCGGCGGCGGAGGCGGCTTCCGTCTCCTTGTCGCCGAGCCTTGCGGCGGAGGCGGAGGCGGAGGCGGCGCGGGTGGGGGCACTGCGGCCGCTTCGCAGGGTCTGTCGTGACACGTTTTATCTTTTATAGGTAGTCCTAATTTCATATCGTTTCCACTAACAATCAAAGAGATAGGGAAGTACTGGTAACATTCATTAACTGTGGGGGATTTCCCACACGCTACACAGTCTGCAGTCTTCAACCTCTATGTCTCTGATGTATGAGTGGGATGATCTAGTGGGATCTAGTGGGATCTAGTGGTTTTAGGGACAAACAACTTTAATTTGCATCACGACAAAGTGATGGCTGTGCGGCCCTGCCGGTCCGGGTGGCGGCGCGGGCGGCGCGGGTGGCTTCGACGACCTTGCGCGCGCCGTACTTGGCGCCCAGCGTCGCCGAGGAATCGTCCGAGTCCGAGTCCGAGCCCGTGTCCAAGAGGATGTCGGAAGACGCGGCCTGCATGTTCTCCGCAGCGAGGCGTTCGGCGGACTGAAGATCGTCAGTGCCAGCAGCCGCGTCGGCGGCGTCGGCCGTGCTGTTGTCGGTGTTCCAGCTGGTGTCTTCCTCCAAGAGATCGGTGTCGGTGCGCAACGCCATGTAGCCGTAGCCGGAGCAGAATTTGGAGCACCGCAGGAAGATCTCCTCGCCCCCGATGGCGGCGGAGAATGTGCGGGCCTTGTATGCGCCCGCTGAGAACGGTGGGAGCGGGGGGTACGGCGTCGGGGGCGGCGCAGGGAGATCCGGAGGGGGCGCGGGCGAGGGAGGCGGCG
>Ga0307488_10004840_pt1 | contig 11199 bp, 12 predicted proteins | sample SB02metaG_FD_202248 | JGI IMG/M metagenome (GOLD analysis project Ga0307488, IMG submission 202248) | Sea-ice brine microbial communities from Beaufort Sea near Barrow, Alaska, United States - SB 0.2 | ecosystem: Environmental > Aquatic > Marine > Coastal | place: USA: Alaska | collected...
TATGGTGGGAATTTAAGATTGAAAAATTTGCAGATGTTGTGTGGTCAGAATCACATGACATCCAGTCATTGTTTCATGTAAAACGTATTACCTAACGGCTGAGTATCAGTCATATCCTAACTTCATAACTGGAGAATTATTATGAGTACAGTACCAATAAGCGAGCCTGAAGATCACCCTCCTTACCTTGACTTTTCACTCACTGCAAAGCGCATGGTGAAAACGGTTAAAGGCAAGACTGAAATTTATTACGAGGATTGTGAAATTGTCACCATCACACCGATGGGTGACAACAAAACTCAGGTGATTAAAGAGTGCGGCGAGTGGCTTGACCACTTAAAATACCGTCACCATCACCACATGATTTCTGATAATTACTTACGCTTTTCTGAAAACTCTTACAATGCTTGGAAGGAAAGACGCGAAGCACCTATCAACGGAATGCCACTTGAGGAATGTGCTGTGCTAACACCGGCAGAGATTCAAATGGTACGTCAGGCTAACATCCGAAGCGTTGAGGATTTGGCAAACGCAAATGATGAGGGCTTGCAGCAGATTGGCATGGGCGCAAGAAACCTAAAGCGCAAAGCCACAACGTATCTTGAGAACGCTAAAGACCACGGTGCGGTATCTGAGAAGATGTCATCACTGGAAGTCGAGCTTGGCTCAGCTCAGGAAGAAAATATTAAACTTTCCGAACGTCTACAGGCTTTGGAGTATCAACTTGCTGCAAGACCACCTGTTGACGCATCGGAACAACCGGAGGCTATTAGCCAATAATGACCATTTTATCTATGCTCCAGGACGTTGCCACTGACATCGGCATCACCTCTCCTTCCTCTGTTATCGGCAACACTGATAAGCAGATCATACAATTATTGGCTATTGCTAATAGGGAAGGGCGAGACTTGGCGAATAGGTATAACTGGTCATTTATGACGAAAGAAGCCACGTTTACGCAGGCTGCTGCGGCTTTACAAGGCACTATCGCATCGTTAATTGGGACGGATTACAAGTCCATGAAGAACAACACGATGTGGAATAGGACTACTCAGCTACCGATACTTGGACCACTCGCACCTCGTGACTGGCAGGCACTACAAGCCTTTCCAGTCACAGGTCCGTATCCACAGTATCGAATACAAGGTAAGTCTATTTATTTTTCACCAGTGCCGGGTAATGCAACAGACACGATTGCTTTGGAGTACAAGTCGAGTAACTGGTGTGAGGCTTCTGGCGGTACAGACCAGAGTGCTTGGGCGGCTGATACGGATGTTGGCTTGTTAGATGAAGACCTGATGAGCTTAGGCATATTGTGGCGATGGTATCAAAGGAAGGGATTAGACTACGCTCAGCAGTTTGATGACTATGAGAGGAATGTGGCGAACGCAATGGCAAGGGATGGTTCTGCAAGGCAGCTCAGGCTTGATGCTGGACGCTCTGACCGGATACCCGGCATATTTGTCCCGCAAGGTTCCTGGAGCGTTTAGGTGCGTAACCCTTCACTACTGAAGGTTGCAAGGAGACGAGGCGCGAGTAGGACGGCAACTGTGCCTGCTCCGGTGGGTGGTTTAAATGCGCGTGATTCTGCCGCAACGATGCAGCCTCAGTACGCAAACGTCATGCAGAACTGGTGGTGTACTACCAGAGATATTATGGTCAGGAAGGGCGCGAATGATCATCTGACGGGTATGAATGGGCAGGTTGAATCATTGATGCCTTATGTTAAACCTGACGGCACTGAAACGCTATTCTGTGCGGAAGGGACTGACTTCTTTGATGCCACTACAGCAGGTGCGGCAGGAGCAGCGGTACAAGCCTCTTTAGCGGATGCCAGATGGTCTTCGATTAACTTTACCAATACATCAGGCACATCGTATTTGTGCTGCTTTAACGATGCCGGTAATGACACGCCGTATTATTGGAACAATAGCAGTTGGATAGAAATTACGGGCGTGTCATCTCCTGCAATTACTGGAGTAACGACTACCAAATTGAAAGCACCTTGGGTGCATCACAGACGCTTATGGATGATAGAGGTTAACTCCTTACACGCATGGTTTTTGCCTGTTGATGCGGTTGGTGGTGCGGCTGAGAAATTAGACTTATCAGGGGTATGTAAACTTGGCGGTCACTTGGTTGCTGGCGGCACTTACACCTTTGACGGCGGTGATGGTCCTGATGACTATTGGTACGCGATTACCTCAGAGGGTGAGGTGGTAGCTTATCGCGGATCAGACCCGACCAGCTTAAGCACATGGGGCATTGTTGGCGTTTGGTCTGTTGGCAAACCTATCGGCACTCGTCCACTATTAAGATTTAGAGGTGAGGCATTATTGATACTGGAGGAGGGTGTTTATCCTTTGTCCAAAGCGTTGATAGCTTCCGAAACTGACGCAACTTCTGCGATTACGTTTAATATTAAAAATGCTATAGCGGACGCATCAGCTCTGTACTCCACAAATTTTGGATGGCAGATAGTATCTTATCCAGAGGCAAATATGTTGATTTTAAATGTGCCTAGAACAACTGGCTCGAATCAGCAACAGTACGCCATGAACACCATCACAGGTGCATGGACAACTTTCGATAATATCAATGCGAATTGCTGGACGATATTTAAAGGACAGCCCTTCTTTGGCGGCAATCAGACTGTCGGACAGTTTTGGGAAAATTATTCCGATAACGGCAACAACATTGACACTGAGCTTCAACAGGCTTTCACTGATTTCCAACTACCGGGCATGATAAAGCACGTTAAACTTATTAAGCCTTTTATGTTCTCAAACGGCTCACCCTCTGTGTTGATAGCTTGCAATTCTGATTTTAAGGATGAACCACCAACAAGTGCCTTGAATTTTTCTGGCACTACTTATGGTGTTTGGGATACGGCTGTTTGGGATTCGGGTGTATGGGGTGGTGCTTTAAATATTAACGATGACTGGCAGACTGTTTTTGCTGAAGGTGAATACGCAGCGTTAAGAATGCAGACGGCGAGTAGTGGTCTGGAAGTACGACTGAAAGCATCCAACTATGTATTTGAGCCTGGTGGCATTGTGGGGTGATAGTCTCCCAACCAAAGGAGGAGATTGCAAAGTTTGTCAGCGGTATTATTGGTGAAGGTGAGCATTTCCCTTTTGATGATTACTCCGCTTTAGGATTAATTAAGGATGGTGAAATAATTGCAGGTGTTATTTATAATCACTATGTGAACCCTAATATTATGATGCACGTTGCTGCGATACCGGGCAGACGATGGCTCAACAGAGAGTTTTTATTTGCTTGTTTTGATTACCCGTTTAACCAATTAAATTGTAATAGAATCACTGGACTTGTACCAAAGAAAAACAAAGATGCTAGGCGTTTTGACACTCACCTAGGTTTCGAGTACGAAGGTAACATGCGTAAAGCATTAGCCGACGATGATATGCTGGTCTACGGCATGTTAAAAGAGAAATGTAAATGGCTAAAATTAAAGAATACCTTGGGCAATGGCTCGAATATTCACTCTACAGATGCGGCTTAATATTATTCTTCAGTAAGCCCAAAGCACCCGCTGCACCGGATTACGCTGGCGCGGCGAGAGAGCAGGGCGAGAATAATATAGAGACTGCGCGTCTTCAAGGACGCATGAACAACCCGAATGTCTACACACCGGGCGGTTCACAGACTGTCTCATGGGGTACGCCTGCTCAGGGTAGTGGCTATGTGCAAGACGGTCAGGTAATGTATGACAATCCTGCATCAGCAGACGGCGATGCTAATCAAGCTACATGGGTGGAAGGTACGCCAGGTACGCAAGGAACTTATAATTTCGGGACATGGGGAACTGGTTTAAATGATGGTGGCTATACAGGCAACCCACCAGCAACACAGGGTTACTGGGTAGACGGGGATGGTAATGTGGTTTCTGGAGGTGGCAATCAAGGCGGCTTCCAAGACCAACCTACTATTATCCAATCCCTCTCTCCAGACCAACAAAACATCTATGACACCAACGAGCGTCTGCAACAGGGCATGTTGGATACAGGTGAGAACCAGCTTGGTCGTATCAACGAATCCTTTAATACTCCCTGGGACACATCCGGTGCGCCTCAAGTAGATGCGTATGATGCAAGCCAGATCGGTGATGTGGACCAATTAAGCAATGCCAATATGTCCGGTGTCGATGATGCAACTGTTGGCGGCGCGGATAGAATTGTTCAGGCATTAATGGAGAGGTATCAACCTGAGTTTGACGAGCGCAGAACACAAGCCAATAACCAGTTAATTACGCAAGGTCATACTCGTGGCGGCAGTGCGTGGGATACAAACAACCGTGACCTGAACCGATCAGAAAATGATTTCAGGTTGGGTGCGATTGTTAATGCTGGTCAAGAACAATCCAGACTACTTGGTGAGCAACGCTCCAATCGAGGTATGGAATGGGGCGAGAGACAGGGCTTATTTGATTCTCAGATGTCTCAGCAAGCTCAACAGGCTAACTTGGCTCAGGGCGCACAGGCAGCAACTACGGCTGACAGAGGTCGCGCTATTCAAGAGCAAGCCTATGACCGCAACGTGCCATTGAACGAGACTAATTCTCTACGTTCAGGCAATCAGATCCAACCTTACAGCTATCAGGGTTATCAGGGTACGAACGTCCAGCCAGCACCTCTATTTGATTCGACTTTAGCGGCAGGTAACTTTGCTCAACAGAACTATCAGAACCAGATGGCAGGTTATTGGAACCCATTAGAGGGCGCGGCTAGTATCGGCGCGGCTTATGCGGGAGCACCTTAATGGCTTATCTTGACGCTAAATCCGTAGCTCGCCGACAAGCCCTGCTTGATAATTACTCTGCCCCTAGAAACAGAAGTACAGGCGTTTCTTACAACCCGTTAAGTGGTATTGCTGATATTTTGCGAGGGCATTACGGAAAGAAAGGTAGAGAAAAATTACAGGAGCAGGAGGCAGAAAATAAAGCATTAGAAATGAGTGAGCTTAACGATATTCTGACTCGCAGCAGAGCAGACTTTGACGTTGGAGATACTAACGGCGATGGTGTTAATGATACGCCTTTGACGGAGCGCAGCAGCAACGCATTAATAGACAGATTACGTGCTCATCCTGCTGATAGTAATGAGCTTATTGAGCCTATTGACCCGCTTAAACCAGAACCCTATCAGTCACCAATGGCTCAAAAGACGGCTCTGACGAATCAGTTAGCGATTAATTTGGCTAAGAAGAAAGCCAGTACACCCTCGTCTATGCCATCGAATATTGCCGAGTGGCAAGCCTACCAGGATATGACTGACGCAGAGAAAAAGGAATATTTAACAATGAAGCGAACAAACCCGGCTATTAATTTAGGTGGGTTATTTGGGAATCGTGATGCTGTCACCGGGGCGATTACTCCTGCGCCTGGAGGAACTGTTACTTTGAAACCGGGAGAAACAGTCGATCATAGGTCATCAGTTGCTGGTGGTGAAGAACAAGCGAGGTCAGATGTTAAAGAAGTAATGAACCCAATTATCGCGCAGAAGACAAAAGGAGCTGAAGCTCTTGGATCAGAAATAGGATCGGTTTCTAACACCGTTGCTGAGATGAACGCAAGGCTCCCTCACCTTGAAGAAGTTGTTAACAAACTAACCGGGTTAGGTAAAACAGCGACATACACATGGGCAGACCAGATGAACGATACATGGAATCGTCAGATGAAAAATCCTGCGAGTGTTGGAGCTAAAGACAGGGCAAAACTTGTGTCAACTGTCGATAACGAAGTATTACCATTGTTGCGTCAAACATTCGGCGCGGCATTCACAAAGGCTGAAGGTGATTCTTTGAAAGCGGCGTTAGTTAATCCTGATTCAAGTCCAGAGGAAAAACAATATCAGTTGCAAGCCTTTATCGAAGCGCAGCGTGGCAAAGTCAAGGTTGAGGCTGAGCGATTACGGAACCTTCAGGGTGGTGGTGTTGGCGAATTAGAGGATGTGTATTAATGCCTCCTGATAATCTTATCCCTGTTGAAAAAGGGACGTTAAAGAAAAATCAAGACGGTGCGTATTTTATCCAGAAGGGCGATGAAATTACACCTGTTGAAAAAGGGACGCTTAAAAAGAGAGGTGATGATTTTTTTATAGTATCCACATCGCAAGAGCAAGACTATATCCCTCCTGTAGAAGATAGCCCCGAAACGCCTAGCAGAAGTTTTGAGGATGAAGCGTTACGGAAAGCTAGTATTTTTACTCGTAGCGCAAGTCCTAACCTTGCATTGGGTCTAGCTGGTGGTGCTATTGCTGGTCCTCCTGGAGCTATTGCAGGTGGTTTTATGTTACCTGCCGCCGACCTAATGACTTCTGGTTATAACAAGATGGTCGAGGGTGAGGGTGGATTTGAGCCGTTTGATCAAATGCCATCTGAGATTGTGAAGAATCTGATGAGCTTTAATGGTCCGAAACCAGAAACGACAACTGAACGGGCAATAAGTGCCGCAGGCGATGCAACGGGTACAGGTGGACCTCAGTTAGCAGCATTACTGAGACTTGCAAAAACTGCCAAGACAGAAGGTGGCAAACAGATAGCCAAACAACTATCAACCGCACCCGGCACTCAAATGGCAGTCACTGCGCCAGCTGCGGCAGCTTCATCTGCTGTAACAGAGATGACCGATAATCCTGTTCTTGGTATCTTAGCAGGAACAGGTGTTGCTATTGCTGGTGGTGGGTTTCGCCCGAAGAAACTAGAAACCTTAGCAGAAACAAGAGAAGTGTTTAAAAAGCAAGCTACTGATGCTTATAAGCGGTCTGATGCAATGGGGGCTGGTTACAATGCTGCTGCTACCGATGATTTAGCACAGAATATTGATGGTGTGTTGATAAGTTTAGGTTACAACAAACGCATCACTCCTGCCATACAAGGACTTGTTGAGGAGCTGGCGGCATATAAAGGGAAGCCAATGTCATTGAAACAAATGGAACAATTAAGAATTATTGCGCGTAATGCCGAAAGGTCAGATCCAAAGAACGCCGCACAAGCAGGTATCGGTGGAGGCATAGTTGACACTATTGATGACTTTATGGAGTCCACAGTACAAACACAACTCACCTCCGGTAACCCTGCCGCGATGGAAGTGCTAAAGCAGGCTCGTGGTTTATGGCGCACAAACAAGAAGCTAGAATTGCTTGAAGACATCTGGTTTCGAGTTGAAAATAAAGCAGCAAACTACACTCAGGCTGGCAAGGAAACTGCGCTAAGACAAGAGTTTAGAACGGTAGCAAACAACAAGAAAATATTTAAGTCTTTTACGAAAGAAGAACAAGAAAATATACTGAAAATTGTTCGAGGCGATATACCTCAAAACTTTCTGCGGTTCATGGGCAAGTTTGCTATAAAAGGTCCAGTGTCGGGTGTAGGCACTCTTGGTCCATCAGTAATGGTAACAGACGCATTGGGTCCAGGCGCAGGCGCAGCAACTGCCGCAGGAATGCAAGGTACAGCATTTACTGCTGACGCTATTGCGACTCAAATGGGGATGAACAACGTGCAGAAATTTCAGAACACAATTGCACAACAGCTTGGCAAACCAAAAACAGATCCTATGAGGGCGATTACAAATCGCGGTTTGGTTTCTGCATTACAAGGGCAACAATAACAACATTAGTCAGCATTTTTCGGCTTTCTTCCAGGCTTGCCAGCAGGATAGTAAAATTCTTCTATTGGTCTTTTTTTATCGTAGTAAAGCCATCTGTCCATAGCTCTGCGACAGGTTTTGCAGTTTCTTGTATTATTATGAACATAAGTATTTTCAGAAGTGAACTCATGACCTCGTTTGCAATGGGTTCTAGCTCTTTGTTTGGTGGCATGAGCGAGAACGGCTGGTGTTATATCACTTCTGGAGTTTTTCCATTGCTCGCTGCGAGTTGCCCAACGACAATTTTTAGGAGTGTAATTACCGTTATTATCAATACGATCAAGTGTTAGTTGTGGTGGGCGTTGCCCCATATCCTCAACAAAGTTTTTAAACCCTTTTCCTCGCGGGTTTATGGTTCGCCATCTTTCGCAGACCTTAATCCCTCGACCACCCCAATACTTGTAATCTTTACGGTTTGGGTTTTCGCAACGCTGGATCATGTTTGCCCATGTGTTGTACATAGATTGAAGTTTTTTATTTCTCATTACAGGAGTCTCTTTATCATGTTTGTTTATTATAACACACTAACTGCGGGGTATACTAATGGCTAGGAATGGTAGCGGGACATATAGCTTAGTCGCGGGGAATCCTGTGGTTAGCGGAACCACGATTTCCTCCACCACCCACAACAACACAATGACGGATATTGCAACCGCATTGACTGATAGCGTGGATAAGGATGGACAAACGGTCATTACAGGTATCATCGACCATAACGGCTTAGAGATTATTTTAGATGCCGATGGTGATACTTCCATTACTGCCGATACCGATGATGAGATTGATGTCAAAGTTGGCGGCACTGACATGGCGAAGTTTGCCAAGGGCTTGAAGTTATTAAAAGGCTCTGACGTTGCAAGCGCAACCGACCTTAATGTTGATATATTCGGTAATATGTTTGATGTGACTGGCACGACTACTATCGCCACGATCAAAACAAAAGGCATCGGGACTTTTATTATCTTGCAGTTTGATGGTGCGTGTACCTTAACTCACTCAACTGCTAATTTAATTCTGCCTGGCGCGGCTGACATCTTAACCGCTGCTGGAGATATTGCCTTTCTTTATGAGTATGCTTCTGCCGACTGGCGTTGCATTTCATACATGAGAGCAGATGAAGCACCGGACTACAAAAACTATGTAGACAAAAACCCCATAATCAACGGTGACTTCAACTCATGGCAGGAAGGGACGAGCTTTGCTGGTTTAACAAATGGGGGTTCAAGATATTTTGCCGACACGTGGAAATGGATTGAGGCTGGAGTTAATGCGTATGTGCACACCGTTAGCCGATCTACTGATGTCCCTACCGTTGCAGAATCAGGGCATAAGTCTAACTATTCAATGAAATCAGATTGCACCACTATAGCTGACACTATTGACGCAGGTGATGGAGCTTACTTTAAATACACAATAGAAGGGTACGACTATCTTCCTTTTGCTCAACAAGCAATTACGCTGTCTTTTTGGCACAAGCACACCAAGACGGGCATTAACTCTGTCCAGCTTTCAAGTTCCACTACTGATAGGGTAATAACGAAAGAGTACACTCAAACAACCACTAACACATGGGAGAAAGCGGAGCTTACTTTTCCCGCCAATGACGGTACAGGAACGTGGGACTATGTAAATGGTAAAGGTCTTCAAATACATTTCACGATATACGCAGGGACGAGTGAAATGACATCAGCTAATGATGTGTGGTTATCTGAGTCGGGCGTATATGCGTCTACTAATCAGGTGAACAACGCAGACTCAACCTCCAACAACATGCTATTCGCCCAAATCAAAATAGACAAAGGCGCAGTTGCATTACCTTTTATTGGTCGGAGTCATCAGGAGGAATTAGATAGGATTGGGAGGTACTTTGAATACAATACAAATTTTGCTGCTGGGAATGGTTCGTCTGCGGGTGCTGTAGGTGTTTTTTCCACAACCACAGTAGCACAAATGCAGTTCATGTATAAAAGGAAAAGGGCAATCCCATCAGTTACTTTTTCTACAGGCGACCATTGGCAAATCCAATCCTCTGCAATAGAGGATGTCACTGCTGCTGGGGGTGGTTCAATAACAGCGAACGATATTAATGAGGACGGGTGTCGGTTGACAGTTATAATAGATGGAAATTCAGGAGATGGGACAGGTGCTGTGCTTCAAACAGACGGTTCTGCCGGAAATTGGGCAGTTGACGCGAGGTTATAGAAATGAAATATATAAACAAAGAACATACAGAAATTAAAGATGGAGGCAAATCAATCCCTTGTGTAGCCGGAAACCGTGACTATGATGAGATAGTTGCTGATGGCTTGCTCGATTCAGTTGAGGCTTATGTCGAGCCAGAAAAATCATGGGAAGAAAAGCGCACCGAGGAATACGGAAAAGTGACAGACCAGCTTGACGAGATTTATCACGACATTGATGCTTGGAAGCTGCGAATTGCAGGCGTAAAAACGTCACATCCAAAACCATAACAGGGTAACCGTTAAATTTTATGACTCCTGAAGAAAAGAAAGATGTAGCTGAAATTGTGTCTGAAGCGGTAAACCAATCATTCAATAGAAATGCTTTTGTTGACCGCGAACTGCACGAATCTCACCATGATTTTATAGCTCGCTTCATTGCTAAGGAAGATAGAGCGCAGCAGCTTCGCGAGTCGGTAAAGAAGCAGGTTGTTGGTTGGTCAGTCATCGTACTAATATCAGGCATTGGGTATTTTGTTTACGACTCCCTAATGATAACGCTTCAAGGGTGGGGCGGCGGTCATTGAAATTATCCAAACACTTTTCTTTTTCTGAGGCGATTAAGTCTCAGACCGCAGAACGAAATTACATAGACAACACCCCCCCTGACGAATACCTTTCTAAAATTATTGCTGTAGCAGAGAATATTCTTGAGCCTGTGCGTTTACACTTTGGTGTTCCTTTTAGTCCGTCAAGCTGGTATCGCAGCAAGGAACTGTGCTTGAAGATAGGGTCTAAAACAACGAGCCAACATGCGCTGGCAGAGGCAGTTGATTTTGAAGTGCCGGGCGTAGATAACTTAACTCTCGCTAAGTGGTGTGAGTACAACCTTGAATTTGACAAACTAATATTAGAATTTTATACAGATGAAGACCCTGCTTCAGGCTGGGTTCACGCCAGCTATAGGGAGAGTAATAACCGCCACGAAGTTTACACAATTAGCCGAGTAAACGGTGCGGTGATAACTCAGAAAGATTTACCATAGGAGGTAATTATGGAGAAATATTTAGACCAAATTATAACTCTTGTAGGCGTACACGGCTTCTTTGCAATGCTTGCAAGTATCATGACTGTCCGATTTATTACTATTGGCTGGAACCCCGGCAAGCGAGTAAAAATTATTTGCATGCTCATTTGTAGCTCGTTATTAGGTGCGGCGTGTGTATATTATTTTACAGATGCAATCACTTTCAAAGCTTTATCAAGTGGAGCTTTTGTTTGTGTTTTTGGAACCCCAATGCTTTATGAGCTGCTTAAATTCATAACTACTTTGGCTTATGAAAAAAC
>Ga0307488_10004841_pt1 | contig 11199 bp, 7 predicted proteins | sample SB02metaG_FD_202248 | JGI IMG/M metagenome (GOLD analysis project Ga0307488, IMG submission 202248) | Sea-ice brine microbial communities from Beaufort Sea near Barrow, Alaska, United States - SB 0.2 | ecosystem: Environmental > Aquatic > Marine > Coastal | place: USA: Alaska | collected 2017-05-06
AAGGTGTTGATTCCATTGGCTCGAGGCTGCCGCAGCAGGACAATCCAGATCCGACAGGCTCCTGAGGCGCAGTGTACCAAAATCTGCTTCAGGGTGGGATATTTCCTATTTTCACTTTTTATTCACCAATTTCATATACCATCACCTACTATTGGTGATGAGGATGATTTATCCTTACATATTCAACTACAGTGGTGAAAAATCATGACAATATTTTCTCGCGCGTCTTTGCTAACCCGCTTATTTACCTCTTTATTTACCTCTTTATTTACAAGGGTCCTGCCAGTCTGTGTCCTGCTTGTCGGCTACCACAATGCCCTGGCCCAGGACACGCGCTGGTCCGATCCTGCCACCTGGCCAGGAAACAAGGTGCCAGCGGCAGGCGACAGGGTCGTAATTGCGAGCGACAAGGAAGTAATTCTTGATGTCAGCCCGCCGGCACTAGACGGCTTGACCATCAACGGTAAGCTCATTTTCGCTGACAACACTGACCTTGAGCTGACCACCGAATGGATTATGGTGTTTGGCGAACTGGAGATAGGCACTGAAGCCAGCCCCCACACGCACAAGGCTACTATCACCCTCACTGACAAGGTCAAGGACGAACAGCTGATGGGCATGGGCGACCGCGGCATCATGCTCTCGGGTGGCACCCTGAACCTGCACGGTAACCGCAGCAATTCCTGGACCAAGCTGGTCAGGACCGCCGAGGCAGGCAGCAACGCTATCATCGTTGCGAATGCTGCTCAATGGCAGGTGGGTGACGAGATTGTCCTCGCATCAACAGATTACAATCCCCGACAGGCCGAAACACGGCATATCACGGCCATCAGCGACAACGCCATCACACTGGATGAGCCCCTGGAATACATGCATTTTGGTGAGATCACCTTCGGGGTGGATGAGCGCGGCGAAGTGGGTTTACTGACGCGCAATATCAAGGTGCAGGCCTCAAGCGATGCGGAACAGTCGTTCTTCGGCGGCCACATCATGGGGATGGTTACCAGCAAGATGTATGTCGAGGGTGTTGAGCTCTATCGCATGGGCCAGAACCTGGAGCTTGCCCGCTATCCGATTCACTGGCATTTGGTCGGAGACGCTGGCGCTGGCCAGTACCTCAGGAACACGGCGATCCACGACACCTACAACCGCTGCGTGACGGTGCATGGCACCAACAACCTGCAGGTTGAGAATAACGTGACCTACAATACTGTGGGCCACTGCTTCTTCATGGAAGACGGCATGGAGACCGGCAACGAGTACATCAGCAATCTGGCAATCCAGACCAAGTGTCACACCAGCCTGGCCTGCGATCCGACCAACCTTGGTCCGTTCGGGGCATCCCCGGACGGCTTGAACTTCAAAACCACTGGTCAGGACCACCCGGAAATCCTGATTCCTTCAGACAACACAGCCTCGTCTTTCTGGATCACCAATCCGGAAAATACCTACCGCAACAATGTGGCCGCAGGTTCAGACTCGACGGGTTTCTGGTTCGCCTTCCCGGTACATCCGACCGGTGCGTTTGAAGGCTCGGAGGACAGCCTGAACACCTGGCCGCGGCGCACAAAGTTTCGCGAGTTCAAGGGCAATGTCGCACATTCCAACTATGACTCTTTCATGGGCGACCGCGCTCCCCGGGCCGATGGCCATTTCGCTGTAGGCGGGTATATAGCCCTTGCCGATCCCACTGACGAAAACAGCGCGCAAGTGGAGTCCGTAGTTGAGGATTTTACCGCCTATAAGAACCGCAACAGCGGTATCTGGGCCAGAGGACAGTTGCACCTTTACAAGAACCTGAAGATGGCAGACAACGGCATTGGCTTCACGCATGCCACTGGCGGTGGCTCATCCCTCTATACGTCACGGGTGGTTGACTCGCTGTTCGTGGGCGAATCCGGGAATATCGGCAACCCCAGCGAGCCAGCTGAACTGGCCTACGGTCGCAGCCTGCCGCAACCCGCTGTCGCGGATTTTCCGATCCGCGGCTACGAGTTCTACGACTCCCATCATGAACTGGACAATAACACCTTCGTTAATTACCTGGACAACGACACCCGCAAGACAGGTGCGATCTCCTACCTGCTGTTTACCAGTTTCGGCATGAGCTCCAACAACACGGTAGCGCGCTCCACATTCACCAATGCCAAGCCGGTGTATTTCCCACCGATCAACAACCGCTGGAGCAATGATGATTATGGCAATACGGTTTACTTGACCTCGGTATTCAACGACAAGGACGGCACCATCACCGGTCTCCCCAATTCCTATATCATCAATAAAACCGGAATTGACGCCGATGACGCTTGTGAGGCCAGGCCTACCTGGAACGCTTATGTGTGTATGGGCGACATCGGGCGCATGAATGTCGGCGGCGGTGGTGGTGCTTTAGGCTTCGGGGGCGGTGCTGCTGCTACCATTGAAATTGCGCCAGGTGGCGGCCGCATCAGAGGTATTCGACCGCCTTCTGTACCTGTTGTACTCAGCCGCAACGGCAATGAATTTACTGCTAATGGCGCAACCAATGTGCGCGCCGGCACCGAGTACAAGGTAAGCACCGAAAGAGAATCCGTGAGCATCAGACTGACTGAGCTGGATCCCGGCTCGTGGGTGATGTACGAACTGCCGGGATTCAACACTGTAGACTCAGGTACACAGCAGAGCAGCCTTGAAGCGCTACGCATGGCCAATACCACCTCGTATTACAAAGCCAAAGACTCGTTGTGGGTCAAGCTGGTCTCCAATGGTGACTTCCGTGGTGGCGGTGGCCCCCCTGGTAGCGGTGGTGGTCTTGTTCCCGGAGTGAGCCTCGAGGTCAGCCGTTGAGCTGAGTCTGAATCAGGGAATCAAGGGGTCGAATCAAGCAATCAAGGGGTCAGAGTTCTTGAAACAAAACCAGAGGATCAAGAACTCTGACCCCTTGATTTTTGATGTTGATTTTGTGCGCGACCTTAACGCTCGATCTGGGCAATACTTTCTGATTTCATGTTCATATTGAAAGCCGGGCTTTGGATGACGCCCATCAACAAGGATGAGAAGCGATAATTATCCTCAGCTGCGTTACGCGCAATGGAGCGTACCAGCGGCATATCTTCATTCTCCATACCTCGGCCTACAGCATAGGTTAGCAGCTTTTCGGTCATGACTCTGGCGAACTGCTCGCCGTTACGTATGGCCAGATCTCGCAGGCTGTTGATGCCATCCAGATAAGTTCCATCTGTAATAGTCGACGTCGCATCTATAGGATTGCCAGCATCCATTGTGCGCCACTTGCCAACGGCGTCGAAGTTTTCCAGAGCAAAGCCCATTGGTTCGAACATCATGTGACAGGTCGAGCAGGATGGGTTGCTACGATGCTCCTCCAGACGATCACGCAATGACTTGGGCTTCTCACCTGCAATCTGACTCAAGTCTATTTCGACGCCCGGTGGTGGATCAGGAGGACTGACACCAAAGAAAGTTTCCAGGAACCACTTGCCACGCTTAACGGGTGAAGTACGCGCCGCTTCAGAAGTAATAGTTAACAGGGCGCCCTTGCCTAACAGTCCATGACGTACTGCAAGCTCCGGATCATCAAGCTGTACTTTGCGGAACTGTGAGCCGTACACATCAGAAATACCGTAATGTTTGGCGAGTCGTTCGTTGACGAAGGTGTAATCCGCTGTCAGCAAATCCAGAACACTGAGGTCTTCCTGGATAATGCTGCCAAAGAACATTTCGATCTCCTGCTGGAAAGCTTCACGCAGGGTGCTGTCAAAATCGGGAAACAATTCTACAATCGGCTCACTTGCTGCCATGCCGCGAACATTCAACCATTGGCCGGTGAAGTTCACTATAAAAGCTTCTGCACGTTGATCAGCAAGCATGCGCTGAACCTGTTGTTGGAGTACATCCTGATCATGAAGGCGGCCTTGTGTTGCGAGGTCAACCAGCTCTCCATCGGGCAGGCTGCTCCAGAGAAAGAAGGAAAGTCGTGAGGCCAGCTCGAGATCACTGAGCATATAGAGCGAACCTTCGGCGATATCAACGGGTTCAAGCTCGGAGCGATAGATAAATTCGGGATCTGCCAGCACGCGTTGCAGCGCCGCTTCAATACCATAATCAAAGCTGCCACCTTCTTCGCGCCCTACCAGGTAAAAATTCATCATCAAATCAATGTCAGAATCAGTTGCCGGACGTCGATAGGCTTTGCTCACCAACGTCGAAATGATCTGGCGTGCGCAGTTCCCTTCCTGACTGATATTTTGCGGATAGCACGCAAAAATCTGCTCACGACTCTGGGTAATAGTAGCGGGTACACCGTTGTAGGGCCCTTCAATAAAGACCTGACCAACATGTGGATAGAAGGTATAACCAGAAATTGAACCAGGAGAATTCATGGTGCGCACAAAGGATTTATTTATGCTGGTATCAGGTAGGTCGCTGGTGGCGATAAAGGTAATACCCACCTTGTGGAAACCTGCCTTGATTGAGATAGCCGGTGTACGACCACCATTGCCTTCCTGGTTACCAATTTCAGAATCCCAATCATATAAATAGACGCGCTCACCATCGATAGTAACTTCAAGCTCCTCGCCTGATACGTTACCCAGAACGCGGGTGAAATAACCGGTCATGCCTTTGACTGTAAATACATATTCTCCATCGGCAGGAAACTCATGTTCAATTAACATACCGCCGCGCGTTCCAAAGGGGAGCCCTTCAATATGTGTGTTCTGGGAGGTATCAACGGGTACGTCGAATATGGCCAGTGTCGGCGCTGTCTCGGTACCGATCGCCAGACGACTGATTTTCCCTGCCGCTGACAGGTAGGCTTCTATAAGCGCTGGCGAAGTGGTCAAAGTACCTGCCATATTGTCGAAACCGTGGCTGGAATCATCCGGTGGCAGAAAGGTCGAGGCATCGATATTAAGCGCCAGCAAATCACGGATGACATTAGAGTATTCAGTTCGGTTTAAGCGGTGCAGACCCGGAGCAGGAAGATGCATAGGTTCCGATGTGGCACGCTCATCAATTGCCTGCTCCAGAATGACAGCCAGACTTTGCAGGACATCGCGATCCGGACGCGGCTGATCCACAGGAGGCATCATGCCAGCGCGCAGGCGTTTAATAACCTTCTCCCCAATTTCTGGAAACTTGGCGATGGTGTGTATATCCATGCCTTCCAGATCAACACCACCAGAGTAATCTTCAAGGTTGTGGCAACTCACACAAAATTCGTCCAGCACGGCCGTGCCGTCGACGCCATTAACTTGCGCCAACACAGTATGATCAAAGAAGGCACACAGCCCGAGTGTGGCGACCAGACGGGATGATCTATCAATAATTCGTAAGCCCATGTTAATACTGCCTCTGTCGAAATTTATTTGGTTAAAAGGGAAGTAATAAATCAAGGCTATACTTTAATTTCTAGGATGATTGAGGCGTATGACATAAAACAAACAATGACTGAATTATGTGTGATACTAATGAGTAAAAAAAAAGGAAGAGGCCCGCACTAAATGGGGGTCAGAGCAAAATTACAGGAGTTTTTCATACCTTCAATCGGTGATTCCATAGCCCACGTCCTAGTACACTCTGGCTCACACTGTTAACTCATTGAGTTGAATATCGAAGCGTTCACGCAGTCTATTGAAACCTTCGTGTCATTCATCAAATACCAGCAAGTCCCGAACACTTCGTCAGTCCAGTAAGGGCAACTGCCATTGACAGGATAAACGTCTGGATTCCGTCTCTGCGCACCATTTCCCAAAACCTCAAACCTGCCTGGTCTGCCGCTTTAAAGTTATTGTTAAGCTTTTTTACCTTTAGCTTTTTCCGCATCCAGCAACAAGGCACCAAATGAACCTATAGCAGGCTTTACCGGTTTTCGTTCTACTGATGCTATTGACGCCTTCTTCTTGTCGATACCTGCAGATGAATCTTTACCTGCGCGCGTCGCCTGCACTTCATCATCAAGGCGCATGGAAAGCGCTATTCGCTTGCGTTGCACATCAATTTCCATCACTTTCACCTTTACCACGTCGCCAGTCTTCACCACCGTGTGGGGATCCTTGATGAACTTATTCGCCAGGGCCGAGATGTGAACCAGACCATCCTGATGCACACCGACATCCACGAAAGCGCCAAAATTGGTGACATTAGTGATGACACCCTCCAGCTTCATGCCTGCCTTGAGATCTTTTATAGACTCGATGCCATCTTTGAACTCAGCAGTTTTGAATTCGGGCCTTGGGTCGCGCCCGGGTTTTTCCAGCTCGGCAATAATGTCAGTGACAGTGGGCAGCCCAAATTTATCATCGATATAATCCGCTGGATTTAAATTAGCCAGAAAACCATGATCGCCTATCAACTCGTTTATTTTCTTCTTGTTGACCGAGCAAATATTTTTAACAACACTATAGGATTCCGGATGTACAGCAGAGCTATCCAGTGGGTTGTCACTGTTCAAAATACGCAGAAAGCCAGCGGCCTGTTCGAAACTCTTGTCACCAAAACGCGGCACAACTTTTAACGCGCTACGGTTTTTGAAGGCACCATGCTGATTACGATACTCAACTATATTACTGGCGATAGTTGAGGACAGTCCCGAGACCTGTTTAAGCAAGGCCGCCGATGCCATGTTTACATCTACCCCTACGGCATTCACGCAGTCTTCCACCACGGCTTCGAGACTTTTACCCAGTTTGTACTGACTCACATCATGCTGATACTGCCCCACGCCGATAGACTTCGGGTCCAGCTTCACCAGTTCAGCCAGTGGATCCTGTAATCGTCTGGCAATTGAGATTGCACCGCGGACGGTCACATCCAGATCAGGAAATTCTTCCCGGGCAATGTCTGAGGCGGAATACACGGAGGCACCGGCTTCGTTAACCATTGCCTTGTCCAGCTTTAGCTCCTTGTGTTGCTTGATCAGATCCCCGGCTAACTTGTCTGTTTCGCGCGAAGCTGTGCCATTACCGATGGCAATCAGTTCAACGCCGTATTTCTTTGCCAGTTTTGCCAGCACCGAAATGGACTCATCCCATTGATTTCTAGGCTGATGAGGATAAATAGTAGTGTCTTCGAGAAATTTCCCGGTACGATCAACCACACACACTTTTACCCCGGTGCGCAGGCCCGGATCTAACCCCAGGGTTACCTTGTTGCCGGCCGGCGGCGCCAACAGGATGGCTTTCATGTTTTCAGTGAACACGCGGATGGCTTCGTCGTCAGATTGTTCACGCAACTTACCGAGCAAATCAGTTTCAAGACGATGTAGAAGTTTGACGCGCCAGGTCCAGGTGACCACTTCGGCTAGCCACTTATCTGCAGCGCGCCCTTTATTGTGTATACCAAAGTGATTTCCTATCATGCCTTCACAGGGGTCGGTAGCACCAGACTCAAGGCCTGCACTGCCCAATTCAACCGACAGAAAAGCTTCCTTACGCCCGCGAAAAACAGCGAGCGCACGGTGGGACGGAATTTTGTTCAAGCGCTCGGCATAATCAAAGTAATCACTGAACTTGGTGGCATCCGCCTTGTTCTTTTCAATGACACTGGCGCGCAGTTCGCCATTGTCCCAAAGATGATTACGCAACATACCCATCAAGGCCGCATCTTCGCTAAAGCGTTCCATCAGAATATCCCTGGCACCGTCAAGAACTGCCTTGTTATCCGCAAAGCCATCCACGGTAAATGTTGCTGCCTGAACTTGTGGGTCCAGTGTCGGATCAGCAAACAAGCTTTCTGCAAGGGGCTCCAGGCCTGCCTCGATAGCAATCATGGCTTTGGTACGTCGTTTGGGCTTGTAGGGCAAATATAGATCTTCCAGTTCCGTTTTTGTCTCCACACCGCGGATCTGTTTCTCGAGATCTGGGGTCAGCTTTTCCTGCTCGCGAATACTGGTAATAATGGTTTCAATGCGCTCGTTTATTTCACGCAGATAGCGCAGGCGCAATTCCAGATCGCGCAATTGTAAATCGTCCAGGCCCCCGGTGGCTTCTTTGCGATAGCGGGAGATAAAAGGCACTGTTGAGCCCTCATCAAGCAGCGTGATGGCGACACTGACCTGTTGAGGTCTTACATTTAATTCAGTGGCAATTTTTTGGGTAATAAGAGGTGAGAAAGTATCTGTAGAGGTCATTGCAATCCTGCTTCCCCAACTGTTCGAAGCGGGAAAATTTGCGAGTTAGAGAGCCGGGTATCCTACCTAAAAATATCTGTTTAGACTAATGAAAATCCAGCCCCCTTTAATGCTTGAACTCAATCAGTGGGCTGGGTTTCGTTTGGCCTTATCCATGGTAATAATGATCCGGATGTCAGGCCGGTCAGATTATTCTCCATGCAGGAATATTCCATTATCCTGAATCCTTCGGGTTGGTGAGTCCAGGTGTTGGACACCGTCCAGGCTTCTGTATAGGCCCCCGGATCGTCCAGAGTAAATGTGTGCTCGATGGTAGTTGCATCAACACGGGTAAAAGTCTGAATGATCGTCGCCAGAGAACTCATCGGATGACCGGCAGTGTCTACCTTGGTGTAACCATTCAGGTTTTTCGTTACCACAACCAGCGTATCGTCTTCCCAATGTCCGACTGAATCACCCCACCAGCTTGATGGAAAGTCAGGATCATGGGGGCGCCCGTCTGTGGGAATCATATGAAACCAGCTGTTTTGTTCCGCCAGCATGACCAGATGATCATTGTCATGTTTGAGGGCTATTGGCCAGGGCCCGAAAACCGTACGGGAAATACCGAAGGGCATACAACTGCCGGCATAATCGCCCTGCTGGGGATCGGTGCGATCGTATTTCTCCCACTGAGCAAGTCCCCACTCACTATAGGGGAGCGCCTCTACATAGCCGGGCCTTCTGGTGTCCGTTACATCGGCGCGGCGAACTTGCTGCCAATACCCTGTCATGCTGGGCTTGCCATTAGAAAGGCGCGGTATTTCTTCAGCGTTTTGTGCGGATGTATACCCAATTCCGAATGACAGAATCAGAATAATAAGAGCTGCATTTTTTACTAGGTTCTTCACTATTTGGCTATTCACTTCGAAACCTCCTATTGGGCTGCAATCCCGGTGAGCCGTCACTCTGCTCTATAAAGACTAGGCAAAGAGGTGATAATTTGCACTGACCTTTTACCAGACTTCAGTGCCATCGGGAGTCATGAAGTCACCCTGGCCAACGCGCAGGCTTTCCTCGTTTCTGGCGCGGGCACCCTCCACTACAATGGCATCCCCTGGTTTCAGGTCATCTTTTCTGGCACCTCTGCGATACATACTGTTGGGAGCGCCACCCTGTACTTCATAGGTTAGAACACTGCCATTTTCCTGGGGCACGTCAACAAAAACACTGATATGCGGGTTCATCCAAACGACTTCTTTTACCGTTCCCGCCAACCTGATTGGATTGTCTGCATCAAACTCTGCTGCAATTGAGTGATGAGCGAACAAAGGTGTGGATGCCAACAGTAAACTACTGCTTATAATAAAATATTTAAATAGCCTTATCATCATGCCCCCTGACTCTGATTCCTAGTATAAGAATAGAAAGAATAATCGGGAAATTAGTGATCGTCCATTCAAATTTACTTTCTGAACACGGCTTCCTTCTTTCTTCAATATTCCTCAAATACTTAAATCTATAGCACATTCAGGATTATTGGGTTCGACCCACGACCGGGCAGCACTCCTGCAAATCCATTACACTAACCCACTTACCCTGCACCTGACAGAATCTGTTCATTTATAGACGGCTTTTCTACAAATGCTGACAACAATAATTTACCTTATCGGAGCGCTATCTCTTCACTTCACTGATGTGCAAAGCCAAAATGCTTTTTTCTTTGTACTGTTGCCTTTAATAAACATCCTGTTTTTTATTTTTCTGCTGTGGCAATTCATTTTCTATTTCGCGATGAGCAGTTTTTCCAATGATGAATCCGGTTTTTTCGATCTGCTGTCTGAGTTATGGCATCTTGGCTACACCATAGAACGCATTGGTGTTTTCCATGCTCTGCTCAACATTTTCTTTTTAATCATTAATGCCATTTCATTTTTTATTGCTGTTTTTTATTACTTCGACTTGTTCTGGGTTTTAATCAGGGGACAGTGACTTATATTTGAAAAAAGTCACTGTCCCCTTTAACAAATCCATTTCTGCTTTCTCTGCGTAAGTGCACTACAACGCATATACATTACCCATCCAAATGATCTCCACTAATTTTATTCGCTCTACACTCAAACTCATCGTAATAATTCTACCCATTCTGGCTAGCCAGTTTGCTTTTTCACAAGATGATGAACCAACCTTTGTTCTGGAAACCGAATTTGGATCTACCTAGCAATCTCGCAATGATGTGCAAATTCCCAACGATAATCTGGGCACGCGCTATGCGCTGGATGATATTTCCGGTAATGGACCCTGGTTAAGCGCGCGCATCAACCTGGTGTGGAATATCAATGAAAAGCATGGCATGAGAGTCCTGCTGGCGCCCTTGTCCTATACGGAAACAAATATCCTGAATTCGAATGTGGATTTTGCCGGCGGGCAGTTCCAATCTGGCTTAGCGGTGGAAGCAAGTTATAAATTTAATTCCTGGAGAGCCTCCTACCGTTATCACATGATTGATCAGGACAGACTGGATCTGTGGCTTGGTGGCACATTGAAAATTCGCGATGCAGAAATCAAGTTACGCCAGGGGCAAATAAGCGCAAACGATGACAATGTCGGTGTTGTACCCTTGTTATACCTTGCTGCGCGTTATCGCCTGGGCAACAAATGGTATTTGAACGCCGAGATGGATGCCCTGGCAGGCGGACCCGGACGCGCCATTGATCTGGGCTTGCGTGTGGAATACACCCTCAACCCACGCTGGGCAATTGGTGCCGGCTATCGAGGTCTTGAAGGTGGAGTGGATTCAGATGATGTTTATAACTTTGCCTGGTTCAACAGTTTTGTCGTTTCTACAAGCTATAAGTTTTAATTAGGGGGACAGTGACTTTTAATTTAAAAAAGTCACTGTCCCTGATTTTAAAAACTGAAAATATCTTCAGCTTCTTCTCGTCCTTCCATATCCTGTTCGTGAAAGCGCTCCCAGTTTTCTGCCCAGGGGCGTCCGTACATATCCGGGACTATGTATTCAATCGCTTCACCTGGCGCTGCCGGGGTGGCTATGCCGCTGATATTGAAAATTGATTGCACACACTCGATGA
>Ga0307488_10004842_pt1 | contig 11196 bp, 8 predicted proteins | sample SB02metaG_FD_202248 | JGI IMG/M metagenome (GOLD analysis project Ga0307488, IMG submission 202248) | Sea-ice brine microbial communities from Beaufort Sea near Barrow, Alaska, United States - SB 0.2 | ecosystem: Environmental > Aquatic > Marine > Coastal | place: USA: Alaska | collected 2017-05-06
GTAATAGGCTCAGTTAGTAAGTCTTCAATGTCCGAATCCACATCACCAGGTAGTTCCGCCCCCAACTCCGTAAGGAGTTCGTCCGTTAGCGGATTATCGAGTCCATCCGCATCCAAAGCATCAAACGTATTATCATCTTCCACATTCGCAATCGCATCCGCTATATCGTCCTCAATCCCTTTTGTAATCTCATCCAGTGGACGAATGGATTTCTGCTGGTCGGGGGTTGCGGCGCCTGTGCTACTCGAATCAAAATCGTCGTCATCTATATCGAGGTCTAAGTCTTCATCCTGAGAATCATTTTTCGTAAGTTCTTCATCAAAACTTTCGGTTAAAGTGTTGAGTTCAATATTTTTCTCTGAAATCTGATTTTCAATCTGCCCAATAATTTTTTCATCTATTTCACCCGACACGACGAGCGAGAGACCATCAGGCATATCTCCATCTAGTGCATTTTGTTCCAATAAGTCATCAATATCAATTTCAGACTGCTCTTCATCATCTTGTGCTGGTAATAAATCAGATTGGGTTAAGTTCTCTACAAATGAACTGCCGTCTTCAGAAAATTCATCTCCTTCACTTAACTCCTTGATCGCATCAGCCTCAACTTGACTAATATCAACACTCTGTTCATCAAGAATAGTATCAATATCGACTTCTTCAGGCTCAGCGTCCAAACCATCAAAACCATCTAGTTGGTCACTAATATTATCGTCGCCATCAAGGTCAACCTTTTCATCGCCTAAATCGATGCCACTAAATTCGGCATTAAGCATATCGTCTTCAAGACTAAGGTCAAGATTATCAAGATCTGCTAACGCATCGCTAAGGTCGTCATCAGATGTTTTTGCTCGCTGATTAGGAACCAACATTTCATCATCAATTTCAGCAAAATCATCCGTATTCATTACAACTTCATCGATCGAATCCTCCAAATCATCCGACAAAATATCGTCTAATAAGTCATCTTCAGAAATCTCGTCGTTTTCTAATATTGCTAACAAATCATCAGAATCATTTGATGCCTTATTATCTAAGTCTTGTGCACCATCTTCTACTTTTGCTTTGGCATTTGTCGGTTTACGTAGAAGTAACATTGCGATTAATACGAAAATGAGAAAGAAGGCTACTGTAGTCGCGATAATAATAAAAATAGGCTTTCTGATCAGGTTACCAAACGAATCATTTTCTTCTGCTTGTTGTTTCATTTTGGCCGCCGCAAAAAATTCACGTAATTCCTGAATTTGCGCTGCCTGATCATCTAGTTTTGATTGAAAATCTTCGGATAATTCCGTTTTAAGTGCAATAAATTCTGCATCTTTTCTAGCTAACTCTTCAAGGACGAGCTTGTTCTCATCGACAATACTTTGAGTTGCTTGTATTGACTCGCCAAGCTGCTTTTTCAAATCATTTACAATGTTTGTTTGTTGGCGTTTAAGTGAATTTATTTGCTGTTGGAATTGCTTTTGCGTTGCGTCTAATTCTTCTTTATTAACTAAGGGGATATCTGGCTTTAGATTCGCCGTTTGCACCTGGCCCTCAGACGTTTCGTTAGCGCTTTGTCCTTGGCGTCCGGTAGACTGCGTAAATGCACGGTCATCTTGCTCGGCTTTAATTCTGGCTCGTTGAGGGTCAATTCTAGCTATATAGCGGTCGGTAGGAAGTTGTAGCGTTGTGCCATTGACCATCGTATTAAAGTTACGATTTACAAATCCTCGAGGATTGAGTTCATAAATGGCAAGCATCACTTGATAGACGGTGAACTGTTGATTTTTTCGATATTGACTAGAAATAGCCCACAACGTGTCCGATCGATCTATTGGACCATAAACAACACCTGAATAAACATCAGCGGCGTCACTAGGCCCCTGAATTTGCGTTCCTTGCGCTACTGCATTAGATGTTGCTGATAAACATAAAACAGCAACAACGATTGCACGAATGAGTAATAATGACCACTTCATAGTAATTGTTTCGACTCTCCAATTTAGGACTAGGTATACCAATTGCGTCACGTTACAAAATACTACCGGCAACTGAGAAACACAGTTATTGTGCCAACAACATTATTGAATATAAGTATAACAACAATAGTTTATCGGCATGTAATCATATAAATTTACAGATAATCTCTAATCAATGTCTCAGCTATCTGCACACTATTGGTCGCCGCACCTTTTCTAATGTTGTCCGAGACAACCCAAAGATTAATTCCATGCGAATGAGAAATATCATTTCTAACACGACCTACATGCACTGAGTCATTTCCACTAGCTGATGAAACCTGAGTTGGAAAATCTTCAGGTTTTTCATATAATGTAATTCCTGGAGCATTGCGTAACAACTCTTTCACTGCCTCAGCATCAATTTGTTGACGCGTTTCAATGTGTATTGCTTCACCATGACCATAAAATACAGGAACACGCACGGCGGTTGCATTCACTAGAATACTGTCATCACCCATGATTTTTTGAGTCTCCCACACCATTTTCATTTCTTCCTTGGTGTAGTCATTATCCAAAAACACATCAATTTGCGGAATCACATTAAATGCAATTTGGCGAGAGAAATCATCACCCGTAACGGCTTTTGCATTTAGCAGCTCTGCGGTTTGTCTAGCCAATGCTTCCATTGCTGTTTTCCCCGCACCAGAAACAGATTGATATGTACAAACGTTGATGCGTGCTATACCAACGGCATCGTGAATTGGCTTCAATGCAACCATCATTTGAATGGTCGAACAATTCGGGTTCGCAATAATGTTACGATTTCTAAAGTCAGCCAAAGCATGCGCATTAACTTCAGGCACGACCAGCGGAATGTCAGCCTCATAACGAAAGTGAGAGGTATTATCTATAACAACACACCCCGCTTCTGCAGCCACTGGCGCATACTTTGCAGAAACACTGCCCCCAGCTGAAAAGAAAGCAAATTGTACTTTAGACCAATCAAATCTATCAGCATTTAAAACCGTTATTTTTTCGCCTTTAAATTTAATAGTAGTACCTGCTGAACGCTCGCTAGCAAGCAGATAAAGTTTGTTGATTGGAAAATTACGTTCTTCCAATAGTTCCATCATTGTTTGGCCAACTAAGCCTGTTGCGCCTAAAATGGCAACGTCAAACGCTTGCGACATGAGTAAATATCTCCGAAATTAAATTATGATTAGGTTAAATGACTATCGTTAGTTGGCTATTTTAAACCCTATTGACGCGGCTATTTGTGCCACGTTTTTGCTATTTTTTTTGTCTACTACGGCTGCAGAAAATTCAAGCTCTACAGCACTAAATTCTCGTCTCACTGGATAGTGCTTTCGAATGTGCGCAAACGCTTCTGATTTTGCCATGCGAGCGCGAAAAATACCATCATCCTTTTTAATGTCGTACATATGCTTAACCATTTGAAATAATTGATTAAAAGGTGAAAGTGATGAATCGACAGATAGGTTATTTTCAAAATCAGGTAGAAAACCCTCTAATTTAAGCACATTTTGTTTATTTAAATGACGACAAAAGGCATCGTAAACCATAGAAGTCCCTCTGGCTTTGCCTTCCAATGTATGCCCCGCAATATGCGCTGTTGCTAAACGAATATAAGGAATTAAGTCATGTTTAATTAAGGGTTCGTTCTCCCAAACATCCAGCACAACATTTAGTCGTTGGCCTATTTCAAAGCAATTTAGTAAGGCTTCGTTATCAATAACTTCCCCTCGACAAGCATTAATAAGATATTGATTCTCGGATAGCTTTGATAACTCATTGCTGCCAAACATGTGCAAGGTAGGAAAATCACCATTGGTTATAAGAGGTGTGTGCAAGCAAATAATATCAGCTTGCATTGCTGCTTCAAAGTTTACAAATGATCGATTTTCATCGGTTGCTTGCAAAGGTGGATCGCATAAAACATAGTCTATGTTAAGGTCATTTAGAATACTGGCCAGTGCTGATCCTACATTTCCAGCTCCAATAACAGCGACCTTTTTAGCCAAGGGATCGAATTTATCTTCATATGCAAGCTGAAATATAGCACTTATTACATATTCAGCTACCGCTGTCGCATTACAACCACCGGCGGAGTACCATTTGACACTATGTTGATTAAGATAATCGATATCGATATGATTAAAACCTGCTGTTGCCGTTGCCACAAATTGTAATTTATTTGCCTTTTCTAATAATGTAGCATCCACTTTTGTAGTCGAACGCACAAATAACGCATCTATATCAACCAGCGATTCACAAGTTAGGCCGCCTAATTCGAAGGCTTTTGCTTCGCCCAAGCTATCAAGAAAAGCCGCTGCATAAGGCATTGCAATATCATATAAAATTTTCAATTACGGTTCTCCTTGCTACCTGTATTCACAGAAATACTGACTATGAGTATTATACAAGTAATACCCATTAACACTGATAAAAAAAAACCATTCAATATTGAATGGTTTTTTTATCATTCTCTAGCTATTAGAGCAGGTTAATAGAGTTATTAAGCGTGATATTTTTTAAATACTAACGTTGCATTAGTGCCACCAAAACCAAAACTATTCGACATAACAAGTTCTAACTTAGCTTCCCTAGTTTGAGTCACAATATCTAAACCTTTTGCTGCTTCGTCTAGATTTTCAACGTTGATTGACGGTGCAATAAAGTCGTTTTCCATCATCAGCATACTATAGATAGCCTCGTTAACTCCGGCAGCACCTAAAGCGTGTCCAGTGAGGGATTTTGTTGCACTCATAGGCGGACTATTTTCACCGAACAAAGTCTGAATGGCTTCCAACTCTTTTACATCACCAACCGGTGTTGATGTACCATGAGTATTTAAATAATCTACAGGTTGATCGATACCTTGCAATGCTTGTTTCATGCATCGAACAGCACCCTCTCCTGATGGTGCTACCATATCATGCCCGTCAGACGTAGCACCGTAACCTACAATTTCAGCATATATTTTTGCGCCACGCGCTAGTGCATGCTCTAACTCTTCAACAACGACCATTCCGCCACCACCAGAGCTCACGAACCCGTCGCGATCAGCGTCATATGTGCGCGATGCTTTTGTTGGATCATCATTATATTTAGTTGATAGCGCGCCCATTGCATCAAACTGACTAGATAGTGCCCAATGCAATTCTTCACCACCACCTGCAAAAACCATGTCTTGCTTGCCTAGCTGAATCATCTCTAACGCATTACCTATACAATGTGCGCTAGTCGCACAAGCAGAAGAAATACTGTAGTTAACTCCTTTGATCTTAAACGGAGTTGCCAAACAGGCTGAAACAGTACTTCCCATACAACGAGTGACCATATACGGACCAATTCGTTTTACGCTTTTTTCACGTAAAATGTCAGCGGATATCACTTGATTTTCAGAAGATGCCCCTCCAGAGCCAGCAATAATACCTACTCGTTCATTCGAATATTGCTCTTCTGTTAATCCAGCATCTTCTATCGCTTGCTGCATAGCAATATAGGCATAGCTAGCGGCATCGCCCATAAAGCGTAGGGCTTTACGGTCAATATGCTCAGACAATTCTATTTTAAGATCTCCCCAAACTTGGCTGCGTAGGCCCATATCAGCAAACTGTTGGGAAAAAGTAATTCCCGAACGACCTTCTCTTAATGAATCGGTCACTTCTTGTTTATTATTGCCTATGCTCGATACGATGCCAAGGCCAGTAATCACTGCTCTTCTCATTTTTCACCTAATATATTGTTGCGAATTCATTATTATTTTTATACTGCGCGATGCGTATATTTGCAAATCTATAACGAAAAAATATGCGCATCTTGTTAGTTTACGAAAACGTAATCATACAGACTTTCGTGCAACGTATTCGTCGCTTTGGTAACTATAGTAACGGTTTTAATGATTAAAGTGGTTCGATATCTAAAAAATTTAACTATCCGTAGACAAACATTCTAAAAACAACATTATTACAACCTTCACTAAAGTTCTGAAATCGATGCCAAAGCTTACTCCTCAATGCAGTGTAACCTGTTTAAGACAAGCCGTCTTTAGCGCCTAAATACCTTTGTAAAACTGGTGTAAAGTAGACACCATCGCTGTGTCAGGATGTTTTCACATGATATACTACTGTAATAATAAAAAGGAAAATCGGAACGAGTTCTACAACACCAAGTCAACATAAGTTTGTTTCTGGAAAACCTAATGTTAAATTTCATTATACCTAACCATATCACCCGCGTTTTATTTGATGAGCGAGAAGTATTTTTTGAAAATATCCAATGCCAATATTACTTTTAACAAAACAGGAACTCCAATTGCCACTGATTTCGGTGACCTCTACTTTTGCAATAAAGGGGGTGTCCAAGAAACTCAGTATGTGTTTATCCAAGGCAATCATCTTGGTGAACGTTGGATTGCGTCTGCTAATCCTAGCTTTAACATTGGTGAAACCGGTTTTGGGACGGGCCTTAATTTCCTGGTAGCAGCGCAGGAGTTCATCACCTTTAGGGAAAAAAATCCAACATCGAAATTAACTCAATTGTATTTTTTTAGCACCGAGAAGTACCCATTAACGAAGTCAGATTTGACTCAAGCATTAGCAATATGGCCACAGCTATCAAAATTAAGTGAATCTTTAGTTGAGCATTATCCAATGCCATTACCTGGTTTACATCGAATCCATCTATTCAATAATCAAGTGGTTCTCGATTTATGGTTAGGCGATGCTACAGAGGGCTTAACTCTTGCTCATGCACATTCAGGAGGTCGCATAGATGCTTGGTTTTTAGACGGCTTCGCACCCAGAAAAAATGCAGCGATGTGGCAGCCGGCTTTATTCGAACAAATTAAGCGGCTGAGCCGAAGTGAGGCTACTTTTGCAACATTTACGGCTGCCAGCATTGTAAAAAAAGTTTTAAGAGACGCTGGCTTTGCGCTAGAGATACACAAAGGTTTTGACAAAAAACGCGAGATGCTATGTGGCAGCATCAGCGATGAAAAAAATGACCAAGCTAAAACCAAACAAGCGCCAATATATCATCGCCATCTACCAACACTGACAACTCAATCTGCCAGCCAACAACATATTGCAATAATTGGCGGTGGTATAGCTGCCGCGATCTGTGCATTAAAACTCACTAGAGCCGGTAAAAAAGTGAGTTTATTTTGTGCAGACAAATGTTTAGCTGAAGGTGCTTCAGGCAATGAACAAGCCGGTTTTTATCCGCAGCTTAATGCTGAAGCCGGTATTTCAAGTCAAATACATGCTCATAGCTTTTTATATGCACGACAATTTTACGATCAATTATTATTCGAAGGGTATTCGTTTCAGCATCAGTGGTGCGGTGTTTTGCAGTTATGTTTCAATGACAATGTGGCAACACGTTATCAGAATATGATGCGTAATCAAACTTGGCCTCGCTCGCTCGTCGATTGGGTGGAACCAGAGCAGGCCTCATGTATTGCAAATATACAAATCCCAAGCCCCAGCTTGCATTTGCCATTAGGCGGATGGTTATCGCCGCCCGGTTTAGTGAACGCGTGCATTAGCGCTGCACGTCAAGGCGATTTTAACCTTCATCTTAACCATCGACTCGTTAGTACTGTGCAAATCGACGAGCAAAGTCAAACTCAGCTAATATTTGAGCAAGATGAAAATAATATCGAGATCATAGCTGATGCTAAAGCAGATATCGTGGTACTTGCTTGCGGCGCAGAGTCACACCTATTAACCGGATTAGATTTACCATTTCGCATGACCCGCGGACAAGTAGAGCGTATTCCAACCAACACAAGTTTGTCATCGCTGAGCACCGTTTTATGTCACAAAGGTTATATGACGCCAGCACATAACAATCATCACGCAATGGGCTCAACTTATGTCAAAAATGATATGAGTACTGAGTATCGAGAAAGCGAAGCGGCATTAAATTTGAATATGCATCAAGAAGCCTTAAATAATGCTTCTTGGTCGGATAAGCTGGCGTTAAATAGAGCCATCAGCGAGGGTGATTCTAGTGATGTTTTATTTGACAACGATTTGCGCGGGAGAGCGGCTATTCGTTGTAGTCTGCCCGATCATTTACCGGTCGTTGGGGCTTTTCCGTTAATCGACAAACAAAAGAGGGAACTAAACGAACTATACAAGGCAAAAGCCGATAGTTACTATCCAATTCCTTCTGTTCAGCCTAATGTTTACTTGTTGACTGGATTAGGTTCTAGGGGCTTAACAACTGGCCCGTTAATGGCTGAAATACTCGTAAGTCAGCTATGCTCAGCCCCATTACCGCTGGACAATCGATTACTAAATGCGCTTAATCCTAATCGCTTCGTAGTGCGAGATTTAATCCGTCGTCGATAACCTTGTTAAGTAGTCAGGTCGCAGGCCTTGCGCAATAAAGTGCGGAATAAGCACTGATGCACTGGCAACCACACGATTATTCTCAACTGAGATAATGCGCGCATTGATTTGAACTCCTTTTTGCTTATCAATCATAGTACCCGACAACATATGGTCCATTCTCAAGTCTTGTGCGAGTGCAAGTGAATCTCGCGAAAACACAAAATCACCGCGCTGCGTTACGTTTAGTGCACTGGTCATTTTAAAATCAACAACTGCCAGCCCAAATTGCTGTATTTCAGATATAAAGTATTCAGCAAGTTGATTACCCAATATATTGGTTTGTTGTAAGCTTCTGTCCAAACGCACAAATGAAGCAACGCCAATTAAGTCATCTTTCTTCATACCTGCGCTATTGCGCAACAGTTGCATGGACAGTTGGCCTGCATAATCTTGCAGTGATTTGTGCGAGAAACTAGGGCGAAACAAAGTAGAGGGGGCTTGCCACGGCTGCGTATAATCAGCTTCCCCCATATTGTCTATTGCACTGCCATCCCCAGATTGCCCTGTTCCATCATCTTTGTAATTTTCGAGTGAAATACCGGAACGACCTCTTGATAACATATCGTCATTTAATAGTAACTCGCCAGCTTCTTGCTCGCGCAACAGATCAGCGATAGTTTGTGGCGGTGTATAACCCGCCATAAGCATTTTACTCACCGCACAACCATTTAAGAAAACAACACTGGCTGCTACTATAATCAATTTTGTATTGAGACCCATGTTACTCACCCTTTATTAATCTAACGCCATCAACAATTTCAGTCGCCTTACTTGATTCACTCGGTATTAAAGCGTCAACAACATAAAATGGAACGAACATCTGCGAACTTGCCACAATCACGTTGGACTCCATGCCCAGCATTCTGGCGTTTATAATGTAACCGCCTTGGTGCTTAGTCATTGTGCCGGTTAATACGTATTGAATCGGCGTTGTGCTATTTAGGTCAAGAAAGTCACGCGACATAACAAAATCACCGCTGTCGGTCACTCTAATAAACTGTGTCGCTTTAAACTCGACTACTGGCATTCTGAATTTATGAAATTCGTGAGTAAACGATTCTGCTATTTGATAACCCAGTAGGTTCGTTTCTTTGAGGTCGCTATCAATCAATGAAAAATGTGTCACAGCCACAGGGGTTCGCTCAGTTACGTACTCCATATTTGATACAAGGTCTTGGGCCATATTACGTACATAATCACCAATATTTTTCGCCAAAGGGCGGCTTTTGTAAGCGCCGTTCACGCTAGAATAAACGGTGGGTTTTACAATAGAACCAAATTCGTCAATACCAAGTTCTTTACTCTCTTGAGCCACCAATGTGTTTTCTATTTCTTCAATATTAATAATGCCGCTTTGCGTCTCAGGCGCAATGTTATCCTCAGTAGTATTATCGCCAAAAAGGTTCACATCTGGCAACACTGAACAACCTGACAAAGTAACAATTGCAATAGTAGTAATTAAAAGCTTCATAGTGCTGCTCCGTTAGATTGATTTTCGATTCTGTATAGTTTTCCGCCACGTGTAGTTACTTGCTCTGTTTCCCAAAAAAGATCTCCTGGAAAAAATTTTGTTGCAGCAGCAACTACGTCTTTGCTTCTCGCATTGATAATTCTGGCATTAACTATTGCACCTTGTTGCTGCTCCGTTATTGTCCCTGTTATAAAGAAATCAACACGTTGCACTGCGGTTAGTTTATCGACGTCACGTGACAAAATGCGGTCAGAATTTTCCGTAATGGTGATGCTATTTGCCGCTTTATAATCTTGAGCAACGAATCCACGCTTCACGGCTTCAGTCATTAAGCCTTGTTCAAGCTGCTGACCAAGCAACATTAGGGGGGCTTGGTGTTTGTGATTTGGATTAAATGTGTCGACAGGTACAAAACCAGCTACCGCGAAGCGATAATTGCGGTCAGGTCTTAAACTAGCAAAAAGCTCATTTGCTAATTGGTTTGTGTGGTATTCAACGTTTCCAAGCGATATTGGTTTCGGACTTTTAGTTTCTGCAAGCGTTGGACTGATCATCGAACAACCAGACAAACTGAGTAGCAATAACAAGCTGAACAAGCTGAGAATAAAAACAGCATAAGGTGCAAATGAATTTTTCAAAACGATTTCTCACAAAGTGGCAAACTCTTGTATTTGCATGAAGGTTTGCAAGAAGAGTTCCACTTTGCAGGAATTTATTTTATCGTTGATAAAAAATTATAATATGAATAGAGAATTAAACAATGCGGTAACTTGTCCAGCATCTCCAGAGCTGAGTTCGTTGTTCTCGAACGCTTTTTGTAATTGTGCATCAAGCGTTGCTTGTAAGGTCGAAATCGGGTTAGCTTCACCCCTTTCAATCAATTTTTCAACATTCGCAACTGCGACATCAAAATGACCATGTAAATAACTTGCTATGAACAGCTCATGGTCACTACCATCAGCGATGAATGAATCCAAATGTGCCTGCATTTTGTCGGATTTTTCGATGAAAATCGAATCTTGACTCAAATCTTTCCCCTTTTTGTATTAACAAATGTTGTGAATAAATACACGGTGTCTATTAACTATTATTAGAACTGGCTGAAACTCATTACAACGAAAACATGTTCTCGCATCAAGTATCAAACCACAATGGACAATCGCAAAGTATCTTTTTTTCTCTTAAACAGACCCAACTGAATATAATACTAAGTCATGAAAACCCGTGATGACCGGAATCGGACCTACTAACATATCGTCTAACGCAGCGTCGCCAGAGTCAGAAACTAAAGGCCTACCATCTAAACTCTGTAATTTTGATTTTGTAGCAACGACTAAAATATTTGGTTTTCCAA
>Ga0307488_10004844_pt1 | contig 11195 bp, 9 predicted proteins | sample SB02metaG_FD_202248 | JGI IMG/M metagenome (GOLD analysis project Ga0307488, IMG submission 202248) | Sea-ice brine microbial communities from Beaufort Sea near Barrow, Alaska, United States - SB 0.2 | ecosystem: Environmental > Aquatic > Marine > Coastal | place: USA: Alaska | collected 2017-05-06
ACGGCCAGACCGACCCGGATTGGATCGCTATGGACCTTTTTTCTCAGGCCGAGCATTCCCATGATGCCCAGGCTATTTTAATCTCTCAAGATGCCGATTTCTTGCGCCGAACCCTGGCCGCAATCGAGCGGCTGTTGCCGACCATGGAGCGCGCCGACACCATTCGTCGCTCGCTGAACGATCGCGGCGCGTTTATTTTGGTGCCGGAGCTTGAGGATGCCAAGGCGCTGATCAATAAGATCGCTCCGGAGCATCTAGAGTTGTCTGTGGCCGACCCAGAAGCCTGGTTACCCGATATCCGCCACGCCGGCGCGATCTTTATGGGCCGCCATACTTCGGAGGCCTTGGGCGACTACTGTGCCGGACCCAATCATGTGCTGCCGACCAGTGGTACGGCTCGGTTTTTCAGTCCATTGGGCGTCTACGATTTCCAAAAACGCAGTTCACTGATCGGTGCCTCGGCCTCGGCTGCCAGTGAATTGGGCAAAATAGTATCAGTACTGGCGCGTGGTGAACTCCTAACCGCACACGCCAGAAGTGCGGAGCAACGTATTAATGAATGATTTTCGCGATCGCCTCGATGCCCATCTAGATCGTTGGGTGAACAAGAACATCCGCGCCATCGGCGCCTATTCGGTGCCGGATTCGACCGGTATGATCAAACTCGATGCCATGGAGAACCCCTTTGTCTGGCCAGAATCCATGCAGACGGCCTGGGCTGAGCTGATGGCCGGTGCCCATGTCAATCGGTATCCGCACCCGGATGCACCCGAGGTCAAGGCCGCTATCCGTGAACTATTCAATGTCCCGGATGGCATCGATATATTGCTCGGTAATGGCTCCGACGAATTGATTCAATTGATCGCCCTGGTGGTCAATGGTGCGGGCCGGAAAATCATGGCACCGGAACCCAGTTTTGTGATGTTCGAGATGGTCGCCAAGTTCCTCGGCATGACCTATGTCGGTGTGCCACTCAATGGCGACTTCGAAATTGATCTGGAGTCGACTCTGCGCGCGATCGAGGTCGAAGATCCGGCGGTGATTTTTCTCGCCCAACCCAATAATCCGACCGGTAATCTCTGGGGCGCTGAAAAGCTGCGCCGCATTCTGGAACATGCCAATGGGCTGGTGGTCATCGACGAGGCCTATACAGCCTTTACTGACGCTGACTATCTGGACTGGTTGGACGAGTTTCCGAATCTCTTGATCATGCGCACCTTCTCCAAGGTCGGCCTAGCCGGTCTGCGCTTGGGCATGTTGTTTGGTCACCCAGCCTGGATCGAGCAGATTAATAAGCTACGCCTGCCTTATAACATTAATGCCTTGACGCAACTGACGGCTGTCTTTGCCATGGAGCATTATTCGGTGTTGATGAATCAGACTCAGGAACTGGTGCGCCAACGCCAGCAACTGAGTCAAAGCTTGGCGGAATTCGCCAGCCTGACGGTCTACCCGAGTCAGGCGAACTTTATTTTGGTACGGACCGCAGCAGGCGAGGCCATCGATATTCACCAGAAATTGCAACAAGCCGGGATCCTGGTTAAAAAACTGCACGGCGCGCATCCGTCGCTCACTGATTGCTTGCGAATTAATGTCTCGTCAAGCGACGAAAACGCCCTGTTGGTGGCTGCACTCAAACAGATACTGTAGGCCCTTATAAGGTGAGTGGGGGGTATGGGCGGGGGGTATGGGCGCAGGTCCGCACCCCTGAGCCTATCTAATCAATTTGAAATGCACCCCCAGCCTAAATCCCCCTTCGTTTTTGGCCCAAGCTTTGCTTCAATACTGACCTATGTTAAAAAACCAAAGAGAACTGTTATGAGTCCTATTGCTTTCCATGAGGCGATACCCGGCTATTTAGAAGATCGAGGCGACCAGCTCTGGCTCAGGATCGCGATTAGTGGTGTGCAACCGGATCGAGTTTATGCGCGTATCGAGCCGGACAATGAAGAGCGTTTGCTGCCCATGGCAGTCGAGGGTCAGCAGGGTAGCTGGTATTTTTACACAGCTCTAATCGAGAAAAGCCAGCATATAGAACAGACCGACTATCTTTTTAAGCTGGTCTGGCAGCACGGCTCGTCCTGGCTCGGTTCCGCAGGGATCGAGCCGCATATGCCGCGTAATATCCATATGTACCGCTACAGTCACGATCGGCGCTTGCCGACCTGGTCGGGTGCGCAGATTTTCTATCAGGTATTTCCCGAGCGTTTTGCTCAGGGCGATGTGAGCCTTAAGCCGCAGCAGGGCGAATACCGCTACCTCGATCGGCAAGATATCGTGATTAAAGAATGGGGTGACGAACCGGACGGGCGCAGTGGTGGGTTTGAGTTTTTTGGTGGCGATTTGATCGGTGTGTACAACCGGCTGGACTATTTAAATGACCAGTTGGGTGTTACGGCACTCTATCTGAACCCGGTCTTCGCGTCGCAGTCATCTCATAAGTACGACACCATCGACTATTTTAATGTGGATCCTCATTTCGGGGGCAATCAAGCGCTGCAAAAGTTGATCGAAGGCATTCATCTGCGCGGCATGAGGATCGTCCTGGACGCGGTAATCAACCATACCAGCGCAATGCACCCCTGGTTTCAGGCCGCACTGGCCGGCGACGAGCGTCAGCGTGCCAAATACGTGTTCGGGTCAAACAATGCATACAGCAGTTGGAAAGACCATGACAGCCTGCCCACGCTCGACTTCGCCAATCCAGATGTCGTAGCGCAGATGATTACCGGCAGTGACTCGGTGATTCGGCATTGGTTGCAGCCGCCCTATAGTATCGATGGTTGGCGCATGGATGTGATCCATATGATCGGCGAAGGTCGGGGCGCTAAAAATAACGCCCAGTATTTGCGCACCCTGCGCAATGTCATTAAATCCGAAAACAGTGAAGCCATGCTCTTGGGTGAGCACTTTTTCGAAGCCAGTAATTGGCTGCAGGGCGACCAGGAAGACTGTGCGATGAATTACTTCGGCTTTGGCCACCCGGTGCGCGCATTTCTCGCCGGTTTGGATATTGCCCTCCACCCGATCCAGTTGAGCGCCGCCCAGTTTGCGCGCTGGCTGCGTGAGGCACGGGCGCGGGTGTCTTTCGATCATCAATTGCTGCAATTTAATCAGCTCGACAGTCACGATACGCCGCGCTTCTTATCGATGCTCAAGGGCGATCGACCGTTACTGCAGCTCGCCATTGGCTTTCTCATGACCTATATAGGCACCCCCTGTCTTTACTATGGCACCGAGATCGGCATGGTCGGTGATCAAGACCCAGGTTGTCGGCGCTGCTTTCCATGGGATGAAGGCCAGTGGGATCTCGAGCTACTGGAATATTGCAAACGCTGGATTGGCTATCGCAAAGCATATCAGGCACTCAGTGCGGGCGCCCTGATTGACCTCTATGCTGAGCAGGATGTGATGGTCTTCGCGCGCGTTAGCGAGCGCGATCAGTGTCTGATTGTCCTCAATCGCGGCGCGGCCTGTGATCTGGTCTTCGACTTGAACTTACCGGGCTCGGCAGCGCCGTGGCAGAAAATAGAGGCACATGGGGATCTGGCCATGGCCGGCAGTCAGTGCCAGGTCGTGGTACCGGATCGCTCGGTGCAGCTGTGGTCGCGCCAGCTCTAGGCTTTCGGCAGGTGCTCTGGGATCAGTTGCGCTGACTCAGGAATACGCGCTTTTCCACTGCGATCCCGTCCCGCACCAGATCGATGGCGACGCCCTTGCCGGGCATCAACTGGCTGATCAGCCGCACCGCCTCGGTGCGCGTCGATAGGGGCATGCCATCGATGGCCAGCAAGATGTCGCCAATACGGATGTCGCTCTCGGCAGCGGGACTGTCCTGTTTGACCGAAGCGATCGCTAAGCCACCTGGGGCGCCAGCCAAACTGGCCGTTTGTGTTGGCGTTAATTCGGCCACATCGATGCCCAAATACCCTCGGCTGACCAGACCATTCTTGCTCAGCTCATCGGCCACTGCCTTGACGTGACTGATGGGAATAGCAAAACCAATACCCTGGGAGCCTCCGGTGGAGGAGAAGATAGCAGTGTTCATGCCGATCACTTCCCCTTGGGCATTCACCAGCGGGCCGCCACTATTGCCTGGATTGATGGCTGCATCGGTTTGAATAAAATCGGTCAGGGTCGTCAGGCCCGGCTGTTGTCGGCCGGTAGCGGAAATGACCCCCATCGATACCGATTGACCGATGCCAAAAGGATTGCCGATCGTGAAGACTATGTCGCCGACCCTTACTGGGCTGTCCAGTCCTATCGGCAGATGGTCTGATAAGCGCAGATCGGTTTCCAGGACCGCTATGTCGGTTTCTGGATCGATTAGAGTGCGAATGACCGACGCTCGGTCACCCAAGTGGGTTAGAATGATGATATTGTCTGCGCTGCGGACCACATGTGCATTGGTTACTACCAGGCCGGTTTTGCTGAACACAATACCGGAGCCTAGGGTGGTTTGCTGTTGGGCCTGGTCAAAGTATTTAGAAAAATAGGGGTCGTTGGCCAGGTCACTGGGAACTTCATCCGACTTTCTATTGGTTAGAATGCTGACCGCATAGGGCAGTACCGGTTCCAGTATCTCGGCATAACTGCCGCGCACTAGGCTGGTGTCGGGAGTCGATTGATGTGACCACAGAGGCCAAAGCACGAGCAACAGTCCTGCTAAGGCACCTATGACTATCGGAATAAGCCAGTCTGTTTTATGATTAAAATAGGCCATAATGATCTAAATTGATGCAACCTAAGGAGTGTACCATGCCTGTTTCAAGAACGGAGCTGAATGCCTACCTCAACAAACTGCTGCAGGTCGATCAGTTTAAAGACTACTGTCCTAATGGGCTGCAGGTCGAGGGCAGTTCGAGCATAGAACGGCTCGTGACCGGAGTGACCGCCAGCCAACGCCTGATAGAGGAAGCTATTGCGCACAATGCCCAGGCCATTCTGGTGCACCACGGCTACTTCTGGAAGGGTGAAAACCCGTGCATAACGGGTCCTAAAAAAAGCCGAATAGCCACCTTGCTGGCACACGACATCAGCCTGTTCGCCTATCATCTACCGCTCGATGCGGATCAGCGATTTGGTAATAATGTTCAGTTTGCGCAAACCATGGGTTGGACGATCGCTGGTAAGTTGGGTGACACCCTGGCACTGCACGGATTGGTCGATGGCACTGAAACGGGTGGCAGTTTACGGCGCAAGTTAACCGAAACGCTCGGCTTTGAGGTACTGCACATCGGTGAGGAGTTGGACGATATTGAGACCATTGCCTGGTGTACCGGTGCCGCACAGGGCTATTTGGCAGAGGCTATAGAGGCCGGTGTCGATGCCTTTGTGTCCGGCGAAATCAGTGAGCCCACCGTGCATCTGGCACGTGAAAGTGGCGTGCATTATTTTGCCGCCGGTCATCATGCGACCGAACGCGGTGGGGTGATCGCCTTGGGTGAGCATCTAGCGCAACGCTTCGACCTTGATGTGCAATTTATCGATCTGCCGATACCGGTCTAACGCCCAGGTTTCAATCTGGGTCAAGTTGCGCTGGCCGGCCAATTGAACGGCGCAGCGCGGCTTGCAGTGCTGTGGTTAGCGGTTTAACAGTATCCCGGTCTGGTGCAGCGCGCTAATTAGCTCCTCCAACGGTCTATCGTCATAGCGTTGGCCAAAGGGTAGGGCGCCGCCCCCGGCGACAATGGCAATCAGCCCGGCTGCCTCGACATAGGGGCACACGGTCAAGGCATCATCGGCGCTGACCACTACGGCGGTATGGCCCAAACTAAAGAGCCGTTGTTCCAAGGCCACCGCCTGTTCGGCCGGTTGTTCACCGGCCAATTGCACGGTAACCGAACGCTGTTGATGGCGCAGTTCACGTTCACGATCTGAGACCCGGCTGCTGTTAATACCCTCTGCCAGTTCCTGGATCATGCCGGCCCCGACCGTGCCATTGGTCAATCGATCGATCACGATAAAGGCGCCGGTATGGCGGTTGGCGACATAGGCATCGGCCACGACCGGCTTGTTGAGCTGGATAGTTACCTCGGCAATGGTGTTCAATGCCAGCTGCTCCACCTGGCTGGTCGCAAAGCTGTTGACGTCAATCTGGTGCTCAATCCGGCTGACCGAGCCACTGGTCAGCTGGTTGCCGACCTTAAAAAAGTATTGCCGGCCGACGATCAGTGGTGCCTCATGCATCCAGATAAGCTTGGTTTTAAAGGTCTGCCCGATCAGCGGTTGCTCGCCACTGCGTACCAGAACATCGCCCCGGCTGATGTCGATCTCATCGGCCAAGGTGAGGGTGACCGCCTGGCCAACGTGCGCCTGATCCAAATCGCCATCAAAGGTGACGATACGCGCCACGGTCGAGCTTTGACCACTCGGCAGGGCGGTTAATCGATCGCCCGGCTTGACGATACCGGCCGCAAGGGTGCCAGCATAGCCGCGGAAATCCAGATTCGGACGGTTGACATACTGGACCGGGAAGCGGATCTGGCTCAGGTCGACATCGCGCGCGATCTCGATGCTTTCCAACAGCTCCATCAGCGTTTCACCCTGATACCAGGGCATGGCCGCACTGCGGTTGACCACGTTGTCGCCATCGAGCGCGGACATCGGCACAAAGCGAATATCAGGGACACTCAATTGCTCGGCCAGGGTTAAATAGTCCTGCTGAATCTCGTTGTAGCGGGCTTCGCTGTAGTCGACCAGATCCATCTTGTTCACGGCGACGATAAGGTGCTTTAGACCCAACAGATGGGCAATAAAGCTGTGCCGTCGGGTTTGGGTCATTACACCATAGCGGGCATCAATGAGAATAATAGCTAGATCACAGGTCGATGCCCCGGTGGCCATATTGCGGGTGTACTGTTCATGGCCTGGGGTATCGGCAATGATGAACTTACGTTTGCTGGTGGAAAAATAGCGGTAGGCCACGTCGATGGTGATGCCCTGTTCACGCTCGGCCTGTAGGCCATCAACCAGCAAGGCCAAATCGATTTTCTCACCGGTGGTGCCGGACTTCTGACTGTCTTTTTCGATCGCGGCCAACTGATCCTCATAGATCATCTTGGAATCGTGTAACAGCCGCCCGATGAGCGTGGACTTGCCATCGTCGACACTGCCGCAGGTTAAAAAGCGCAGCAGTTCCTTGTTTTGATGCGCTAACAGGTAAGCGTCGATGTCGCTCGCAATAAGATCTGACTGGTGGGTCATAGTATTTTTACTCCGTAAATCAGAAATAACCTTCCTGTTTTTTCTTCTCCATCGACCCGGATGAGTCGTGGTCGATGGCGCGCCCTTGCCGTTCACTGGTCGTGGTCAGCAACATCTCCTGGATAATCTCAGGCAGGGTGGCTGCATTGGATTCCACCGCGCCGGTCAGGGGATAGCAGCCCAGGGTTCTGAAGCGAACCTTCAGGTGTTCGATGTGCTCACCCGGTAACAGCTCCATGCGCTCGTCATTGACGTTGATCAACAAGCCATCCCGGTTGACTACCGGCAAGACGTTGGCAAAGTAGAGCGGGACTATGTCGATTTTTTCCAGATGAATGTATTGCCAAATATCGAGTTCGGTCCAGTTGGACAGCGGGAAAACCCGAATCGACTCGCCGCGATTGAGCCGGGCATTGTAGATATTCCACAGCTCCGGACGTTGGCTTTTAGGATCCCAGCGGTGACTGGGATCGCGGAACGAATAGACCCGTTCCTTCGCGCGGGACTTTTCCTCATCGCGGCGAGCACCCCCGAATGCGGCATCGAAGCCGTACTTGTCTAGTGCCTGCTTGAGACCCTGGGTTTTCATTACATCGGTGTGTTTGGCGCTACCATGACTGAACGGGCCGATGCCCTGGTCCAAACCGTCCTGATTTTTATGGACGATGAGTTCGAAGTCATATTTTTTGGCCACCTGATCGCGGAATTCAATCATTTCCTTGAATTTCCAGTCGGTATCGACATGCAACAGTTTGAATGGCAGTTTGCCCGGATAAAAGGCCTTTAGGGCCAGGTGCAGCATGACGGCAGAGTCTTTGCCAACGGAATAGAGCATAACCGGGTTATCGAATTCGGCGACAACCTCGCGCATTATGTGGATGCTCTCGGCTTCCAATTGTTTCAGATGGGTAAAATTGCGTAAGGTCATCATTCGCTCACAGATAAATAGCAGTGAGCGAATGATACCAAAGCTTTTAGTTATTTGAAGGGCGCTTATAAGAGTATTTTGTTATATAGCTATACGAAAGTCTTTGGCTGCTTTGATTAGAAGCCCTATTTACTTTCCTCTGGAAACAACTCACTGCGTTTCAGACCATAGGTCTCAGATAACATACCTTCTTCTTTAGGATCCTTTGGCGCGTAATCCCGGGGTCCCATCGATTCTTCAGGCTCCACTTTTGGGGGTGCCAAGTCTTCCAACGACGCCTCATTGCTGCGGGCCGACTCGATCCGGTACTCCGGACGGATAAACTGTTCAGCACCGTTGTTTAGGTGGTCTTGAATACGGGCATAGTTCGAGTTCATCTCTTCGATCAGGTTACTGGTGCGACTGAAATGTTCAGTAACATCGACTTGATAGGTCTGATGTTGCTGTTTTAATTCATCCAGCTGACGTCTTAGGCCCGAACGATCCTGGCCGTCTTTGCGTAAAAACAGGCGTCCGAGCAGTCCGCCAATAAGCAAGGCGGCTAATAAGGCCGCAGCAAACGTGGTCCATTGTAGTTGCAGCATAACGTTCTCCATTAGGTTTGATCCGAGTTCTGCTGACAGTATAGCGTCTTGACTGTCCCAAGCCATAATGTCTGAGCTTAAACATTTGTGCCCAAGGCTCATTGATTGTGCGCCAGTTGGCGTTACAATTCGCGGCTATCATCATCTGGAATCGTAAATGACTACACCCTGGCTACGCTATCAAAAAGACTTAACACGTGAAGACTTCACCCACGATAGCTCGCAAGAGGCCGCAGTTAGGGCACTACAGGTCGTTTTTGAGCAATTGGTGCGGCGCGCGGCGCAAGAAAAAACACCCCTTAATCGACTGATGGCTAAGCTTGGCAAAGGTTCGCTCAAGGTGCCCGGGCTCTATTTTTGGGGTGGGGTGGGTCGCGGCAAAACCTATTTAATGGATACCTTTTTTGACGCGCTGCCCTTTCCTGAGAAGAAACGCCTGCATTTCCACCATTTTATGCGTTTGGTGCATCAACAGCTGAATGTCCACAAGGGTAAGGCCAATCCATTGCAGATCGTCGCCCGGGAATTCGCTCAGACCTCACGGGTGCTGTGTTTTGATGAGTTTTTTGTCAGCGATATTGGCGACGCCATGATTCTGGCCAATCTCTTGGGTACTCTATTTGATGAGGGTGTGACGCTGGTCGCCACCTCGAATATAGTGCCGGACTTGCTCTATAAAGAAGGTCTGCAGCGCAGTTTGTTTATACCGGCTATCGAACTGCTCAAAGCCAATACGCTGATACTGAATGTCGACGGCGGCACCGACTACCGTTTGCGTACCCTCAAGCAGGTCGAAATCTTCCATTCGCCCTTGGACCAGGCCGCCGAAGACAATTTGATGGCCAGCTTTCATCGTTTGGCGCCAGATATTGAGCAGGTTGAGTCTAATTGCGCGCTAGATGTCCTCGGTCGAGCGATCAAGGTGCGCCGGCTCAATGATGATGTCGCCCTGTTTCGCTTCACCGAATTGTGTGAAGGGCCGCGGTCACAGAATGACTATATAGAGATAGCCCATCGCTTTCATGCGGTGTTGGTCAGTGATGTGCCGGTTTTCAATGGCAAAAACGATGACTCGGCGCGGCGTTTTATTAGTATGGTCGATGAGTTCTACGATCGTAACGTTAAACTGCTGTTGACCGCTGAGGCGCCCGTGGAAACCTTGTATCACCAAGGTAAGTTGGGCTTTGAATTTCAGCGTACGGTAAGTAGATTGCTTGAAATGCAGTCTGAAGCCTATCTGGAAGCGGCACATAAGGCCTAACGTTATGACGCAGTCGAACCGAAAGAACGCTTCGGAACCCGATGTTGAATTGATCGTATCGGATATCCATCATCGTATTACTGGCGTCAGTGCCACGGTACGGGCGCTGGTGCCGGCCCTGTCGAGTCGGTTCAAAATGGCGCTGATCTTTACCATGCCCTACCAGGGCTTTAGCACAGAATCCCTGGTCAGTCTGTTTCGACTATTGCGCCAACCGGCGACCGATCGAGCCTTTCGCATCTGGCATGTGCGCCGCAATAACGAGATGTTCTGGGCCTTGTTGGCGCGGGATCTGTTTCGCTGCAAGGTCAAGCTGGTCTTTACCAGTGCGGCCATTCGCCGCCACAGTTGGTATCCCCGGCAACTCATTGAACGGATGGATGCCATCGTGGCGGTCAGTCAGCGCAGTGCCGATTGGGTCGCACCGGTCGTCGCCATCGTGCCACATGGTGTGGATATAGAACGCTTTGCGGCCGGGCAGGCCAGCGCATTGGCCGCGGCTCCCTGGTTGGCCTTTGCTCAGCGCATTGGCATCGTGGGTCGGGTACGGCCTGAGAAGGGCACCGATCTCTTTGTTAAATCGATGCTCAGCATCCTGGCAAATCACCCCGAGCGTTGTGCGGTCATAGTGGGCACAACCACCGCCAAGTATCAGTCGTTTAAAAAAGGCCTACAGCGCCAAATCGACGTAGCGGGTCTCACCGGCCAATTCTTCTTTGTCGATGCAATGCCCTATGAGCAGATGCCGAACCTATACGCCAGTCTTGATATAGTCTGTGCGCCGGCGCTCTATGAAGGTTTTGGCCTGGTGCCAATTGAAGCGATGGTTTCGGGTACTGCCATTGTGGCTTCTCGTACTGGCGCCTATGAGGACATGGTGTTGCCCGGGGTCACGGGCGAGCTGATTGACTGCGCTGATGGCCCGGCGCTGACGTCGGCCTTGGCGCATATCTTATCGGAGCCCGGCAGGCTGTTGGCCTATCAGCAAGCCGGTCAGCGGCGCGTGCGCGAAAAATTCAGTCTAGACAATGAAATTGAGGGGTTGGCGCGGGTTTATCAACAACTTTGGGCCGGCCAGTAAAATAGTTGTTGACTCTAAAATCCCTATGCCTATAATGCGCCCCGCTGTCGAGGTACAGGGTTTGAAAGAATCCAGATCGACACGGGGCATCACTCAGTAACGAATTGATTCTTAAAGAAAAAATTCAAATAAAGA
>Ga0307488_10004847_pt1 | contig 11188 bp, 5 predicted proteins | sample SB02metaG_FD_202248 | JGI IMG/M metagenome (GOLD analysis project Ga0307488, IMG submission 202248) | Sea-ice brine microbial communities from Beaufort Sea near Barrow, Alaska, United States - SB 0.2 | ecosystem: Environmental > Aquatic > Marine > Coastal | place: USA: Alaska | collected 2017-05-06
CAGCTCCCTTCCTAAAAGTAAGGATGCAAATAACTGCTGAACAGAAGCATCAAAGTTAAAAGATGATAGCAACGCAAGTTTACCTTTACCTGGATAGTTTTGATATATTAATTGATCAAGGCTGTCAATTAAATTTACAACGCTTCCGTGACTAATTTTTACACCTTTTGGTTTGCCTGACGTGCCTGAAGTAAACAGAATGTAGGCAAGTGATTTTTCTGATAATAAAGGTTGGCGGTAATCGAAAGAATCTTCACTTTTTTCTTGTTGTATAATTTCAAATTCGTTGTAAACCTTAATCAATTCGAAGTCCTCATGAGCAACGATTCTTTTTACATTTGCATCATTTAACATTGTACATATCCTACTTGGATGTAAATAAGGGTCAATAGGCACGTAACATGCACCGCTCATAAGGGTTCCAAGAATTCTAACAATACTGTCTTTTTCTCTTGGAACCATTACTGCAACTGCCTCTCCTTGTTGAACACCAAGAGACATTAGATGGCTAGCTAGCTTTTTGGAATTATGTAACAGTTCAGTATAAGTCAAAGTTCCATTTTCATCTGTTACAATTACCTGATCTGGATATTCAAGTGCCTTATCTAAAATTGGTGAAATAATATTATTGCTCGACAATTCTTTCAATAGACCTGTTCCAAAATCGTGAAGTTTAATATGTTCTTCCTTAAGTAAAATCGGAGCATTACCAACTAAAGCTTCTGTATTTCCTCTATAATGTTGAAGTAGCTTTTTGAAACGAATAATAAGTACATCAACTTCACCAGCACTTAAATAATTCAAATTGTAGTCGAATTCAAAATTGACATCATCCAAAGCATTAAAATCCTGGAAATGGATAACCAACGGCAATTGTTCATATCCACTTGAGAATGTTCCGGAGCGCAAAACTTTATTAAGACCAAAATTAAAATCACGTTTAAACGTTTCAAAAGAAAAAACGACATCATATAAATGAGTAGTGTTGCTAATGTTCACTTCTAATTCTTTATTGATATCATGAATACTAATATTTCGAAACAGATAATTCTCTCTCATTTGATCTTTGATCCCTTGCACTAGTTCTTCAAAAGTCAAGTTGTTTTTAAATGAAAGACGTAGTGGAATTACGCTAACGAAATAACCCAGAGTATTCATTTGTTCAGCTCCTTTTCGACCAAGTAAAGGGAGTCCTATAACAAGTTCATTTTTACCCAAGGCTCTTGATATTGTAATATAAAAAGCCGCTAATAAAAAATAAAACAAGCCCTTTTCAAATGATGTATCAGGTAAAGAAATAGTGTTAATGAGATTTTTTTCCATCCGTAATTCTTTCCTTCCACTAACTTTTTCAAGTCCATCTAAAATTAGATTTTTTTTACGAAATGTACTTATGTGCTCATAATCTTGAAATTTATGTTTCCAGTAGCTTTTTGATGCCTCCTCTGCCTCAGTGGTAACCTGCTCTAAACTGCTTCTCACAAAAGCTTCATAAGAGCTCTTATTACTGAATTCTAAACCATTAAGAATTGCATTATAGTGATTAGAGATATTACTCACCATAAGAGCGAATGACAGCCCATCTGTACAAATGTGGTGAAATTTAAAGTAAATAAAAGATGTGCCATTTCCAGAAGTTATTAAAGCTATCTGATACAGCTCTTCATCGTCAATATTTATTGGCTTGATGAATTCTGAGTGCATCCAAGATTCCGCCTCTTCTTCTGAACTGAAATCTTCAACAATTAATAAAGCTGGCTTAAAGCCTGAAAAAAATTGAGTGCTTGATGTTTTTTCTTTGGAAATACGAAGACGCATTGCATCATTTTCATAAATCACCTTCGTTATAGCTTCCGATAAAATTTTTACGTTAGGAATACCATCCAACTTTACAAAAGTACCGATATTATGAATTGCTGTATTAGGATGAATCTTGGATTCAAGCCAAATTGCTAATTGGTGTTTTGTTAATTCTAATCCCTGATCTGACATAATAACGAATTAAAAATTATAACCTATTGAAAGTAAGAATTGACGACCTCTTCCCAAAATTCCTTTTTTAGCCCAACTAACAGTTGAATAGGTTGGATAATGATATTGTTTATTCAATAAATTGGATATTTTAAAATTATAATAGAACCCGCCAGACGGATCATTGAAAAAACGAATATTATCCTGCCTGAAATTTAATGATATTCTAGTGTAACCAGACGTTGATTCACCAAGATAGTAACCTTGATTAATATTATTGCCATCGGTAAATGATTCGAAATAATAAGATTCCATTTTACCAACATAATTGGCCCCTATTCCTATACTGAAATTGTTATATGTACCAATAATATTTGCTGTCCCTAAAGCTGCTGGAGAAAACGATACAGTTCTGGGATCTGACACTTGTGCCGATTGATTTTCCGTTTTCTGAAAGGTACCGCTTAAACTAGTGTTAAGCCCAATTGACTTACTCTTATTCAAGAGAATTTTAAACCTTTTTTTTGCAATTAATTCTAGCCCAAAGGTCGATAATTTCCCAGAATTCTTACTATGCCCGTCAAACCCTCCACCATCTAAAACGATAGACTCAGTTACAATAAGAGAGTTTAAATCATTAAAAAACAGGTTTCCATTAAACTCCATTTCGACAAGCTCATTTACAAAAGTGTATCCCAACTCGTATGTTGTTATTTTTTCTGCATCTAAATAGGGCTCATTTTTATTATTCGCATTATTATAACGCATAATATCACCGGCATTTTTTGGGGCATTAGGCTCGTTAGAAGCAACTCCAAACATTGCCTTGAAGTAATGATTAACTCCCTTTTTTTTTGATGCTTTTTTGTAAATCACTGCCAGCCTCGGGCTGAATGTAGGAATTCTATCCGCTTTTACCGTGTCTATTACTGGATTGTAATCATCGGTTCCTGCATTTGTAGAATTTATAATCTCATAACTCCCAAGATATTCTGCACGAATACCACTTACGACAATCCAATTTTTAAATTTTACTTCTGTTTGTATATAAGCCGCTTTAGTATCAACACTCGAACCGGGAAGCACACCTGTAAGCCAGTTGTTTAAAACGAATCCTGGTAAATTATAAAAGGAATTATTCTCGAAGTTTCTGCTGAAGTAAAGGCCAGCTAAGAGATCTACTTGAAAATTAGATTTATTACTGATCATTTCAGAAAGGTTAGTTCTAGTATTAAATTCAGCTCGAATAGTAGATACCCGATCTTCACCATATGAAAAAGCGTCATCAGAATAGTACTTCATTTCTCCTACAGTATTTGATTTCATGTAAGCAACTTTTGCTTGATAATTAAATCGATCCCCATTTGCACTTCCTCTATATCCAAACTGGAAATTTCCAGTGTAAGACCTGTAATCATTTCTGTCTCCTGGTCCCGGTTGACTGTAAAAGCTAACACCTTGATTAGAAGAAGCATAGTTTACATCTGCAAAAAAGCCATTGTAGCTTACCGAAAGGTTTAAGGCTTGATGATATTTGGAATAGCGCCTTGGATGAATTGTATCTCCTTTATATTTAGAAATCGTGATTGAATTTGGATAACCTGGAAAACTAGTGTTTTCAGCATCTTCTTCATAAGTTGTATCAAGAACCATGTCGTCCCATAATTCTTGGAAACCTCCTCGCTGATATGTCATTGCATTAAGTGAAAAATTGAATTCACTGTTTCCTCCTGAATAACGAAAGAAGTTTTTCTTTATACCAGAAGGGCCAAACTTAGAAAATGGATTACCATTATTTTGACTTTGAAAGCCAAACCCAGTTGCAACTATACCGCTGTTCTGGTTTTGGTTATCATTTGTGATAACGTTTATTACACCAAAAAATGCACCTGATCCATAAATTACATTCATAGGGCCGCGGACAATTTCAATTTTGTCAATTGCCTCAACAGCAACATTTATTTTATCAAATCCAAAATCCATCCACCTTTCTGAAAGCATATTGACACCATTAACCTGTATCATCACATTTCGATTTACATCAGACCAGAATCCCCTGACACCAATTGTAATTCCATTTTCGGTACGATGGTCTAGCGTAAATAAACCTGGGACATTTTCAATAATCTCCTGAAGGGTCATATAGCCGTTTTGAGCTATCTCTTCTCTACTAATAACGACCACACTCGCAGGAATTTCATTTACATTTTGCTCCCACCTCGATGCTGTTATAGAAGTAACACCCTTTTCTTTCAATTCAATTAGTATGAATTCATTGTGCTCAGCATCTGTGATCCGTTTTCGAACTTCCTTTTTTCCTGGGTATTTAATACCGAGTACTTGTGTTGAATCTTTTGCTATTTTAATTTTAAAAGTACCGTCATTTGTGGTTCTTTGTTTGGCTCTGTCTAAATCATTGTTAGCCTCCCAAAACACCTCCACGTCGAATAATGGTGATCCCTCTTCATCAATAACTTTTCCGTAGATAAAATCTTGGCCGAACGAAAAGTTACTAAATAAAGTAAATGCGATACATGTAAGAATTGACACGGACAATTTCATTTAATTTAGTATTTTATTTAATTTTTTAACTGTGGCGGGGTATTTTTTATACGGCTTAACCATTGTTCCATTATCAATTACTTTACCTCCAATAGCCGTAATCGTATTATCGTTCTCAAATAGAATTTCTTCAATTCTAAACGGTGAATCTCTTCTAATCAGTTGCTTATTCTTATTTCTTTGTCCACTTAAACTGTCTAATGGAATGATTGTAAACTTATCATCTACCGTACTTGCTACTAATTTTGTTCCGTTCGAATTATAACCCATTGAAGTAACACGGTAAGTTCCTACAGAAATTGTATCTATCACTAAAGAGTCTTTTGCATTAAATATTTTAATTTCTCCATTTTTTAAACCAAAGGCACCATACTCTTTGTTATTGGTATAGGTCACAGAAAAAACCAAGGCCGAGTCTACTCTGACATTTTTAACAACAACCCAGTCAAAATCTGAATCTGATGCATAAAGACAATGCGTATGTTGTATTGAATCTACCGGCATTTCTTCTTTAAGTTGGAAAATTAAATCTTCTTTTGTTAATTCTGTTTTAGATAAAATTGAAGAATAGGTTTCATACAAGATGTCCGTCTCAAAATCTTCAGTCCCTTTATTAATGGAATCGTACTGTGCAACAGCCATGTCTGCTTTTTCTTTTGCAGCGTCATATTTTCCATCAAGGGTTAATTCGAACGCCTCTGAAGATAGGGTAAGAGCTAGTGTTTTTTTCTTTGCTTTTTTAGCATCCGCATTGGCTATTGCAGCAGCCGCTTTGGCTTCTTCAGCAGCCGCTCTTTCTTTTACAGCTAACGCTGTGGCTTCTTCAGCACCTGCATTGGCTGTTGCAGCATCCGCTTCGGCTTTTGCAGCATCGGCATTGGCTTGTTCAGCATTCGCATTGGCTTCTTCAGCATTATCATTGGCTGTTGCAAAATTCGCAATGGCTTTTGCAGCATTCGCATTGGCTGTTGTAGCAGATGCATTGGCTTCTTCAGCATCCGCCATGGCTGTTGCAGCAGATGCATTGGCTTCTTCAGCATCCGCCATAGCTGTTGCAGCAGATGCATTGGCTTCTTCAGCATCCGCCATGGCTGTTGCAGCAGACACATTTGCTAAATAAGCAATACTCCCAAAAATTACAATCAATAAAACACCTAAAATTCCAGTAACAATAAGTCCTTTTTTTCTATTCCGGAGCGTCTCTGCATTGGCCACACTGCGCTCTGAAAAGTTGATCATACTAAGATTTGGCTGAGGGTCTTTAATTTCCTTTTCAGCCAGCTGATACCATTCCTTTGCACTATTCGCCTCTTTTAGTGGAAGTAACTTGTTATTGTTTTTTTCTGATTTTTCCCATTCGAATGATTGCTGTAATAATTTAGAATGGGCTGCATTGTAAACCCCATCTCCATTGATCGTAGTAATTAAATCATCAATTCTTAATTGATCATTCCATAAATAAATGTTTTTTTCACCTCCCAAACGATGCGTTTCCAATTTTGCTTGAGAATCAGTTACTTTTAATATCCTTTTATTTTGAGCTCGAGTATAGGCTATTCTAAGATCATCTTCTTGCGTGTTATTATCACTGATAATAGCGATTACATTCTCACAGTTCATTAATGCATCAGCAAAACTATCTTCACTGCCTTCCTCATCTATTTCATCAAACCATGTTTTAATTCCTTGAAGTTTTAATTCAAAGTTAAGCTCGCTAGCATATTCATACTCACTTTTACAATAACTTATGTAAGTTTGCCTGCTTGTCGAAACTTCATTAGAAACAAATTTTTCTGCTGCAGCAATATATTCATCTTGGAAATTTGTAAAATTTGGTAATTCATCGTCGCTATTACATTGAGATCTAAGGCGTTTAACTTTTGTTAAATTGGTTCCAAAAAGCAGCATGCTCTTTGGTTCATCGTATTTTTTCCAATAATAGCTCTCACATAAAACACTGTTGTGTTTCGCAGTTATTTCGTCTTTAAGGTCACAGACAGCTTTTAAATCTTCATAGCCTTTTCGACTTAAATCTTTACTACTGAAATTTATTTCTTGAGGTTTGTCAATACGACCCCACTCTTTTTGAGTAATGTCGCCCTGATTTTTTTTTGTTTTTAATAGATCTCTAAATTCTTGATAATGTATCGGGATTATTCGTTTCTCAAATTCGATGGCTTTTTGCACCTCAAAACGGCAATTCGGAGATTCAACCCAACTTGGACTAAGAATACAGGCTACTTTTTTGGAATGCAAAATCGCCTCTTCAATTCTTTGCTCGAAATTGTTGGAAAATCCTATTTCCTCATTATCGAGCCAGACTTTGTAGCCGTCTGCGGTTAGTTTCTCGTGTAATTCAATGGCTAATTTTTGACCGTGATCACCTCCATTGTCCCTTTTGTAGGATATAAAAAGATCAAAATATTCGCTTTTTTTAATTATACCCGAATTAAAATTATGTATAAATTCTTCTGGGATAGTATCTGATTTACGTTGTCCAGAATCGCCTTGGTTTGCATCTTTCAATTTATCTTCTATTTTTTCCATTCTAAGGCTATTTCAAATATTATTTAACACGTCTAATAAACTGAATAACATCATCACTATTCGTAAACCATTTGCCACCATTTAGTTCTATCATTTTACCAGTAGCTATTAATGATTTTTCCTGATGTGCAGTAAAATTATTATCACCCACATCACTTAACACACAAAATATAGTTTTCTCTTTTAAATGATTAGAATCATTAACAGCATTAATAATAGCACTAACACCATTCGAGCTAGGTGTAAATACGTATAGTACATAGTCGCACTGTTCTTTAAACTGAGAATTTTCTGAAAACAGTTCAATACCTAAATCCTTGACATTCTCCTTAAAAAAGGACCTCCATTCTGACGAACTACTAAAATCACTTTCTACAAATACTTTTACTACATCCATTTTTAAATTATTTTACCAAAGACAAACATTTTTGTATTACGTCTCTATATATTTTCAAGAAGTGAGATCATAAAAAAAAGCATCTTTTATTTTTATCCGATGTTGTGCTTTGTTAACGCTAAAAATGATATCAACCTAAACTTGTTTAAACGTATGTTTCATTAAATATCAAAAATACGGGAAGAAAACTATCTTTAATACAGTATAAATACCTGTTTCTTTTAGAATAGATCATTAATTTTACTGAACAGATAATTTCAATTTGAGAACTAAAATAGATGGTTTATATTTTTATGATTTCTGATAACTTGTTTCTACATAGTTTTTTTTACTTATTACAAAATGCAAACCGAACACCTAAAAAAAAGAGGACTTGTAAACCCGGAGAAGTAGGGTAATTTTATGTCCCTATAAACGATAAGAGATATAACTATAAATGAGGATAATTAAACTTTAGCTTTTGAGATAGCATCGAAACTTTTATTGATTATAGAAAATGTTCAATTCTCGAAAAACAATACTAAACCTTTTAGAAATAGGTTTACAGTCGTTTTTTAAATTCTCCTTTTTTTGTCTTATTAAGGTTAATTGATCACTTTCTATTATTAGCGAGTAAATCAATTCTCTGCTGTTTTTTGAATAATTAAATAAGCGTACTTTGCAGTTCTTTTTAAGAAATGTGGGACTATAAACCCATAGTGTCTAATTTAATTCTTGTCTCCTATTTTTTAAATGATGCACAACAATGTATATTTTAAAAACGCTTTGAAGATAGAATATTTTGCGGAAAACAATCAAAAGAAAATCCCACAAGCATCTTTTTTGCAGACTATCTATTGAATTCAATAAATGCAAGGACATTGATGTTTTTAAGTAATTCACTTCTAAATAATTCCCTGATGTTTAACAGCTTTAATATTGAACGTTTAACCAATAAATGTTTTCCTATTTAAAGGTTTGACAATTTATTCATCTCAGTTACAAGGTTGCAGCTTTCTGCAATTCCAAAATGTACTTTTATTTTACATTTTAAATTATTCGTATAATTACTCAGGCTCTCAATAACAAAATATTAAAGCTGTGCAATAGGCGTATCTTTCATTGCTTTGAAATTTAAAAAAATCTCATCTAAATTTTGAATAAAAAAATATTGTTTATTTGCCAAAAAAACACTTTTGAAATGGAACTAAAAAACGTTATAACAATATATAACAGCAAATTCGATTGGTTTCAAATACATCCAAATCTACCCAGAATTGAAAAGATATGTGCCCAAAATTAATCATTAAAAAACTTAACGATTGAGATAAACACCTTTCTTAATGGTACTTATTTAGTGTGATAACTATTTTTAATGAATGCTTTTAATTCTAAAAGGTTCCCATTAAATTTATCAAAATCATAAGCCTTAACATCAATCATATATTTATCCGTTTTTTGCCAAAATACCCACCCTTTACTAATCCATGGAATAGGTAAATCAGGTGCTTCTTTCCCATTATAGTTGGCTATCCAGAGGGGATAAGCTGCAAAAAAAGAATCATTTAGATACGTATTTCCTGTAGTAACATCCGTATAAATTATTGGTTTACTTTTTGATTTGTTTTCGATTTCAAGGAGAAATTTCTTTAATGCGGATTGTATTTCTCCAATTGATTGTGATTTATCGATTCCACCTTCTTCAAAATCAAGTATTGGAGGAATATCAGTACTTTGGAAGTCTGAAACTGTTTTTAAAAAATGTGTAGCTTGTTCTATTGGATCATCTTTACTTCTATAAAAATGATAGGCACCTCTTAGGATAGATTTGTTTTTAGTTATTTTCCAATTGCTTGAGAATTCTGGATCAGTATATGTTATTCCTTCTGTAGCTTTACAGATAATGAAGTCGATACCATCTTTTTGTTTATTGATAGATTCTATTTGTTTACCTTGATGATGAGAGATATCAATACCATAAACGAATAATTGAGTTTGTTTTTCAACCTTATTAGACCTTATTATTAGTGAATCATGCAAATTAATAGTAGTACCTTTTAATTTATTTAATTTCTTAATAGCACTAATATTTACATTATACATTTTGGATATAGCATATAAAGTTTGCCCTTTCTCTACGATATGCTTTATTTCTGAGGGAGTTTTATTTTGGATAATAATCTTCTGTTGTTCTGCAAAACCATTTATATTTTTTAACCCACCTGTATTTTTTTTACTGTTTTTTTCTGCTGTAGCAAGTGAATCGACCAACGAGTCAGAAGATGCAACAACGCTTTCTTTTTTATCTGTTTCCTCACTTAATTCGATGGATTTTGCTGCGTAAATTGAAGGGAATATGTATTTATTACAAAAACTTACAACTAAATTGATGGTTAGCAATAGACAAATTACTGACAGAAATATAATTAAACGTTTATACTTTCTTAATAACGCTATCTCTTTTTTCTTATAGAGTTTAATTTTAAGATTATTCATACGGTTTAAAAAAGTTCGAGTTTTAAGATAGAATTTAAAGAGCTAATATATTCATTATTTAGGTCTCTTATTTGAAAAAATTACTACTGAAACTAAAAATAGGTATAAATACTTATTTTTTAAAAAACAGGTATTTATACTACATTACAAATAATTTTTCTTGCTTAAATTTATAAAATATTAATAATCTTAAAATAAATATTATGCCTGGATTAGGACAAAGTGATTTATTATCGATGAGCCAGCAATTTTCTGGCTTACCAATGGACTCTCTAATAGGAGGTCCTCTAAATGCCGCAGCCACCGCGAATGGAGCAATGGCCGCGAATCAAGTAAAGTTTATGTTGGACACATGTTTTACAAAGGAAGAATTAATGGATACATCTGCTTCACCGCCTGTTCCATTTATTCCTAAGCAATGGAATAGTAAACCAATTATGATTAACATGTCATTAACGAGACAGATAATCACACCTGTTGGTGCTTCTGAAGCTAAAGCTTATTCGGATTCAGTAACTGCTATAACGGATGATCCCAACGCAACGGCAGCGACAATTGCAAATGGGATAGCTGCTTTGACAAGACCTGAAGCTAAAATCGTAGACAAGAAAACTGCATTTAACTTACCGTTGCTTACTATCATACCATTAAATTCATTAGCAGTGCAAACGGTTGACATTAATTTTGAAATGGAGGTGAAGTCTAGCTATGGTGAAGATCACTCAAACGAATCTTCAAAATCGATGGCTGCAGAAGTAAGTTTTGAAGCAAAAGTGAATTACGGTATATTTTCAGCTTCAGTAAAAGGTAGTGCTAGTACAAAATCTGAAGATAAGACCTCTGAAAGCTCTCATTACGAAAAGTCTAACTCTGCAAAATATACGGTTGCTGTAAAAGCAGCACAGATACCATTACCTCAAGGTGTAAAAACTATTATTGATGCATTTGCGGGAGCAATTCAGCCGATTACGCTACCAGTTCCTGCATAAGAGGTTTGAAATTTAATGAATAAATTCTTACTCAATTTCATATTCACAAACTTGATATTATCAGGTTTGTGAATTTTATTAACAAACAATTTTAAATGGCAGATTTAAAAAACCGAAACCTTAAACCAAACGCGAATTCTGAACTTACTATAGACGCTTTAATTAGTTCACCTTTGGTTGCGGCATCAAAAGCAAATGCTGAAATGATGCTTGGTCAAACACAATTTATTTTAAATACTTGTTTCAC
>Ga0307488_10004849_pt1 | contig 11187 bp, 8 predicted proteins | sample SB02metaG_FD_202248 | JGI IMG/M metagenome (GOLD analysis project Ga0307488, IMG submission 202248) | Sea-ice brine microbial communities from Beaufort Sea near Barrow, Alaska, United States - SB 0.2 | ecosystem: Environmental > Aquatic > Marine > Coastal | place: USA: Alaska | collected 2017-05-06
TGACCGCGACGGGACAATAACAGGTTACGGTTATTGAGCTGTGCTAGGGTTTTTTGAGCATCACGGTGAATATGAATGCGGCCATTGAAAACGGCTTTGGCTTTGTCACCCATAATGCCTCGGGCATTTTCTTCTGTTGTGCCATTGGGCACTACATGTTCAATCGTGCTGTGCAGATCGAATTGTTCTGACTCACCGAGTAAGTAAACAGCATTAAATTTAGCGTTAGCATGCTCACCGTTGTGAATTATATCTATATCCATTCTGGACAATTGACTGCCATAAGCGATAAGGGTGCTGTTAAGCTCTGCCTCTTGCTGCAGGCTGAAATGACAGCCGCCAATATGAAGGGATTGGTCAGTATGCATTGCCATACGGTAGTGCTCAAGACAAGCCTGCTCACCAATTTCGTACTCAGCGAAACTCGTACTAAGACTCGGCTGTTCGCCTTGCCCTTGTTCAATTACTGTTGCCTTAGCATTTTTACCCAAGCGAACTAAAATACGATGATGAGACTCTTGACCATCAGTGCTGAGATTAACAAGACGAATAGGTTGTTCAATCCGGCTGTCGTCATCAATATCGATTATCAGTCCATCTACCGCTAGCGCATCATTTACCAAACCAAATAGGTGGCGCTGCGGTTTTATCTTTGAAAACAGATTGTTGGCCACATTTTGTTGTTTAACTGACGCATTTTGAAAACTGCTAATATGCAAGCCTTTAGATAAAGACAGTAAACTGAGATCACTTTGCAATTTACCATCGACAATGAGGAGATCTAGGCTATTTAGGCCCTCTATACTCTCAATGACAGTTTTCTCTGCAGGGCTAGCAGCAGATAACTCCAGCGCTTCTAAGGGAGCCAGTGAGGTATATTTCCAGTTTTCAACTCGACGATTGGGCCAGTCTGTTTTGCTAAGTGCATTTAAGGCCTCAACTCGAAGTGGGCTGAGCCAATCATCAATAGCCTGGCCACGTTTTATGACCTGCTGCAACCACTGACTCATGTATTGTTCTCCTCGTCGTTATCTTGCCCTAAGAATACGTAACCTTCTTTTTCAATGTCTAGTGCCAAGGAGGCGTCGCCACTTTTGACCACTTTACCATTGGCTAAAATATGGACATGGTCAGGTTTGATATAATCGAGCAGACGTTGGTAGTGCGTGATAACAATAAAGCTGCGTTTGCCATCGCGTTGACTATTGACACCATTAGCGACTTCCTGCAACGCGTCAATATCTAGACCAGAGTCTGATTCATCCAAAATACATAAAGTTGGTTCAAGAAGGATCATCTGCATAATTTCATTGCGTTTTTTTTCGCCGCCAGAAAAGCCTTCATTGACACCACGTTTTAGAAAATCGACTGGTAGTTTCACCTGTTTAGAAGCTGCCTTGGCTTTTTTCAAGAACTCAGCGGCAGTCAATGGCGTTTGACCTCGTTTTTCACGTATGGCGTTCACTGATTCTTTCATAAATGCCATATTGCTGACGCCTGGGATCTCTACCGGATATTGGAATGCCAGAAACAAGCCCTTTCTTGCTCGATCTTCTACCTTCATCTCCAGTAAATCTTCCCCCATAAAGTCCACTTTACCCTCAGTAACCTGATAACCTTCACGGCCGGACAAAATATAACCTAAGGTGCTTTTACCCGCACCATTAGGGCCCATAATAACATGTACTTCACCGGGTTTAATTTCCAGATTTAGACCATTGAGTATATCTTTTTCTTCTACACTAGCGTGTAGGTTTTGAATTTTAAGCATGTATTTTATCCTATTGAGCCTTCAAGACTGATCTCGAGTAATTTGCCCGCCTCTACGGCGAACTCCATTGGCAGTTCTTTGAATACTTCTTTACAGAAGCCATTAACGATCATTGATACGGCTTTTTCCGCATCAAGACCACGTTGCTGGCATAAAAACAACTGATCGTCGCTGACCTTTGAAGTAGTTGCCTCATGCTCTACTATGGCGGAGGGGTTGCGACTCTCAATATAAGGAAAGGTGTGAGCGCCGCAGCGATCACCAATGAGGAGCGAATCACACTCAGTAAAATTGCGTGCACCATCGGCCTTAGGACCCATATGTACCAGACCACGGTAACTATTATTACTTTTACCAGCACTGATGCCTTTTGCAATAATAGTCGATTTGGTATTTTTACCCAAATGGATCATCTTAGTACCCGTATCCGCTTGCTGCATGCCGCGGGTCAGAGCAACAGAATAGAATTCACCTACACTGTTATCGCCTTTAAGTATACAACTTGGGTATTTCCAGGTGATTGCCGAGCCGGTTTCGACCTGAGTCCAGGAAACCTTGGCATTGGTGTGACATAAAGCGCGTTTAGTCACAAAATTATAGATACCCCCTTTACCGTTCTCATCACCAGGATACCAATTTTGCACGGTGGAGTATTTGATTTGGGCGTCATCCATAGCAACGAGTTCAACAACGGCGGCATGTAGTTGATTCTCATCCCGCTGAGGAGCGGTGCAACCCTCTAAATAACTGACGTGGCTACCTTCATCAGCAATGATCAGAGTACGTTCGAACTGGCCAGTATTCTCTTCATTGATACGAAAATAAGTGGACAGTTCCATTGGGCAGCGTACGCCCTTGGGAATATAAACAAAAGAACCATCAGTAAATACCGCACTATTTAGGGCAGCAAAGTAATTATCTGAACGAGGTACCACACTACCAAGGTATTTCTTTATCAGTTCAGGATACTTATGGGCAGCTTCAGAGATAGGGCAAAATATCACCCCTGCTTCTTCCAACTTTGCTCGGTACGTCGTTACTACAGACACTGAATCGAAAACGGCGTCGACTGCAACACCAGCAAGCATTTCCTGCTCATACAAGGGAATACCTAGCTTTTCGTAGGTCCGTAATAATTCAGGGTCTACTTCATCTAGAGATTGGGGTTTGTCTGCCATACTCTTCGGTGCCGAGTAATATGAAATGGCCTTGAAATCAATTTTTGGGTAATCCACATGTGCCCAGTCGGGCTCTTCCATGGTCAGCCAGTTGCGATAAGCGCGCAGACGCCAATCTAACATCCATTCTGGTTCTTCCTTCATCGCTGAGATGCGCCGTATGACACCTTCGTCCAAGCCAACTGGAAAGGTTTCAGACTCGATGTCAGAGACAAACCCAGCATCGTATTTACGGGATAACGCCTGCTCAAGTTCTTCACTCATACTCTGGTTCCTTATTGATTTTGTTGTCCTAATTCCAGCAAATGAATACTGGAATGTCTGTGTAAGTAAATCCAAACCATACAAAAATGTGGATAACAGTTTTTATATCTTCAAGTGCTTCATAATACCTGACTAATTTAGTCAAGTATATACCCGACCAATTTAGTCAGGTATTATGACCAAACAAAAAATTGGTTTAATTTTCAATTTATATCTACGTATAATGCTTCAACAGATAAGGAATATATAAGTGATGTGACTATTTTTCTGACATAATTGGAATTGTGTGTTGAATAAAATCATCAAAATATACAACTTTTTTATTTAGCCCCAATAGTTTAATCTGACGATGAACTCAGTTAGTATTTCGAACATGGGCTAATAATTAATAGAGACACGCCATGACAAATCAAAAAGAATTCAAAGCCGCGGCTGACAAAGCGCTTGAACATGCAGTAGCATGGCGTGAAGATGGACAAAAATTACCAGCATTTCCAACAGCGACAACAGCTGAACTCAGAGCACGGTTTGACTGCCACTTACCTGATAAGGGCATTAATGGTGAAGTTATTATAGAAAATTTAGTCAGCGCCGCCGAGAACGGGCTAGTCAATAACACACATCCAAATTTTTATGCCTGGGTACAGGGCGCCTCTCATCCTATTGGTGTGGCAGCGGATATATTGACCTCTGCCTGGGGACAAAATGCCGCTATCCATCAAACCGCTCCGGCTGCCGCTATTGCAGAAGAAGTATCAGCAAAGTGGGTACTAGAGCTACTCAATTTAGCCCCAGAGTGCTCATTTGCCTTTGCCACAGGAGCCACAGTGGCAAGTTTTATTTGCTTAAGTGCTGCTCGCAGTGACGTCCTGCACCAGCAGGGTTACGATCTTGAACTCGAAGGTCTGACTGGTGCACCCAACATTCAGATTTTTTTGGGTGAAGAGGCTCATGCCACTATTATATCAGATCTAAGGTATCTGGGCTTTGGCCGTAAAAACCTTGTTTATATCGCGGTTGATGATCAAGGCCGTATTCTGCCAGCCGATCTTGAAGAAAAAATGGGGCTGAATGACGGTCCCAAAATTGTGATCTTGCAAGCCGGTCATATCAACTCTGGAGCCTTCGATGCCTTCAATGAAATTATTCCCCTTTGTAAAGCCCATAATGCCTGGGTCCATGTTGACGGTGCTTTTGGTCTTTGGGCGCGTGCAGTACCCTCGCTTGCACACCTTGGTGAGGGGCTGGAAAAAGCAGATTCCTGGACTGTCGATGGCCACAAGTGGTTACAGGTACCTTATGATGCGGGTTATGCCATAGTCAAACACCCCAAGGCACATCGCCGAGCCATGGATATTTCTGCCAGCTATCTGGTCAGTGATTCCGATGATGGCCGCAATCCTAGCCAATTTGGTATGGAGCTTTCACGGCGAGCGCGGGGATTTTCTCTTTGGGCGGTGTTGCAAGCGTTAGGACGTGAGGGTGTAATAGAAATGATCAGTCGCCATCATGATTGCGCCAAACTACTGCAACAACGATTAAAAAATACGCAGGGGATCAGAATTCTAAACCAGGTGGTATTGAATCAGCTAGCTATTGCTTTTGGCGACGAAAATGAAGCACTTGAAAAAAGAAATCAGCTGACAGACGCAGTAATTAAGAAAATTCGTGAAGAAAATCAAAATTTTGTCCTAGGTGCAAAATGGAAAAATCAATCGATCCTTAGAATCTCGATCATTTCACAGCTTACTGATAGAGAAGATATTGATATGCTTGCCACTTCACTTCTACGGGCATGGCACGCCGTTAGAACAGCATAACTGACAGTCTGCCGCCGTTCTTCGGTCCTGAACGTTCAACGATAAACGTTCAACGATAATTTTATTTTTGGGTAAAACAAACGTCAGTGTTTTTTATTGGTAAAACGAAATGCAGAGCCAAATTTACGCCTTGTAAAGTCCGTTTCAAACATACAAAATCCATTGTGGGTATTTGGTTAAGTATACCAACACCTGGATGGTATACTATTTAACGTTGCAATTGCCTCAAGGTTGACACGACTTTACCTTAAGTATTTATTTTTTTTAGTTTGCTTATATCCGCGCTATCCATAATAAGTCAACTCAATGGAAACGACTCTGCATGTGAATTTTTTAGGTCTACTCAAATAAAAATACAATGACAATCTTCTATATCTAAGCAATGATTGAATTGCTGTGAAACACTAAAAAACTTTTACCTATTGAGACAGAAATGAAAAAGATAAATATTCAAAATAAAAAATTAACCACACTCATTGCCACATTTGTTCTCATTAGCTGTAATAGCAACTTCACAGTATCAACCAATTTAGACAGCGATAATTTCAAAAACTACTTTTCCCCTGGTCAAGTCACTATTTATCAAAATGAAAAGGATATGGTTAATCGCTATAAATTGATTGGTTTAGTTGAAGGTGAAGACTGCCAATTAAAGTCACACCATGCTGCGCCTAATGAAATAAATGCGAGAACTCATGCTCGTAAGCAAGCATTTGAGCAGCAAGCAAACGCCATAGTGTTTACTGGGTGTGCAACCATAAACGACACAATTGCCAATCAGCAACCACAAAAAAAACAGTGTCTATCAACCTTAGTTTGTTACGGAAAGGCTTATCAGATTGATAAAAATTCTGAAGCCGCTAGCACTGACAGCAAGCAATAATGAACGATTCATTACAAAACACTGTATTTAACAAAGCCAGCTTTGAAGTTAAGTTAAACGCAATTGGTAGGGTTGTTTCTCCTTACCAAGAAAAATTTGCTATACCACGTCAGCCCGGCATCGTTAGTGCAGCTAAAGGTCAAGTACACTTAGAGGCTGATGCTAATAATATTGAGTTAATTCGAGGTATAGAACAGTTCTCTCACCTTTGGTTAATTTTTATATTTCACGGTAGCCAAGCACAGGGTTGGAAACCATTAGTAAGGCCACCGAGACTTGGTGGTAATAAAAAGTTAGGAGTGTTAGCAACACGAGCTACTTTCAGGCCAAACCCTATTGGTATGTCAGTAGTTAAACTTGATGGAATTCGCCAAGAAAAATCAGCTAATGGTTATCAGCAAGTCATTATTGACATATCAGGTTTAGATTTACTCAATGGTACGCCTATCGTTGATATAAAACCCTATATTCCTTATTGCGACAGCATTGATAACGCACATGCAGGTTTTGCTCAGACAGTGCCACAGGCAAAGCTAACTGTTAATTTTATTGCCTCTGTTGAAAAAAAACTAGCAAGATATCAGCCTAACTGTCCAGATTTAAAACAACTTATTTACCAAGTGTTATCGCAAGATCCTCGCCCTGCTTATAAACACAAAATAATTGATGAAAAAATTTATGGTATGAGCCTTTATCAATTTAACATCCAGTGGCAAATGAGCTCTTTAAGTGAAATTAAGGTCATCAATATTGAAATGAACCCCCATGCTAGCGATGAGATGAGCCAATGAAGCCAATTTATTTAATTGAATTAATAAGTCTTGCTGCCATCTGGGGTGCCTCCTTTATTTTCATGCGTATTGGCAGCCCTGAATTTGGTCCTTTTCTATTTATGGCATTACGAACGTTAACCGCAAGTTTATTTTTATTACCCCTCATCTACATTTCAAAACAACAAAAAGCACTGAACGGTTATAAGCTTAAAATGCTATGTTTAGGACAGTTAAATACCGCTATCCCTTTTGTCCTTTTTGGTTATGCCACTTTAACACTTGCCGCTGGCACTACATCGGTACTCAATGGCACGGCTCCAATGTTTGGCGCTATCGTTGCTTATTTATGGTTAAAGGAAAAATTAAGCTTTAGTGCGTCAATAGGTCTATTTATTGGCTTTATTGGTGTTTACTTATTAGTTTTTGATAAAGTCACTATCAACGAAAAAGATATACTTGGACCAGCAATTGCGGTATTAATCGCTTCATTTTGTTATGGGTTTTCTGCCAATTATGCTAAAAAGTACCTCAGTGGTATTAACCCTATAGCACTAGCTGCAGGTAGCCAAATATCAGCATCTTTAACATTAATCCCCATTAGTTTATTCTTTTTGCCAACGACTATACCCAGCAATGGAGCGTTCACCTCAGTCGTTTTACTTGGCGTAGTCTGTACTGGTATTGCCTATATTATCTTTTTTAGATTAATTGCTAATTTAGGCCCTGCAAGAGCGATGTCAGTCACTTACTTGATCCCTGCCTTTGGTTTATTGTGGGGAAATTTATTTTTAGATGAAACCATTAGCCAATGGATGATCATTGGCTATGCATTAATATTAACGGGGGTTGCTCTAACTACCGGATTGTTAAAACTTAATTATAAACATAAAACAGTTGAAGATTAAGGTTTAGCAAATTCAGGGTTAGTCAAAAATGACGGATCTGTTAAAGTATTCAAAAAAGCTATTAAGTCTAACTTGTCTTGCGCATTCATTTTAAACCCTTTAATAAATACACTTTTAAGCGGGTTTAACCTGCCATCACCTTTATTCTCACCTGTAGTTATATTACGACCACCTGCTGCATAAAAATCTAAAACTTTTGTTAAACTATCTATACTACCATCGTGCATATAAGGCGCTGACACTGCTATATTCCTCAATGTTGGCGCTCTAAACCGACCATCATCCTTTGGTTGTAATGATATTTCTGCTAAGCCCGTATCATCGCTTGGGTAGCCTCCTTTGCTATTTTTTGAGTTAATACTACCTGAGCTAAAATTATCAGTATTTATGCTCGCTAAATTAATATTGTATAGACCAGTATTATGAAAAGGCCTGCGATCAATTAATTGTTTTTCATGACTTGTTGATTGAGTAAAATTAAACCCACCATGACAGTGATGACACTCCAAGCGCTCTGAAAAAAATAATGTCATACCGCGAAGAGCTGATGCTGATATTGCATCATCATCATTCGCATAGGCGTATTGATCAAAAGGAGATTGTAGTGAAATCAAACTGCGTACAAAACTTGACAGCGCTTTAACAATGAGATCATAACTGACCTCTTGCTTGGTGAACGGTTTATTAGAACTACCCGCAAAAGCTTGATGAAAAAGAGAGATATATTTATCAGTTTTAAAGCGAGCTAAGATCTCCTCTTCATGTCCTGTTATTCCTAACTCTATTGGCGACTCAGCAAACATAGGTAATAAAATTTGTCGTTCTAAAGTCGTTAAGCCATCATGAGCCCAAGTTAGCGTTTTATTATAAGCAATATTAACCAATACCGGTGAGTTACGTCGATGGTGTTGGCCTGTACTACCAATTGAACGTTTGATATTTTCACCAAAAGCAAAAGCTTGCTGATGACAACTGGCGCAAGATTGTCTTTGGTTAGCCGATAAATTTTCATCATAAAATATGACTCGACCTAGCGCTACTTTAGCATCAGTCATCGCATTGTTATTAGGCACTGCTGGTTTTGGAAAACCTTTAATCGTTTGCCATTGGTAATCGGGCTTTACTGATTTTTTTTCACTACAAGCGCCTAGGGAAGTTACAATAATGAATACCAGTATTAGCGATATAGACAAATTAATCATTTTTATCATTAATTAGTTACTCAGGCTTTTAGCTGGAGTTGTTCTAGTGAATTTAAATAGACCTTGAGATTGTGACGCCAGCAAACCAATATTTTTAAACAGCGCTAAACAACTCTTATTGTAAGACTCAGACTGACAACTATTTTCTCTAGTTATGATAAGTTCTGAAAATAACCCTGCTAAATTGACATCAATATTTTGAAGTTTTTGTACTTCACTATTTACTTTTACATCCAGTGTTATTCTTGTCTGGTTAGCATTTTCACAAGGTTTTTTTGGTGCTCGTAATGGGCTTGGCGCTTTACAACCTGTCGATCCTAAATGAAACTGCCAATTATTTTTTGGCTCAAGTTCTCTGATTTCTTTCATCTCTAAGCGAAAAAACTTATGTCCGGTCTGCCAAACCCAGAACATGCTAGGAACGTTAAGGGGGCTTGCTTGTAATAATGGGTTTTGATGATTTAATGAAAATGGCACACCTAAAGTAAAACGCAGTTGGCTAACGTTAGCGGCGTCAATAGCTTGTTGAAATGATAACTGCCAGTTTCCTGGTGTTAATTGATTCATTACCTTATTCGCTTGGCAATATTCACCTAACAAGGCGACCTCATTACTTTGGTATTTATTTTCTGCTAGTGGCCAAGTTTGCCATTGCCCATTAGTGCTTTTCAATTCAATTTCGCTAATGAAAAATTGTAACTGGGAATATTGCCAAGTTTTACCTTGGTGATTAAAAGACGATAAGCAATTTAATGGTTTATTTTGATATTTAGGAGAAAAAGTTAAGGTATAAGTGTCTTCTAAATCGTTACAGCCAACTAATAGTGTTACAGAAAAAAGAATAACACCATGAAGAAAAGCATAAAAAATACTGGGTTTAATAGTCATTATTACTTAAATAAACGTCCAAATTAATAATAAAAAATATAACAGTTTATAATTTATTTTAAAAGAGTATATTTTTTGTTATCTTAACCAAATGTTTTTTTAAGTAGTAATGAGCATATCTAGATGAGTAAAATAGTACCCACGTTGCTATTAACGATTAGTTTAATTTTATCAGACCAAGTTATCGCTCATTCAGAGCACGACAAAGCAAGGTATGTTGCCGAAAGCGGACACAATATCGGTCTATGCGACAATGTACTTAGACCTTGTGCCTCAATTGAATATGCGGTGCAACAAGCCAATAAAGGTGACAAAATCCTGGTTGCCGCAGGCTCTTATAGGATCGACACAGTCAATGAGGTTTTTTATTTACAAAGCGCCTTAGTGCCGGTTATGGGAGGCTATAATCGATTTGACCATTACCAATCACAAAGCCCGCACTCGAATATAACAAAACTAGTAAATATTCCATCTCAATCAGCAGACACGTTAAGGCAGCAAGGTTTTACTATTATTGCTGATGGCATATCGACCTTTGAACAAGCAAAAAATAGTAGTGCGAAGAACAGCTCGCAAGTGCAGTTAAAATCGAAGCTATCAAATTATGCTAAATTATCAACAAAACAAACCAATATTAACTGTATTAACAACAAAGCGGATGGTTTTAATTGTCTTAATATGGATTTACTGGCTCATATACCACTTGGCGATTTTTCATCAACACCCTCTGCCGCTAATGATATTTGGGGCCATGTTGATTTAAATGATAGTTCGGAATACGCATTAATTGGTCTAAGAAATGGTGTTGCCGTTGTCAATGTAACAAACCCAAGTTCACCTGTAGAGGTGGGTATTATTAGTGGAAAGAGCTCAAGTTGGCGTGATATCAAAGTGTATCAATACTTTGATACAAACGATAATGAATATAAAGCTTATGCATATGCCACTATTGATAATGCCTCTGATGGCATCACCATTATTAATTTAAATAACCTACCCCATTCAGTTAGCTTGGCAGAAAAAAACAACTCGGTTTCTATAGCTCATAATGTTTATATTTCTAACCTTGACCATAGCCTTAATCTAGCCTTACCAAACGGAACACCAACATTACAACTGATTGGCGCAAATAAATACAACGGCGCCTTTCATAGTTATTCATTAACAGACCCAACGACGCTTACCCCACTAGAAAATAATTTTTTTGGTAGTGGTTATACTCATGACGGCGCATCATTAACAATTAACGATAATCGCTGCCCCGATAACTTAACTGATTGCACTATTTTTATTGATTTTAATGAAAACGAGGTGAAATTATGGGATATCACTGATCCTGAAGCTAGTGTTTATTTAAGCGCTGCAAGCTACTCTGACGTTCCAACTTCCAGCCAATATGTTCATTCTGGTTGGGGAACTGAAGATAAACAGTTTATCCTAGTTCATGATGAGTTCGATGAAAAAAATTCAGGCTTAAATTCAACGGTTAGAATATTCTCTATT
>Ga0307488_10004850_pt1 | contig 11187 bp, 7 predicted proteins | sample SB02metaG_FD_202248 | JGI IMG/M metagenome (GOLD analysis project Ga0307488, IMG submission 202248) | Sea-ice brine microbial communities from Beaufort Sea near Barrow, Alaska, United States - SB 0.2 | ecosystem: Environmental > Aquatic > Marine > Coastal | place: USA: Alaska | collected 2017-05-06
TTTATTGAAGCTTTAGTGAAGCAAAAAGATATTTCTGATAAAGCCATTAACCAAATCAGTAATGACGAAATTACTTACCTAAGCCAATATCTACATCACTGGCAAATAAAGCCCAATGGCACTGAAGGCTATCGCACGGCTGAAGTGACTTTAGGTGGCGTAGACACTGACGAAATATCATCGAAAACCTTCGAAGCGAAGAAAGCTAAAGGCTTATATTTTATTGGTGAAGCAATAGATGTAACCGGTTGGTTAGGCGGCTATAATTTCCAGTTTGCCTGGAGTAGCGGCGTAGCTTGTGGGCAAGCGGTTTAGTAGTTTTATCAAACTAGAACGAATACATGGAATATTGAGTGTTCACCTAACTATATGATTTATCGTGACTGTGATCTATTTGTTTTGTATTCGTTTTTCAAAAAGAAAAATTCTTACCTTTATTTCTCTAAAAGTAAATAATCGAAATGCAGTTTAAATTTATTTAACCTTACGGGCTTACTAAACTTAACTTTCCGTTGGCCTGACAATTAACAAAACTGAAAAAAGTTTTGTTAATTGTCAGGTATTATTCTTTTTTTGATATAAAAAATAATAAACCTTCCTTTATATTTTCCCCTGTTTGTATAAGCGAACTAAACCATCAGTAGAGCCATCCATTAAAGGACTATTATTTGTATCAATAATGCTTTTTAATACCTGTTTTCCAAGCGATTTACCAAGTTCTACGCCCCATTGGTCAAATGAATTAACTTGCCAGATAACCCCTTGCACAAAAACTTTATGTTCATATAGTGCAATCAAACTTCCTAATGATTTAGGATCTAGTTTTTTAACCAGTAAGGTATTACTCGGCTTATTTCCTTTCATCACTTTATGGCTGGTGAGCTTGTTAATTTCTTCTGGGCTACTCTTTGCCTTTTTCATTGCATCAACAACTTCTTGCTCACTTTGTCCTTGCATTAACGCTTTGCTTTGTCCAAAACAATTTGCAGCTAGCATATCATGGTGATTTTCTATTGCATGTGCAGGCTGTAGCGGAAAAATAAAATCTACTGGTACAGGTGTTTTACTTTGATGTATTAATTGATGGAAAGAATGCTGTCCATTAGTTCCTTCACTGCCCCAAATAATAGGGCCAGTATCATAATCAGCTTCATCATTATTTATTGTCACTGACTTGCCATTGCTTTCCATATCCAATTGTTGAATATAAGCCGGTAAACCACGTAAATAATGGTAATACGGTAGAATAACTTGAGATTGTGCACCATGGAAATTACGATACCAAATACCTAAAAGCGCTAATAAAACAGGCATATTTTCTGAAAGGGGCGCTTTTTTAAAATGGCAATCCATTTCATAAGCGCCACGAAGAAAATCTTCATAATTGTCATAACCAATAGCTAAGGCAAGCGTAAGACCAATGGCTGACCATACAGAATATCGCCCACCTACCCAATCCCACATCGGAAAAATACTTTCTTCATTGATGCCAAAAGCTTTTGCTTTTTCAATATTTGAGGTCACACAAGCAAAATTGTGTTTAATATCTTCTTTATTCGCTGCTTGTAAAAACCAGGCTCTAGCCGTTTCAGTATTTTGCAGTGTTTCTTGAGTGCTTAACGTTTTTGAAGAGGTAATAATAAGTGTAGTCTCTTGAACTAAACCTTTTAGCACATCATGAATATGGCAACCGTCAACATTGGCAACAAAATGTACATTAATATTTTCCTGTCTATAAGGTTTTAACGCTTCAGACATTATTTTAGGGCCTAAAAATGATCCCCCTATTCCTATACTTACTACATCTGTTATAGCTTTATCTGAATAGCCTTTTTTATCACCATTAGAAACCGAATCAACAAATGTTTTAATACGCAAAAGTGTCGCTTTGATTTCTGACTTTATATTGATGTTATCAATGAGAATTTCACTTTCAGAAAAGTCCCTTAACGCCGTATGCAAAACCGCTCTATTTTCAGTAAGATTTATTGGTACTCCACTAAACATGTCATCTCGTTTTTGCTCAACCTTGCTTTGAACTGCGAGCTCAAGCAACAAAGATTTTGTTTGTTCCATAATGTGGTTTTTAGAATAATCAAGCGTTATACCCGACGCTTCTAACGAATAATTTTTAAACCTTTTAGGATCTTCCGCAAATAATGTTTTTATCTGTATTGATTTGCTATCGATGTAATGAAGTTGCAGTCGTTGCCAAACAGCAGAAGAAGTTAACACTATATATTCCTTATTACTTAAAGAGTTGTTGAACTGTTGATTACAAAAGGTTGTTCTATTGTGTTATGTCTTCTTGATAAGGTAACGATTCAAAAGCACCAAATTTAGCGACTGTATGTGCACCACATCCCGAAGCAAAGGCAATGGTTGATAATACCGTTTCAAAGTCTGAAATCCATTTTTCAAAACTTTGTAAAGAATCATTATCATTTGCAACTTTTGATAAAAAACCACCAATGAAAGAATCACCCGCTGCAGTAGTATCAACAACATCAACTTTTGGCGATGGAAATGTACCAAAAAATAATTTTGAATAATATGAAATTGGCTCTGCGCCGTCGGTAATCAATATTAATGCTACACCTGCGTCAATAAGGTGCTTAACTTTACTCTCAACATTTTCAATACCATATAATTCAATTAATTCTTCCCTGCTCGCCTTCACGATATTAGCTTGCTCGGCAGTTTTAAGAATAATATCTGCTGCGTTATCGAGCTCCTTCCAAAATGCTTTTCTAAAGTTGATATCTAAAGAGATTATCGCATTAGATTTTTTTAATTGTTTCAGCGCATATTCAACGTTTTCTTTAAGATGAGACCTTGATAATGAACCAGAACAAAAATGAAATAGTAGAGGCGAATTAAAAATAGATAAGTCAAAATCGGATAGATGAAAATCATTATGAGCTGCATTATCATCATAAAAATGAAACTGCCTTTCACCGTGTGCATCTAAATCAATAAAAGCTAATGCTGTTTTTCCATGTTCAGAATAACTGACAAAATCGGTAGAAACATTATGCTTTTTTAACGAATCAATCAGAAAATGACCAAATCCATCTTTACCTACTTTTCCAAGAAAGTAACTATGACTACCTAGTTTGGCAGCAGCAACAGCAACGTTAGCTGGCGCTCCACCTGCGTATTTAATAAAAGCTTCCGTTGATACGTTATTATTATCTTGATACTCGGTGGATAATAAATCGACCAACACTTCACCAAATGATAAGATTTTCATAATTTTAGACCTATTAATTTAGCTGTTAAAATCTAACTGTTGTGAATTAAAAAGTCGCCTCAAACAAACCGTTGAGGCGACGTATTATACCAATAAGATTAACTAATCGTTCAAATTTTAATGAGGATGAATTATCAAGAACAAGGCGCTTTCAATCCTAATAGCCAGCTATTGAGATTGAAAGCAACGATGATATTTAGACCATTTAAAAAGATCTCTTAGTTAGTTTGATTGGTATTAATTTTAGAAACGTTTACCGATTGATAATGAAATCATGCGAGGTAAAACAACGCGTGCGTTAAACGTGTTAGTTTGTCCAGCCACTGTTTCGCCCGCACGAGGATCACCTTCTGATAAACCTTCCGAATTATTTAAGTTTTTAACATCGGCACGAATATAAAAACCGTCATTCGTTTCAACTGACACTCCAACATTTAACATACCATACATAGGTAATTCAGCTGTGTTAGCATCATCTGCATAACGCTTACCACTCCATGAATAGGTAGCATTTACTGATGCAAAGCCCCATTCAAACTCATTAAAATCATAACTTGTTGTTAATTGACCAAAATGCTTAGGTACACGTACGGGTAAGTTACCATTAATATCAACAGAGCCTGGGTTACCATTGCCATCAACGAATTCAGCGGCAGGTGTGTTAACAAACTCAGGAGATTGATAAGTACCTGACAAGCCAATTTTCCATGCATCAGTAATGTTTAAGTTAAATTCAGCTTCAACACCAACGGTTTCAGTATTACGGAAAGCTTGACGTTGTACTACTTCACCATTGACTACCGTTGGTACGTTAAAGAACAAGTCATCTGCAGAAGCAAAATAACCCGTAACGAAAGCACCAAAATCACCGTTGTTATATTTAACACCAACTTCTGCCATAACGGTTGACGTTGGCTCAGTTTCACGACGGTTAGATTGATTAAATTGCTCGATATCTTCTGATGAAGACAAACCAGTAATTGCCATGTATTTATCAACATCTGGCATACGGAAACCATCGGCATAGCGTGCAAATATTGCTAGATCAGAATTTACTTTATAGTTAGCCGCAACAGTCCACGCTAATTCATTATATTCTAGGTCAAAATTACGGTAAGTGCTGTCACCAAAAGGTAATTCAATTGCGCCATTAACTGCGCCCGTATCGCTAGCAAAACTACTAATGGCATAACTACTACCATTTTCCGCTTCACCCGTTGCTTTTAATGATTCGTAACGCACGGCAGTATTTAACGTTAAATCTTCAATTTCGTATTCAAAATCAGCGTATGAAGCAACCGTTTGCTCACTATAAACGATATTAGCAAAACCATGAGAACCTGCTTGAATACCTTTATAAGTACCACTAGCAATATCGTCGCCATTTCCATCAAGGAATACTACATCTAAACGTTGTGGTAAAGGCTCTACCGACTGTAAAGTGTTAATACGGTAATCAGTAACGTCACCGTTAATGTTCGAGAAGAATAATCCAAACGTTGAATACAAGGTACCATCACCTAAGTCGTCAATGGTATATTGAAGTTTTGTTTCATTTTGAAAGTTATCACCGTCAAAGCGTCTATGCCAAAAACCGGCATTAATACCAAAGCCATTAGTATTGTAACTATCAGCATTAGTGTGATTAGCAACATCAAAACCTGTGCCAACATCACGAATATCGTAATTTAATACACCACCAACCATAGCCCCACTTAAGGTACTACTATTTGCATCAAAAATATTTTGCGCTTTACCTGATAATAACTCCGCATTACCAACGTTAATAATACCTGTAAAAGTAGTCAACATGTCGGTATAACGCATTTGGTTAGTGAATGTTAAGTTTTCATTTATCACAAACTCAGTGGTATTACCAATATAAGTAACATCGGCATAGTTGCCGTCAGCAACATCTAAGTTAATATCACCACTTGGCGTATTAGGTATAGTTAATAAACGTGCGCCTGCAGAGTTACCCGTAGTACCGTCACGAATATCCATACCACCTGGAATAGTTTGAGCGTTAGTAGTTGAACCCGTTAATGGCTGTGGAATGAAGAAGAATGATTTATCGTCTTGCTTGTTAAATTCAAACCGAGTAAAACCTTTATCTTTATCAAAGAAATGTTTAATGTTGGCATTAAGTTCACCACCTTGGTTAGCGGTATAACCTGGGTCACGGGCTGAATCATCTTGACGATACCAACCACCAATAGCAAATACGGTTTGATCACTAAGAGAGCCACTTACCCAACCTTGACCGCCTAAACGATTGTTACTGTTTGTTTCAAAAAAAACATCACCTTCAAGATCATCACCACCTTCTCTTGATAAGAAGTTGATATAACCAGCCGGAGCATTACCAGCAAAAATAGACGACGCTCCACCTCTAATAGCTTCTACATCACCAATAAAGCTAGATAAACGCGTAAATCGATCATTTTGCGTAAACAAAATATCTTGGTTATAAAATACTGTCATGCCATCGCGCATCAAAGCCGTAAATTCTGTTTGCGTTGATAAAGGAAAACCTCTTGGCGCAACGTTGTTACCTGTTTCACCACCAGTATCTTCTGCATGAAAACCAGGAATACTTCGAACTAACTCACCAACACTGTGTGGTGCTAAACGCTCTAATGATTCAGCATTAAAAGTTGTCATGGCGTTGGTAGACTCTATTTTTTCTTTTGGTCGACCTGTGCCTGTAACGATAATTCTTTCAAAATCCAGTGTGTTTTTAGTAACCGTTTTCTGGTCTTGTGCCTCTGTTACAGCTTCTGCAAATGCAAAACCTGAAACAGACGATATTAATACTGTTGAAATGGCAATTGCCAATTTTGAAATTCTCATGTTTTCACCCTAATTCAAATTTATTTTTTATTTTTTATATTTCATATTTCATATTCCATATCTCAAAATAACTATAGTGCACGAAAATTATTAAATCAACTATTATTATTAATTAATTTTTGTACAGAAAAGTCTCACTGGTTGAGATTTAAAAACTATAGGTAGAGGGTAATAACTAAACGATAGGCTTAATATTGGAAATATCTATTACTGATTAAAACAAGAGGGTTACTATTGAATGGTATTACCACAAAGAGGTAGATTAATAAGCTGTTGGGGGGTGTAATCAACAGCTTATTATACAAAATAATGTTTAAGAAGATAAATCGATCTCTTGAAAATAGGTAGCTAACAGCGGTAGATTAGCACTACCCACTGACTGCGCTTTGCCTCCAATAGTACCACTTATACATTGTAAAGCTGACAGGCCCCTAAGGTCTGCAGACTTTATTTTATCCTTAGTTAAATCCACAATCTTACCAAGAACTGTCTCTGGTACAGTGCCATCAATCACAATTGATTCGGCCTCAAAAATGGCTGCTGCACTTATTGCTGCGTAAGCTAAACCTTCTGCTACTTGATCGATCCAAAGGTCAATAATGTCTCCATAATCGCCCCAATACTCATATGAGTTATGGATTTTTTCTGTGTTATAACCTGCTTCATGAAGCATCTTCTCTAAAACAAACAACGATGACTTCATAATTAATTGTTGTGTACCAATTTGTCCATTTTTCTTTAGTAAAGGTATTGGTAACGAACCTATAGCGCCTGCATTACCGGTTTTTCCGGTTAAGAGTGACCCGTTAATCACTACACCACCGCCAATGAAAGTACCAATAAATACATATAAGAAATTTGTAAAACCACCTGGGTTTCCAAAACAAAGTTCAGCAGAACAAGCCGAGGTATCATCATTACAAATATAAATGGGTAGATCACAAATATCAGAAATACGTTCTGTAAAGTCAAATTTTTTCCATTCATTTAACGCTTCAAATGGCGCGCCAGCTTCTTCAGCCCATCCCCATATTTCATGGGGTGTTGCGATACCCATACCTTTAATTCTTGAAGCATACTCACTAGAAAGGCTTAAGGTTAACGCAGTTATGCCTTTATTTAAAAAGTTTAACAAGCCATTTACCGTAGGGTAATCACAAAACTCATGTAATGTTGCTCTGACATTTCCCACAAAATCGATCAAGGTAAGATCAAAACTTCTACGTCCCACCTTCAGCCCAATACCAAAAGCCCCATCAGGGTTTAGAGAAAAAGGTACTGAAGGTTGACCAACACTTCCTTTTTGTGCTTCTTTCCTTAAAAGGAGGTTATCTGCTTCTAAACCTTTAATTATAACCGTTACCGCCTGAGCAGAAAGACCGGCTTTTGTTGATATTTTAGCTTTAGATATTGCTTCTTCTTTTCGAATAATAGAAAGTATTCTACGTTCATTATGAATACGTAATCCTGATTGATTTCGCCCACCTTTATTCTGGTTATGAGCAGAATTAGAGGAGTTTTCATTTGTGTCAGTTTTAATAACCATTACTACCCCTACAGACTTTATATTAATTTAGTTTACTATTATAACACAGCAACAATAAATCATTATAAACAAAAAACAATTAATAAACTAAATTGATTTATTGACTAACGGTATTGATATCGATATTGTTTAAAGATAAAAAAACTACATAATAAAATTGGAATTGGGGATATGAACAAAGCACCACTAATATCAAAAGGCATGCTTTTACCTTTTATTTTACTCACTTTATGCTTTGCTGCATGGGGAACTGCAGCAAACATGACCGACCCTTTAGTAAAAGTTTTTAGTAAAATCTTTACTATGAGTACCTTACAATCATCGTTAGTACAGTTTTGTTATTATGGTGCGTATTTTTGTTTAGCTATTCCTGCAGCACTAATAAATAAGCGATTTTCTTATAAAGTAGGTGTATTAACGGGTTTAGGCTGCGCCTCTATAGGTGCGTTTATGTTTTATCCTGCAAGCCAAGCGATGACCTATGGTTTTTTTCTAACTGCTCTTTTTATATTAGCTGCTGGCCTTTCAATTCTAGAAACATCAGCCAACCCATATGTAATGACAATGGGACCAAAAAGCAACTCAGCCAGACGTTTAAATTTAGCGCAGGCATTCAACCCCGTAGGAACCAATATTGGTGTATTTTTAGCTGCTACACTAATTTTACCTAATTTAAACCCTGCAACTGGTCAAGAAAGAGCAACAATGAGCAGTAGCCAACTTACTGCTATACAAGCTAGTGAGCTTGGAGCGGTAATGACACCTTACGTGGGAATGGCATGCGTACTTTTATTAATATGGATAGCCATTGCATTCAGTAAATCCCCTATAGAGCCTGTAAGATTAGAAGTAAAAGAGCACATTGATTTTAAAGCTACCATAAAACGTTTGTTTCATAATAAACACTATAGTTTTGGCGTTTTAGCGCAATTTTTTAATGTTGCAGCGCAAACTTGCGTCTGGACATATACGATTAGTTACGCCATGGAAGCAATTTCTGCTGATGAGGTACGTGGAGGAGAAATTTTACAATACAGTATGATAACCTTTTTAATATCGCGTTTCTTAATGACATGGTTAATGGGGTTTATTCGCCCTGCCATCTTATTAACATGTACAACGTCATTAGCCGTACTTTTATGTTTATATATGACAATGCAACCAAATATTACTGGCATTTGGGCTTTAATTTCAATATCTGCTTGCTTGTCATTAATGTTCCCAACTATTTATGCTATTGCTTTACATGGACTAGAAGAAGATGCCAAATTTGGTGCTGCTGGTTTAGTAATGGCAATACTAGGTGGTGCTTTAGCACCTATGTTACAGGCTGCCATCATTGATACCTACGGTGTAGTCATTTCTTATCTTGTTCCTGCTATCTGTTTTTGTGTTGTAGGGGCGTATGCGATATTTGATCTGAAATCAGAAGATAGATAGATAATGGTGTATACAAATTAAATATTTATGCATAAGAATATATCTTAGCTAATTTAGGTGTTTATAAATAGAAAGCGTCTAGAAAAGTCGCACTAAAATATTTAAAGAAGTAGTTGTCATTTTATTCACTGTTCAAGGTTACCCAATAACACCCATGCCTCTGTTCATATAGGGTGATGTATAATTAGATAAAGTCGCTGAAGTTGCAGATATCACCAAAGCTTCAGCAGCTTGTGCGCCAAACAGTTTGATGGGTGCCGTTTCTTTGGTAGGGGTTGGCACATTTAAAGTATCTGATCGCGCAGTACGTAAAGGGTGTAATCCACAAACAGGTGCTGAGATTCAAATTGCTGCGGCTAAAGTGCCAGGCTTTAAAGTGGGTAAAGCATTGAAGATTCTGTAAACAACTAATTTATCGTTTTTTAATAGCTCACCACAGATCACTATAATTAGTATTAAGTCTAATTAAATTTGCTCTAATACACCTTACGGGCAAACTTTAATGGTTGTATTACTTCTTAAGGACAAACTTTAGTGTCGCTACAAATATTTATTAATATAGTTTTCGCGTATTTAGCTTAATATAACTAGTCCAATGGAAATTAAGTTGTCTATTGAACTAGTGACTTCAAATCCCCTTAGCTAATCTAAAACCATCGTTTTTCAAAATCCCGCTCGAGCAGAGAAGCTTTAAGCCAGCGCGATTTTTAGTGACCTTATGTGAGATTAACTTATTTTTCCAGCAGCAAAAACCACTCTGGCAGAAAAATAATCTCATTAGTAATCAGCTTGAGATAACTTATAATGCTCTTTAATACTTAATCTTTGCTTGGCAATATCGTCAAAGGCTGTTTGATAAATCTCTATGACGTTATCTGGTGTATTGATATTAAATGCCAAGTAATTCGCCTTTTTGTTGACCACCCATACCTGTTCATATTCATTAGCATCAAACTTAAGTTGTGTCGCTAAATGGGCAAAACCATGAGTAGCGACAACAATCATGTCGACACGGTCTGCTTGCATCATTAGAAAGGCTTGCTTTAATTGAAACGTTGTTGCCATATTCGGCGAAGGAAAACCAACTTGCTGCAGTGATATTTCAGAAATATCACCTTGCACTGTTGCAACGGTATAATCAAAAACTTGTCCTAAACTGGAAAAATTAAAGTTTTTTGATTTTTTTGCTATCAAAACATAAGTAGAGGAAAAAAAAGGCCCCACCCATTTAAATAAATGTTCACGCGCTTGAGTTTTAGACACAGTCAACAAAGCGGTATTATTGTTATCTAAGGTAAATCTATAGCCACGCACCCAGGGTACTAAAAATATTTTTTGTTCTGGTATATTTAGATGTTTCCATATCGCCTTTAATGTATCGACTGAAATCCCCTTAAGCTTATCATTTTCTATATAATTAGACGGTGGGTAATTTTCGGTGTAAAAAGAGATATTTTCAATAGATGATGGATATTGAAATGCTTTTAGCTGAGGCAGGATTAAAAAAAACAACACCATTGATTTTAAAATAAATTTTTTCATTAAAAGATAAACATAAAGCACTAGGTAAACCATGATAACAAAATTTCGTCTATTAATTAAGCTTATCAATACACATATACCTTTACTTAAGCACCGCTATATTCTTATATATTAAATTCTTCGTCCTATGATTAACTAGCCATGTTACTGAGTTTTTATTGCACAAGTATTATATTTTTTAGCACTTTTTTTCTTATCTGTTAGGAACAGTTATTTTTTAATCGCGGATTTCTAAGGTAAAACTTCCGTTGTTATCAAGCACACTAACGCTGGGCTATGTAGTATCTAATTTAATCTTTGATGGCATGCTCCTACTTGACATGATTCTACTTGATATAGAGCGATCATTTTGTGCTACTAGTGAGTAGCGTGTAGAAAAATTTAGCCAGTTAATTTAATGATTTCCCTAGCCACCAATGGGGCATTTCGTATACCTTAGTAGCATTCAAATTTTGACGGAAAATAATCTTGCAGCCAATGATTCAAATCACCGATGTTAATAAGGTTTATGCTAGTGGTTTTCAAGCACTTAATAATATTAACTTATCAATAA
>Ga0307488_10004855_pt1 | contig 11175 bp, 6 predicted proteins | sample SB02metaG_FD_202248 | JGI IMG/M metagenome (GOLD analysis project Ga0307488, IMG submission 202248) | Sea-ice brine microbial communities from Beaufort Sea near Barrow, Alaska, United States - SB 0.2 | ecosystem: Environmental > Aquatic > Marine > Coastal | place: USA: Alaska | collected 2017-05-06
ACTCTTGGACGGTGTTACCACTTCTGCTTTCAAGAGCCGAGACGTCCAAAGAGCCTTCTGCCGAGGCTTCACGGACTCAATAGGACTTAACGAGAAGGTACGTGCTCGTGAAGCCCCTGAGTAGCTCTTTACACGTATCGCACACCGTCGTGTCACGTCCCAGCATGTCTCCTCGCTGACCTTCCTTTGTGTTTCTCTCGTGGCGGCTCGTTCCTCGTTCCTCGTTCCAATACATAAATAAATAAACTTCGACGCGGCGCGTGTGACGCAGTTCTGCAAAATCACCAAGGTCACGCGCGCGTGTCGCTGGTGCTTATTCAGCTGCCGCGTGCGTTTCGTGATTTACATTCCCCAGTGGTTCCCCGGTGGGTGGAACGTAGGGTACGACAGGCTCACGGTGGTGGTGCGAAACGACGCGCGCAACGTGCTCGTGCAACAGAACACCGTCTTCAACTCAATCACGAACGTCAACGTAAACGTAATCAACGTCAATAAGAACGAGGTTGAAATTCCCGAGCCCCCGGATCCCGGGCAGGTGGAAACAGTGCCGGTCGATGACACCCCGGATGGAGGGGACACGAGCACTACTGACGAAACGGACACTACCGACACTACCGACACTACCGACACTACCGACACTACCGACACTACCGACACTACGGACACTACCGACACTACGGATACTACCGACGAGACGGACACTACTGACACTACTGACACTACCGACGAGACGGGAACTGCCGACGAGACGAGCACCGATGAGGCCGGTGGCGACGGGGTCGGTGATGGGGTTGCCGGTGGTGGGGAGCCGCCTGGCGACACTGACGCTGGAGAACTGCAAGTGGATGATTCCGCCCTCAGCGACGAGGCTGACGCTGGCGAGGCTGCCACCGGAGATGAAGAAGATCCTGGTGATGCTGCCGCTGGGGAACTGCTAGTGGATGACTCCGCCCTCATCGACGAGGCCGACGCCGGGGTCGGTGGCGACGCCGGGAGCGGCGATGCCGGGGATATCCCCGTTGCCGAGGACGGCGACTTCGCCTCATTTATCGAGGGCGACGACGGCTCCACCTTTGCCGAGGGCAACGACGCCGGCTTCGGCGGGGACAGTGACTTCGGCGGGGACAGTGGGGTCAGCCTCGGCGGTGGCGACGATTAGCCCCGGTGACTGGACCGCATCGAGTCACGGAAAGACGACAACAAGATCGAAAACAGCGAGACGACAGACAAAAAGCGAGAGCGGGTCTTGAATCGTGTGAAGCACTTGCTACGCTTCATTACAGTCTATGACTATGTTCTATCTACATAGTAAATCGCTATTGAATAAAGAACACTTCAAAAAGTAACACTTCGCTGCTCGAAGCTCGCGAGCTGCGTGGAAATCTCAGTGATTTTGCTCAAGACTTTCGAGTAACGCATTTTCTGGGAAGCCTCGACGCACAACGACGCGCACACGACACCCGGTCCACATGTCCTCCGACGCAGCGCATACCGCCATGACTGGCTCGAGCGGTGATATCGCGACCGCCACTACTCCCGCGAGCCTTGCCGACGCGCCAGACGCGATCCCCGGCCTTCTCAACGACATCGTCGTCACGCACGTCCTCAGATCTGAGTATTTCGACGATCCCGCCGATCTCGCACGGCTCCCAGCGGTGAGCCGTGGGATGCGTGCCGCGGTGGCGGCGACGGGGTTTCAGTTTGAGGAGCTTGGTGAGAATGAAGCCGTACAGGTCGGATGTTTAAGGGCGCTGCAGCGCCTGCAACGGGGAGGTCGTCTGTCACGTAAAGAACGCCTTTGTGAGGCAGCCGCGAGAACCGGACAACTCGAAGAGTTGAAGGTTTTGCGCGCGGACGGCTGGCCGTGGGACGCGATCACGTGCTCCGGGGCGGCATTTGGCGGGCACCTCCAGGTACTGCAGTGAGTCCACGCGAACGGCTGTTACTGGGACGAAATCACGTGCTCGGGGGCGGCGGGGAGCGGGCATCTCGAGGTGCTGCAGTGGTTGCGCGCGAACGGCTGCCCGTGTGACGTGAATTTGTGTCACGGAGCGGCGTTCGGTGGGCATCTCGAGGTGCTGCAGTGGTGGCGCGCGAACGGCTGCCCGTGGAACGAGGATACGTGCGCGAACGCGGCGGAGGGCGGTCACCTCGAGGTGCTACAGTAGGCGCGCGAGAACGGCTGCTCATGGGACAAGAAGACGTGCGATTGGGCGGCGAGGCGTGGAGACCTCGAGATGCTGCAGTGGTGGCGCGCGAGAACGGCTGCCCGTGGGGTTTGGGGTTTAGTGGAGGGTTTAGAAGCGGAAGGGAAGCGGAGACGTGCGAGTGGGCGGCGAAGGGAGGGCACCTCGAGGTGCTGCAGTAGGTGCGCGCGCACGGCTGCCCGTGGGACGAGAAGACGTGCGCGAACGCGGCGGAGGGCGGGCACCTCAAGGTGCTGCAGTGGTGGCGCGCGAACGGCTGCCCGTGGGACCGGAACACGCGCGTTGTTGCAAGAGGGTACATACTGGAGTGGGCGGTGGCGAACGGCGTACCCGAATAGTCAGAAGAAGTCCCGCGGCGATTTGGAAAGGCAATATTGAACTTCTGATGACACGTGTTTCGATTATCGCGGAATGAGCGCGGCGCCTTCCTTGGAGGCTTTTTTAGACCACCGCTCCGAACGGCTCGTGTACACCGCGACCACCGCGGCGACCAAGGGAGCGTGAGGGACCCACACAGACTTACGGAGGTGCAATGTTGTGGATATCGACGAGTGCGTATTCGTCTTTTCGTGTGCAGGACGTGAGAAAGACGTGCGCATGTGCGGCAATGGGCGGAAAGCTCGAGGTGCTGCAGTGGGCACACGGGAACGGCTGCCCGTGGGACAAATAGACGTGCTACTGGGCGGCAACGGGCGGGCACCTCGATGTGCTGCGGTGGACGCACGAGAAAGGCTGCCCGTGGAGCGAGGAGACGCGCGCTATGGCGGCGCGGCTCGGTTACGTCGGAGCGTAACCGCGCTCGCGCCAGCGGCCTGTCGTGAAAAGGAAAAAGAAAGACGAAACGAAGAGCCACGGAAAGACGACAAGATCGAAAACAGCGACACGACAGACATTAAGAACAAGAGCGGGTCTTGAATCGTGTGAAGCACTTGCTACGATTCATTACATTCTAAGGCTATGTTCTAGTAAATCGCTACGAATAAAGTACAAACGAGAGATACACACACCTGGCGCGACGTTTTCGCCGCGCCGGTTCGTCCCTGCGCAATCTTTTTTTTCTTCACTTTTCTTTTTTTCTTTAATCGATGATTTCCTGTATGCACTCGTTGACCCGCACCCTCTGCTTGATGACGTCCGAGAACGTTTCGTTCCAGATCATCACGGTTTGCACTGACGCGATCGGTAGCAGCGAGAACACAAACAGAATCCCGAAAATCACCGCGCCGCAGGCTTTGTCGAGTTCGCAAAACCAAAAGTCCGCGAAGTCGCGCGCGCGTTTCAGGCACCGCCTGGTTTCCAACACCACCGGCGCGGCGTAGTTGTGCTTCCAGTTTCTCTGCGGGGGCGGCGCCTTCGGGTCCGACCCAGCCGGGAGGTCGGGAGACGGCATTGCGAAATCGAAAATGTGTTCTATGTCTCGATCGCCGATCATGGACCAGCCTTCTATGACGCACGCGGTGATTGAGACGCAGCCCATGACGGTCATGGCGAGCGTCCTGGACGACGAAACCCCGTCCACTTTGTCGTACGAAAACACGCCGTAAAACCCGAACCACGCCACCACTAACGAGACCCGAACCAGACCCCGGTACACGGAGAGTTTCCACAGGTGTTCGGGGAACGAAAGCCAGGGTTTTCTTGACAGAAACTTGGAGCGCAGCGCGACGTAGTACACCACGCACACGCCCATGGTGAAGCTAGACGCGAAGGCCATTCGCGCCGTGTTGACGCCAAACTGCGAAATCTGAGATGAAGAAAAGAAAGTGTCAGTCTTGAGTCGGCGAGTGTGGGTGTACTGTATGGGCAAACAGTGCAATTGTGATGTATGTATCAGTTGCCAGTACTGGTAAGTGTTACCAGTAGTGTACTCAAACAGTCAAAGAGGGGCTTGAAACAGTGTTTGGATTTGGGAAATGCAACACGTACCTGCGCCACGCCGTCGATTTGCGTGTTCCCGTGAAGCGACGCGACGCAGACCAGGGTTAACACGATCCTCCCAAGCCCGGAAGTCAGCACTACTAGTATCTTGTACCACGGCGAGAGAATCTCCCTCCACGGGGAGAACATGTGCGCGTGCCAGTTTTGCCAGCTCCCGTGCGATACGTTTTTGTTTGGAAAATTCCCGTCGATCCACCGGCGCCAGTCGCTCCAACTGCTTTGCATCCAGAACAGATTGGTGGCTTGGGGGGAGAACCACCACGGCGCGATCACCACAGACCCGGCGAACATCCACACGGACCACGTGTACAACAGCGATTTTGGCAGGCTGGTGTACACGTGGAACAGCAGGAGGTAGATGAACAGCTCCAGGCCTTGGTACAAGTGCGATTTGGCGTACAGGCCGTACAGAACGACCATGCTCGCGTTTTGCAGCACGTACCCCCGCTCCGTGCCGATGTACTGCGCCTGGCCGAAAATCAACGCCCTCGCGTAGTTGTACCCTTTCGTGGCCATGGTGAACACGTTGAACGCCCAGGAGCCTTGAATCAGGGAGCTTATGGTGTACTCGAACCCGTCCCTCAAACCGCGGTCCACGGTCATTTTTAAAAACAGCGGCAACACGGTGAGCAACCCGAGCTGAATGGCGTAGATGGAGTTGTAGTACCCGCCCTCTTCTTTGGACAGGGAAAGCGAGGTTTGCGTTTCCGTCATTTTGAAGTACCGGTACACGCGGTAGATCTCCAGGTCCGCCACCGCGAGGGTGGCGTGCGCTAGGATGTAAAGATACACGCACCACGCGGTCTGCATCATGCTGATGAAGAAACCGGGCCCGGAGAAGAACAGGGAAAACACGCGAAACGCGTCCATCCCGCGGTGCAGGCGGAAAAGGTCGCGGGACATGGAAATCGTACCCGACGACCCTGAAATTTTCTGCTCGAACCCGTTGACGCTCGTGAAGCCCATATCCCGGCCCTTGCCGCACTCGATGAACTCCTCGAAAATTACCTTGCCCCCCCGCGCGATGGCGTTGACGCCGCCGAAGAAATCCTCCGCCACGTGAATCGCCCTGTTTGTGGAAAAGAAAAGTGGTTAACGTCTTTCGTAATGTGTATGAGTAAACAGTCACCCGTAATCGGTCCAAACAGTCACCAGCTGAGAGGTAAAACGGGCGGTGTGTCGGATTTGGGAAACGCGCAAGGCCGTACCTGCTCGCTTTCGAGACGCCGCCGTTGGTCATCGTAAACGCCTTGTCCCACACATCGGGGTGGCCGTAGTGGAACCTGACCATCAACGGCCAGGTCATGAACCGCTGGAAGGTTTGGAAAATAAACTCGGAAATCGCGGCGAACTGCGCCACCGCGCCGTGGGTTTCGCTGAAAATGGTTTCGGGGAAACCCACCAACACGACGTCGCCGTGAAACACGTCCAGTAAGTTGCGCATTTTGTAACTCTCGCCGAGGTAGTTGTCCTGGTTCATGTCCAGGGTCTGCAGGTACGCGCCTCTGGCGAAGATAACCGCCTGGTTCTGGTTCTCGGGCTTGCCTTCGCCGATAATCGGGTTCCCGGGGAGCTTGATTTTGAAATCCACGCGACACTCGCCGGATGTCGCGTCGCGCCCGATGAGACAGGACGCGAAATCCTCGGTTAGCGGATCGAGGGGGACGTGCACGAAACACACCTTCAAATCCCGGTGGTCTTTAATAAGCTCCTCAATCGCGTCCGCTTTGAACTTGTCCAATGACCCGGGTGGTGCCAGCCTTTGCTTTCCGAAAATCTGCGCGGATACCAAAAACTCGAACTTGGAACGAACAAGCAACTCAGCCGTGGCGTCGTCGTACCCCTCCAAACGCGCCAGCAAACGCAGCGCGTCGCCGTATAAGGTAACGCCGCGCACGCACCGGCTCAGCGATTGCGTGCGGTCGCTCGCCCACGTCTGCGCTTTTTTCCAGTGCGTGTGTAAAACGACGTCGTCGTCCGTGCCGAGCGCCCCGATGCGTTCCTTGAAGTTGTCGAAATCGTGTGCAAACGTCGCGACGATTAGGGAAAAAAGCGTTTTCTCATCCTCCAGGGGCGTGACCAGCTCGCTTTGGCGGTACTTGACGTCCTCGGCGTAGTACGGCGTGAGCGCGGTCCAGGACCGCACCTGCGCTAAGGGCGACGGCGTTTTCAGGGACGTGAACCGAAGCGAGTTGCAGAAGAACATCAGCTGTCGCTGGGCTTCTTCTGACCGTGGTTGCCCACCCGGGTTCGAGCTCTGAAACGACCGCAACAGCGCGGCGCAGGTTGTTTTGGACAAATCCGTCGTCGCCGCCGCCGCGACTTTTGTCAAGTGATCCACGTCGCGCAGCGCGTCGGCGCTCACGATGTCAAGCAACGAGCTGTACAGCTGAGAAATGCGGTACTTCCGCTGGTTGTTTAAGGAGCTCCACCGGCCGTCCTGTTCCAACGCGAAGGAACAAAGCTCGCGCACCGCGAGTAACACGTCGTGCAACGCCCGCGCTAAACGCGCGCCGTGCGTTTCGAGCAAATCATCGGGAACGACCAGGTTTTGCCATTTGCGTTCGCGCGCGTTTTTCTTGCGGAACCGCCGCCGGCGACGTAGCGGTCGGCGGCCGTCGGCGTTGTTATCGTCGTCGTCCTCGTCGTCGTCGTCGTCGTCGTCCGAGGGTAGCCCCCGGTCCCGGCGTTCCGCGCGCTCGATTTCCCTCAGTTCTTCTCTTCTTTGAACCGCCGCGCCTTCCAGATCCTCATCCACCACGAAACACCCGAGCATGGGGCCGCCTTTCTTCTTGATGCTCTTCCGCGTTCCCTTTGAAAGAAACCCGGTGCACCCGTACTTCATCTCCAGGTTGATCGCTTCCACCAGCTTGGTCTCCCGCGCCGCCTCCGCGGCTTTGATTCGGCGTTTCTGACGCCGTCGGTCCCGACGAAGCACCCGGCGTCGCCGCGCCGCACGCTCCTCTTCCGTCAACCCAGCCGCGTCCGGATCGAGGTCCAAGTCGTCGTCCGAATCGGCGTACTCGTTTTTCCCGTCCGACGGTTCGTCGTCGGCGTCGTCGGGATCCACGGGTGTCGCGGTCGTCGCCGCGCCCAGCGCCTGCAGCGCCATTAGCAGCGCCGTGCAGGCTTCTCTTAGGTTGACGTACCCGTCGATGTCGTCCATGCGTCGCCGTCCCATCTGTTCCGCCTCCACGCGGGATAAATCAACCACGATGCGCATCAGCGTGTGCATGTCCTGCGGCCGCGCGACGCCTAGAATTTCGGTGAAGATGACGCACATCAAATCCTTGGTTTGAATCAGGGTCCGCGTGAAGCTCGCGTACTGCGCGCTTCGGCCGGTGTCCAGCGAGGTGGACGAGAACACCGGCGAGGTGATCATGGTGGGCAGAATGACGTACTCCGCAGCGTCAAACACCTGCTCCACGTCTTTTCCGGTGAGGAACGTGTACGAAAGCTCATCGCGTTCGGCGTCGGAAAGGTGGTCGCGCCTTCGCAAATCCAGAATGATCGCGTTCCACGCGCGCGCAAAGTGCTGTTGCTTCACGTCGCAGGCTTCGGGGAGGAAGTCCGTTGGGTCCGCGCCTGCCACGAGGGCGTTCCCTTCGACGTCCATTCCGATCTCGTTCGGGAGCTCGATGACGAAATCGACCGGGCCTTCCGGTGCGTACCCGCCGCCGGACCGGTTTTGGTTTTGGCCGCGCGAACCCGACCCTCCGCCGCTCAAATCGAGTAGCCGCGTCCCCCCGAGCGGGTCGTGCGTGCCGGTGCTGCCGTGCTTGCCCTCTGATCCGGACGACCCACACGGTGACCCGCCGCCTGCGTACTTGTAACCGTTACCCGTATCCCCGCTCCGGACGATTTTCGGCCTCGGCCACTCCCGGTTCAACAGCTTTTCGCAAAACAGGTTGGGAATCGTGGCGAACGTTCGCAGTAAAAACGCCCAGTTTTGCGCGTGCGTGATTTTCCCGCGCCACTGCAGAAACACGGTGAATATCGTGGCGAAAAACGTGTACCAAAGGAACGTGTCGCAGAAGTACGTGGTCACCGCGGGCAGCGCGCGAATCACGGTCATGATCCACATCAGCTCCACTGACGCGTGCACGTCGTAGTACGCCTCCGGGAGCTCGCCTTCCACTTCCTCGCCGATGTACCCTAGTTTCGCGAATTTCGCCCGTTTGTTGAGATCGAAATCGGGCAAGCACTCGGCGCCCGCCCACGCCCCGTCATCGCCGACGCCGCACGAAGCCATGGCTTCGTACGAAACGGACGCGTGTCCCCTGTACGCCGCGCCGGCTGCGACGGATTTGGGGACTTGCCACTGCTCAGCGGAAACGTTGGCATCATCAAGGTTAAGGCTTTCGTCCAAAACCGCAAGCGTCTCTTCGTCAAAATAGTACGACACGGTTTTCCCGCCTGTCGCGGGGGCTGTTTTCTTTTCCACGGCTTGGGCGTCGCTGGAAAGCAAATACCGACGACGTCGCGCTTTAAGCCGCGCCGGCCGGACCCGCCCCGAGTTTGCGGTTCCAGATTTCCCCCGACCCCCGGTAACGATCGTATCCACGTTCTTCACCTCGTCCATGGATTCGATGGACTCCAGGGGCAGAAACTCGATGTTGGAGCTCTCTTCCAACTCCTCGTAGTCCTCCTCGTCCGGGTCCACTTCGGTGAAGTACGTGGTTTTCGGGGTGAACCGCAGGGCGTTCATGAGCTGGTCCCCCTCCAGGTTGATGCAACTCGTGTACTCGTCGCTTTCCTTGTTCCAGCAAAGATCGGGGTGCTGCAGCGCCATGATGGCTTCGCGCAACGGCTTTACAAGAAGAAAGTGCCCAAACGTGAGCTTTACGGACAACACGCACAGCCAGAACATGGTGTACACGAAGCGTTCCTTGAACGGCGTGGCGAGTTGGCGCGCGCTGCCCATGTACGGCTCTCTTCGCACGGAGTTCGTCCCCACACCCGCGAACGCCACCGTGTACACCGCAGCGAGGGCTTGGAAATAAGGCGTGTTCCCGTCCTCCCTGCCGAACCTCTCCAGCAGGAAAAACACCGGGATCATCCCGAACGCGCCGATGCGAGTCATCGTCACCGCCCAGTCCCCGCCGCTTTCTTTTGACAGGTTCCTGAAATGCAGCGTCGCGATTTCCGCCGCGAGCTTCACCACCGAGTGCGTGATCGTCGCGGTGGCGATGTACGCCCAGTTCCAGCCGTGCGCGAACACGTACGCCATGCTGACGTGGAACGCCACGGCGTGGAACAGGAACACGGTGTTGAAGTTGACGAACATGGACATCCACCCCGCGACTTCGCGGTAGGTTTTGAAAAAGGTTTGCGACAGGTAAATCGCGGGGCCTTGTTTCGATTGCCCGGCGGTTCGCGTAAACGAACGGAAGTGCGCGTACATGCGAGGCTCAGCGGCGAGGTGTCGCATTTTCTCCGGAACCCCGATCCAGCCTTCCTTCTGCTCGTCACCAACAACGGGCGCCCCTGCGTACCCGTCCTCGGGTGGTAGCACGGCTTTGAACCGTTCCCTGAGCCAGAAGAACTCGTTCACGTCGTCGTACATCACGCGGTCCACGATCGGCGACGACGCGCGGCCTTGGATTTCGCGTTGCAGAAACGCGTACAGCGGCCGGACGACGGAGTCGAGGTAGTCATCCGGTGGGTACGGCATTTCGCTGCCCTCCACGGGTTGCGCGATGACGAGATGGTCGCCAGCTGGCGGTTCCGTTGTGTTGAACGAAAACACCCCAGGGCTCCTGTCTTCCAAGGTCAGCGCGCACATCGCGGCGTGGAAGATGAAACACATCACTTCCGACGTGTGCCGCAAATTCGCGCTTTCGCCGTAGAGTAAAAACCAAAGCACCAAGTGGTGGACGTGCGCGTTGGACATCACCGCGATTGACTGTTCGCGGTTGCTTTTATCCCACATGCCCTCGTTGTCCGCGGCCATGAACGCGGCGAGTGACAGAGTTCGCGTATTTTTGGTGGCGTCGTCGCGGTTCAAGTCTCTCCACCGGTCGCTCATGCGCGCCGAGCCCTTCACCCGGTCAAGCATCCCCGTGTACTCCCCCCAGTGCAGGTAGTTTTGAAACAAATGCCCGTGCAGGTCTTCCACCACGTCTCTGAACTGGCCTTCCGTCTCTCTGCCCCTCACGATGTCCGCTTTGCCGTCCATCGCGTTGCACAGCCAGTGCGTCAGGTGTTCCACCGCGTTGCCGAGGTTGCTCTCCACCTCGATTGGCGTGTCACTGAACGTGGCGTCCATGCACTTCTTCTGCAAACCGAAATTGGTCGCTAACGCTTCCGCGATCGGGAGTAGCCGCGCCCGGATCATCTCCTTGCGTTGATTAGTGGTCACCGGCCCGGTGTACGTCAAGTCCGGCGCGAGGCCCGGTTTCGTGGTGGGCAACGGCCTGGCGAACTGCACTTGCACCGCTCGCAGCCCTAGCACCTTGCGAACAAAACCCCTAACTTTCAAGTAATACTCCCTCGCCGATTTCGACGTGGAACTCGCGTTTACGTTTGAAATCACGTTGCGCCGGCGCATCTCCGTGCTCAGCACCGCGGCGTACGCGCGGTTGAACAGGATCTTGCCGTGCAGGTAGGATACTGGCAGTAGGGAAATCAAAAACAAAGCGGTGTGAAGCACCAGGCCTTGCAAGACGTCCACTTCCCGGAGCATGCCGTCTGAGAAGTGTCGCAGCGCCAACAGTAACGGCCGCGCGGCGGGCGGCGGCGCGTCGCCGATGAGCGACGCCGCGCCGACCACCACGGACACCACGAAGAACCCGGCGCAGAAGAAAATAACCCGGTTACTGCCATCGGTGCTGTCGATCGCGTCCGCGAAGAGATGCGCGCACAGCAGGTGGTGGAACAGCACCACTAAAAGTTTCACCACCATGCCGTACAGAAGCACCACGTAGTGCTTGTCCGTGACGGTCAGGTTGGGCGCCAGCCGGCTGGCGATGTTGAGCAGACGCCTGGGCCACAGGAAGCTCGGGGACGTGGCGAGGTAATAAATCGTGGA
>Ga0307488_10004857_pt1 | contig 11173 bp, 9 predicted proteins | sample SB02metaG_FD_202248 | JGI IMG/M metagenome (GOLD analysis project Ga0307488, IMG submission 202248) | Sea-ice brine microbial communities from Beaufort Sea near Barrow, Alaska, United States - SB 0.2 | ecosystem: Environmental > Aquatic > Marine > Coastal | place: USA: Alaska | collected 2017-05-06
ATGATAATCACACCATTCGACACAGAAGTAGTCGTTCCACTTCATCGGCCAATTATGGTCTTTGATGCCCTGGACACTTTCTGTTAAGTTCTTAGCCATACCATTCAAAGAGCGATTAGCAATTGGCTCAACAATAATGATACCTGCTGTATTCCCTAAGTAAATATCACGCTTTTGTCGCTTCTGGGTAAGCATAGAGGTGACGAGCTTCTCATCCTGGCAATCGGGTGCTATGACGCAATAATGGGTTATCTCTTCGGCTTTGAAGCGACCAGACAACGTGAGAACTCGATGATAGAAAGCTAATTCCTTTCTGTTTCTTGTCATTTTACTACCTGTCAAGTTGCCAGTCTTCAGCTCCACGATAATAACTCCCCCATCTGGGTGTCGAAACAACCCATCAATCATACCAACCAAAGTGCAATCATTTTCCTCATCATAGACCACTATTTTCTCTTCGAGAGAGATGATATTTAGTTCGCCATGATCGTCACTCATCATTTGTAGCAAGTCGGACAGGTTTTGAACTCCAGAGTCGTCAGCATACTCTGTCTTTGCTGCTTCTTCAGCAATAGCGAGTGGTATTGGTCGAGGGTCAAGAGTTGGAGTCAAAGCATCCTCCATAACTTGATGAATAGACGAACCTCGAATCATAGCCTCACTTGACGGCGTTCTCACATCATAAAGAACACAGTATTGAAACCAGAACTTACGAGGACATTGTAAATACTGCATAAAGGATGATTTAGACACTCGGAGAGTATCGCCTCGGCGTGGATCATATGGTGAAAGGTCACTCTTCATCCTTAGCCGCCCCTTTCTTTGCTTTCTTCGCAGGTTTAAGGGGCAATTCAACTATCTCATCGAATGCGCCAAAAGCCTTTGCTTCTTTCAACGTTAGGGTGGCTGGAATCATACGACCCTCAAATCCCTTAACGGAATGAGGTAGTCCTTTACCATAAAACCAAGCCTTAGCTGTTGGATTATCGGCAACCCAAGCTCTAACAAGAGCCAGGTCGTCGCAACAAACAAGGTAGTTCATATTACTCCGACTCCCCTATTGATTCATCAACCTTTGCATCTTCAAGAACTTCTGGCTCTGGGTGAGATACGAAAGGAACTTCTGTTTTCTCGCATAGTGCTTGAAGCACTTCATCATGTCGAATAATGTCGTTTCTTGCTGAATTAGCAATCATGCTAATGAATTGCTGGGCTTCTGCCATAGCACCTTCAAGGTGTTCAATTCGTTCATTAAGCTGATTGACTGTCGGTTTCTTACTACTACGGGTCATAGTTCACCGACATAGCACACCCTTATAATGTTGCTTACAAATCAGCAACAAGAACTTCAGTGAGGATCACCATTGTAGCTATTGAGACAGCCGCTCGAAGTGATGATTTCACAACGCTGGCCGCATCAAGAACACCTGCTTCTCTCAAGTCGGTGAATTGTCTGGTCTTCGCATTGAATCCCATGTCGCCCACTTGTTTGAGCATCTGTTCAACTAAGCCTTCTGGATTAACACCAGCATTGACTCCAAGCTGATATGTTGGGGCGCGTAGTGCAGCCACTAAAACCTCTTGAGCAGCAACACCTGGCCCTTTCATTGGTAAGCCATCGAGTAGTGTCGAGACTTTAAGTAGTGTCAAGCCGCCACCGATGACTACACCTTCTTTGATAGCAGCCCTGGTAGTGTTCAGTGCATCATCGACTCTTGCTCTTGTCTCTTTGAGTTCCGATGCGCTGGAAGCTCCGACTCGAATGACTCCAACGCCGCCTTTTAGCTTCGACATACGCTCATAGATAGCATCAGCAAGCTCACGCTCTCCTTCGAGGTCTGCTTTGGTTATTTGCTCATTAAGCACATCACATCGAGTCTTAATATCACCTTTAGCACCAATAAGTCGGGTATATCCCTTGCCTATGACAGCCTTACCGATAACATTTGAGTCACCAACCAGTGCTTCAAGGTCTTGCATGACCTCATCGAAGTGAAATGGTCGAAGTGTTACTGCACAGGCTCTCATCATGCCGTTCTGCACGTTCACTATGAGTGTCTGCAAAGCCTCTCCCTCAATGCCTTTAGCAATCACCAGAAGGGCTTTCTGGTCGGATAGTGCTGCCTCCATAGCAGGAACAAGTTGATCGTTCTGCGTGATAATATCGTTTGAGAGGTGAATATGAACACTGTCAAGAGAGCATTCAAATGAGCCTTGCTCGGTTATGAAGTGAGGGCTTGCATACCCAGAGTCCAGCTCCATACCTTCGACAATATCAAAGGAATGCTTGTTGTTATGACTCTCTTCAACGGTTATGATCCCTTCATAATTCGTTTGTTGTAGTGCATCAGCAATCAAAGAGCCGATCTTAGGGTCGTTGTTGGCTGCGATACTCGCAACCTCGAATATCTGCTGTTGCTTTTCTTCATCACCATCACACCCGATAACGAAGTCATCAATGTATTCACAGGCACAATCAAGCATGGCTTCAAAGGCGATCTTGAGGTCTATTGGATTGAAGTTCTCATCTAATAACGCAAGTCCTTCTCGACATAGTTCACGTGCAAGAAGTGTTGCTGTTGTAGTTCCGTCACCGCCGCTTTCCTGGGCGTTTGAAGCGACCTCTTGGATCAAGCGAATACCCATCATCTCATACGGGTCATCGGATTCAATATCCTTAGTGATAGTTACACCATCATTGATGATGAGTGGAGAACCATACGGTCTTTCGAGCATAACATATCTGGCCGACGGGCCAAGTGTGCATTTGACAGCATCAGCTACCAGGTCTATGCCCGCCATGAGCTTGTTTCTTGCTTCTTTACCTTCAATTGCCTTCTTCGTCATACGTTATCACTCCAATAATTTGCTCTGCATCAATAATGTAATGCCCTTTAACGGGAGTATCAACACTCTTTCCGACATAAATTATGGTGTCAAAGTCGTTTAACTTGAAACCAGAGTCCATTAAATGATCCGATACTGCTACAATCTCCGCAGTAAATACGGTTTCATTAGCCGATTTAATCACTAAAGCACTTGAGTTCTTAGCTAAATCTATCTGTTCAATTACTATGCTTGTTCCTACTGGTTTAATTCTCATCATATCCACTCCCTCTTGTCGTTAAGGACTTCTTTTGGTATCTGTGTTATGCTCTCCACCCTTGAAGGGATGATAGCAGCATACTCTTCATTGAGTTCGCATAGAATTGCATTTCTGCCATGCTTAACAGCAACACCAGCAGTAGTGCCAGAGCCTCCGAAGGGGTCAAGAACAGTTCCACCATGAGGGCATCCAGCAAGGATGCAGGGTTCAATAAGCTCTGGAGGATATACTGCGAAGTGTGCGCCCTTGTATGGTTTAGGTGATATTGTCCAGACGCTACGTTTGTTTCGACCCTGTTTCATATTCTCAAGAGACTGTTCGCTATTGAACATACGGTTGGGGTGTTCCTTAGAGTCCGACCTGGTGGCTGGGTTGTCCTTGAGAGCTGGAACATATTCTGGTCCTTTCTCAACATACCTTAGCATGGCAGCTCCTACTGGCTCTTTGATAGCTTGATTATCATAATAATACTTCTCTTGCTTAGTAAGCATGAAAATATATTCATGTGAACGGGTGCATCGGTCTTTGACTGGTTCGGGCATACAGTTGGGTTTAGCCCATATGATGTCTTGACGTAACCACCAACCAGCTTCTTGTAGTGCAAACGCTACCCTCCAGGGAACACCCATGAGGTCTTTACGCTTCAGCGTTGGTTCGTTTTTGCCTGGATATTTAGGTTGGCCTTCTTTCAATCCGCCTTTGTTGTAGTCGCCACCTGCGCCTCCTGATCCATTATATGAATCACCGAGGTTGAGCCATAGTGTGCCTTCTGGTTTGAGTATTCGACGGACTTCTTCAAAGACCTTCACCATATTGTCTATGTAACCACCCAATGTAGCCTCAAGTCCTATCTGCTTATCATTTCCATAATCTCGAAGACTGTAATAAGGTGGTGAAGTCACGCACATATCTACTGATTCAGCAGGGAGCTTCTTCATGGATTCGATGCAGTCACCAAGCAGCACTTCGTAAGTCATCACAACCACCCTAATTCTTCTTGTTGAGGAACGTCTTCTTTGCCTCTTGGAATGCGATTTACAAGCTCGATACCTTCACCAATCCAGCGCATGACCGGAACGGCCATTGAGTTACCCATAGCCTTGAATCTCGGACCGTCTGGACAGTCTTCTTGCGCTTTCTTCTTCCAGGGTATTTGAGTCCAATTGTCGGGAAAGCCTTGTAGTCTCTCACATTCGACAGGAATTAGCCTACGGACTGCAAGCTCTTGCTCCGTATTTTGGGCGACAGCATGGCGGTCATTCTGGGTGAGAGTATTTGCTGGATCACCGTCTTTTCCTATACCTAAGCCGTTGCCTTTACCTATGGCTTTGTCGCCATTAAGCCCAGAGAACCTGGTTGCTGAATCGTGAATAGGAATGGGTTCAACAACTGCCGTTTGTATTTTGGTTTCGTTATGTCCTACCCAAGTATTGAGTGTCGGCTGCGTATGTGTATTCTCCCATCTGGTATCATCGTCTTTCGAGGCAGGGTTCTTTGCTTGGTGGAATGGTGTTTGACATACTGCTGGCGAGGTCGGAACTGCGCCGTTGGCTTTGAGAGTGGGTGATACGTCTTTGTAAATGACTGCATTCTGTCCGAATGTATGGTCGAAACAAATGTTCTCTTCATCGACAGGCTGAACGGCTAAGGCTGTAAAGTCGGTGACTCTGCTCTGGTGATCTCCAACAAGAGTATTTGTCACCTCTCCTTCACCATTACCTCTCGCATCGAAAGTCATAACTGCTGGCGCACCATGCCCTTGAGCAGTCCTTAGAGGAACATGAACTTCACCCGTTTCTTCTTGGTTGAATAAATCAACACCAACTGGTAGCAAGTGACCGGCAACGGCAGACTGGTGAGTGAGCTTTTGGTTCATGTCTGTATCAAGTGCTCCTGCTACATCTGGAACAATCACACCATGAAACCTGCCCTTATCGGGCATTCGGTCATCGTCACCTTTAGCGGTGAGGGTGTTAGCTATTCCTCTTCCGTTCCAATACTCGCCACTCGACGGAGTGCTCGGTCCAGCATCTCTGGGAGCTTCTTGTCTCTTCTTTCTGCTCGGCGGATTATTCCCCTGCAAGCTCTCTGGCTCAAATAAAACCGATGCGGCACGTCTCCAATCTCCATCAATATGTCCGACAACAAACAGCCTTCTGCGTCTTTGTGGAACTCCGAAGTATTGAGCGTCAAGAACCCTGTAAGCGCACCCATACCCGATCCTCTCCACTTCCCGCAAGAAGGTAGCAAAATCCCCTCCGTTGTCCGATGACAAGAGGCCAGGGACATTCTCGAAGATGAACCATTTGGGTTTAACTTCGTCAATAATTCGTAAGTAGTGGAGGGCAAGGTTGCCGCGTGGGTCATCCATTCCAAGTCTTTTTCCTGCAACCGAGAATGATTGACAGGGTGAGCCGCCAACAACAAGTTCGATTTGTCCTTCATATTGCTTCCATTCATGTTTTGTCACATCTCCTACATTTGGCACATGGGGGAACTGGTGCTTGAGAACGGCACTTGGAAAAGCGTCGAACTCCGCAAACACTTTTGGAATCCAATTATCCATGTGATGCCAGGCAACAGAACAGGCTTCAACCCCAGAAAAGAGGCTAATATACCGCACTTGTTCTCCCATATCCCCACCGACTACAACCACCCATATAAACAGTCTTACAAATCAAAGCCATTCAGCTTTAGGTTTAGGCTTCAAGACTACATCACCGTCTTCAAATGTCAATTCATTATCCGACCAATAAGCAATTCTTGTTGCTGCAAGCTCAATATACTCTGGTGTCATCTCAATACCTATGAACTCGAAACCTAATCGAGTCGCAGCAATACCTGTCGTTCCAGAACCCATGAATGGATCAAGAACAGTTCCGCCTTTAGGTGTCACCATACGACACAGGTATTCCATGAGAGCAATTGGTTTCACCGTTGGGTGAAAGTTATTCTTAGCGTTGCTACGTTCATTACCAGAGCCAGTGAGCATCTTACCGCCTTCAAGTGAGCTTTGGTGATTACCCATTGTTTGAGGCTCTAATGACTCAAGACCTTCATTCCTTTCACCTGTCGAAGCCTTAGCACAATAGAAGAATCGAGCAGCCGACCCTTCATCACCGAATGTGTTGAGAGTTCGACCAGCATAATTCTTGCCCGACATAGAGCCGCTTTGAGATTCTCTCGTTACATGATGGGGCTTGCCGTCACCACTCTTAGTATGAGGAAAGCCTTCAAGCACTACATCCGAGCCATCATGAATAACATTCGCAGGGAATCTGCCTTCTTGGACATTGACCGTTTCTTCTGTTGGGTATTTATCGTCACCATGCCTAAAGTCATTCCATCTATTCATTCCAGAGGGTTGCGTATTCGTAAAGCCCCCTATTCTGCAATCCTTAATGTTAATTCCACCTGTCCCATGCTCAAGCACATTTTCTGCCACCGTTCCTTCAATGGGTTTTCTGGCTAAAACAATTGGAGTATGTTCTTGATCCGAGAAGTTCACTTCTTTGAAGAATCGGGATGCACCACCACTTGAAGCCTCTTGTTTGCAGTCTCCACTTTGCTCATCGAGAATAGCACCTGCTTCAGCATCCAATATGACATTTGCTGGGAATCTGCCATTAGGTGCTTCTTGAGTTTGTTGTTTTTCTGCGTTCTTACTTCCATACGATTCACCACTATTGTTTTTGGTTCTAAGAGGGTATGACCTACTACTCGGCCATGTCTCAACTGTATCACCTATACGGCAACCGTCAATGTTCAAGCCACCTGTGCCATGTTCGAGTGTGTTCTCTGCGACAGTGCCTATGATGGGTTTGCGAGCGACTACTACTGGTTCATGGGCGGGTTTGAGAGCAGTTCCCCATCCTTGCCATTGTTTCGCTTCTAGTGATGCTGGTTCGTCACTTGCTGTTTCATGGTAGCCAAGCTCCTTTGCTTTATTCTGCCAGGGTCGTTCATTCTGTCCGTCTTTCATCATCATTTGTTGAGGTGAGAACGGCTTACGAATCATCTCACGTTCAGCTCCGAGCTTCTTGTCTATACCCTTGCTAATGTTATGTGACTTAGGGAATCCAGAACCGTATATCCACATAATCTGATCTCGGATTTCAAAACCTGCATCCTCAATGTTCACAGCCATACGGTGATAGGTTCGAGAACCAGCGAATGAGAGAAGGTGTCCTCCTGGCTTGAGAACTCTTAGTGCCTCACGCCAAATAGCTACTGAAGGCACATCATAATCCCACTTCTTGCCCATAAAGGACAGTCCGTATGGTGGATCAGTCACTATACTATCCACGCTATTATCATCGAGCTTCTTCATTTCATCTAAACAATTTCCTTCTAATATCATAACCATTCTGTATCACCTAATCCGTTCATGCAGTTAATTATCTGCTGTGGAGTCCAATTTACAACCTCGTAAAGAGGTATTACTTTCTTAACAATAAATCGCTCAACCATTGTCCGGTAGCCGATCTTCGTTATACCTTCAAGTTCTTTCGGGTCATCGAATGCTATGTATCTGCCCTGGTCGTTAATTGCCACATTGAAGTAGTCGCCCGACTTGTAGCCCTTGCCTAAGTGCTTATTCGCCCATGCTGCACCTGCGGCTGGCCCAGAAAGAGTATCGTATTTGTCAAGGTTCTTCTTCAGCTTGCCTCGCATGAAAAGCTGGTCGCCATCCATTTGACCTGCAAGAGTCGCTCGGATGATTTCAATTAGGTTATCATCCACTTGTTGTTGTTCTGCACCATCGAGCATAGCGTCAAGCGTTGTCTGCATAGCATTCTTCATGACGGCTGGCATTCGAGATTGAATTAGTTCTAAGCCCTTGACGTATGTTTGAGCCTCATGGTATGAGCCATCAGTCCATGTGACTTTACAGGCATAGCGATTCTTGGCCTTGATGAAGAAGGCAGAACACCACTTCTCGAACTCTGTGATGATCGGAGACATACGCTCATTGACCTTTTCGATGAGAGCCATACCTTCTTCTGGGCTACCTAATTCTATGAACACTGAATCCGTATGACCGTATCGGCACTTATGACCGTATTCTTCGGACAGGTCACGAAGCTCGAATAGCGTTTGGCGAGAGGTGTATGTGATGGCTGCTGCTATCTCTGGGTGATACATACCGAACTTAGAGTCACCACATATCCCGTATAGACTGGCAACAAGAGACTTCATCGCGTGTTGCATAGCATCCCATGTGGCTTTATTCTCTGGGTCGGACTTCATTTTAGATTTGTATTCATTCCTTGCTTCAGTGAGCTTATCCATAGTGCGAACCAGCAAACCTTTCTTCTCTTGAGTGAAACATGATCCGTTACCACAGTCCACACCGTCTTCACTTAATGAATCCCATGAGATGTTATACTTCTCTGCGTTGCTATGATACATGGCTTTCACGTCAAGAATGCCTATGTTTTGATACAGACCTGGCTCTGGCTCTTGAATATCCGCACCTGGATAGTCCACCTTAGAGAATTGAGGTTTAGTCGGTATCTGTCTGTCGAAGTCCTTATCCATAATGAACAGGCTTGTAGCTAATTTAGTGACAAGTGGGGTATCTCTAAACCGGATTTGACAAGCATGAGCCAGTGAGATATAGTGCTCACTCACATTGAGTAGAGCATCGAGCCGAGGCATGAGTTCTACATCTCGCAGGTTGTAGTCGAGATATGTTCCTACGTCTGTATAGAAGGTGTCGTGACCGTCTGGAAGCTCCAACTTACGCTCTTTGAGAGCATCCCAAGCCACATTGTCGAGCTTCTTTGAGGCTAATTGCCCATGTTTCAAGACCCATAACTTCTCGAAAGCAGTCATCAAGTCCATGCAAGCAATACCAGGGATAGGTTGATCCCAATCCATGTATGAGTATTTGTGCTTCTTGTATGGCGAAAGAATACCAGGCTCAAGACCACAGGCTTTCATTCGAGATGCTATCTGCTTAATGTCAGCCCACTGTAAAGCCCAACCGATAATCATGTCTGGGTCTAATTTTCTTAGGTGTAAAGCAAAGTGTTCAAGCAGCTCCTTCTCACTGTTGAAGGCTATGAGAGGTGTTTCGTAGTCAATGTGGGTCTTGCCTTCTGGGTGATTCTTACACTCAATGCGTGAGTGCATACCAGCTTCTATCTCATCGGGCTTCTGCACCCATTGAAACATTCGACCTGTGTAGTTATCATAGAGAGCGAGGATAGTTATTTCACCAGACTCAATTTTCCACTCACCATCGAGATACACCTTTCGCCATTTGTAGTGGGGGATAGGTGTTTGACGATCTGCGAGAACTCGATTAGGAAACGGTATGTTGGCCTCCCATGATTTAATCCGGTTGTCCTTCAAGAATTGCTTCATGTCGTATGGATCACCGAATGTTATTTTGACAAGTTCTTCACCGTAAAGACCAGTGAAACCAGGGAATGCAGTTATCCATTGTTTAGGAATACGTTGAGAGTCTTTGACTGTGATGAAACAATAAGGCATCATATCCTTGACTTTAGTTATCATCCGTATATTTGTCTCTGGGTTACGGTGTCTTATCGAAACCGTTCTCCCTCTTAATTGGTCGGCCAGCATATTACAACCGAACCACATAGACAATATAAGGGTGTTTATCAGCCTTGCTTTCTGCCTCGACTTCTTGCTGGAATAGTATGCGCTCGAAGCCAATACTGAATCGTCATAGAGCTTACTCCGAACTGTTTAGCTATATCAGCCAATGTCCTTTGCTGCACCACATAACTATCGAATAACCATTGAGGGTCTTGGTATAGGTTTTCTGGCGGTTGAATGCCGTATTTAGCTACCAGGAATACATCAGCTTGGCAATTCATACAGGCTTGAACGATCCTTGATTCGCTCATTGGGATTTCTAATTGTTTGTCGAAGGTCACGTGGTTTCCGCAGTTCGGACAGCTTACTCGCATATTATGAGGCATTAGAAAGGACATTATAAGGTGTCGCACTAACGCATTGACTTCTTTCGAGTCATACCCTGGCCTTCTCTCTCACATTCAAGACAAATCATTCGACCTGTTCCTTCTTGATGAAATAATAATCTGCTGCGCTGGCCGCACTTAGTGCACTGGTCGTCTTTACGATCAGCTCTAAAAGCACGTTGAGCCAATTACTCACCTCACATGAGGATAGAAGCCTGGAACACATATCCGTCGCCCCAAGCGTCAAGGATCAAGCGAATGCCTTGTCCTTCTGCTCGGAAGTCGATGAAGTGTAGTCGAATCTCACCGTCAAGATTCTTTAGAACGTTCTCAAGACCACCTTCAAAGGTAGCCTCGAATGCTTCAGCATCGGATTCAACAGCGAAAGTAGTATCTGTTTGACCTTTGAGTTCGTCACCAGTCTTGACAGTCATAACCTTATCAGCATATGATAGGTGATAGCGGTTGAGCTTCTGTCCGTTCATGTTGTCGCAGCGAAACGCTTCAAAGAGTTCTGTGCTGTTGATAGCCCAGGAAAAGAATGCTTCACGCTTTGATCCATCACGCATGGTATAAGCTCCGTTCTGGTCGATTTGACCTGCCAGAGCAAGGCTCTTGTTGAACCACTCACCAATTGTTTCTGTCGAATGAGGGAAAGCTAAACCGCCTTCGTCACTGATGATTGTTGTTTGCTTTGAACCAGACTTGATTCGGAGCTTTGAGCCATCAACAGTGAGAGTTAAGTCTGCGCTGTGAAACTTGAGGACACCAAGCAATCGGTCAATGTCTGGGATAGCAATATGTCCTGTTCCTTGAGCTGGTATGATGAAGTGGGAGAGGGAGGTCTTACCGTCACGAACTAAGCTCGTTGTAGTGCATCGTTCATCCTTGACCTCAAGAATACAAGCAGAAACCTGTGCTTGCGGCTTACCTGCTACAACCTGTGGTCGCTTTGTTAATTCGAGTAGTCTGGCTAATCCTGTGTTTGATACTGTTATTGTCAATTTTCATCACCTGTTTTTAATTTTTAAGCAAGCCTTACAATCGGGCTTGGAGTCTGTAAAGTTCAGTCGTTTGTTTGCCATAGGGACAAAGCCTCGACATAGAACAA
>Ga0307488_10004858_pt1 | contig 11172 bp, 13 predicted proteins | sample SB02metaG_FD_202248 | JGI IMG/M metagenome (GOLD analysis project Ga0307488, IMG submission 202248) | Sea-ice brine microbial communities from Beaufort Sea near Barrow, Alaska, United States - SB 0.2 | ecosystem: Environmental > Aquatic > Marine > Coastal | place: USA: Alaska | collected...
ATTCTGTGGTGTGTTGAAGTACGGTGATGTCGCTGAATACTTGGCCATTAGATGAATCCTATCTCCCCTGTTCCCTTACCACTCAACTCGCCCCTGGCGAATTCTGATAAAGAGAAGTTCTTGATCGAGTTCCTGCTGTACACAGGTGTCACCAACACTGATATGTTTGACAGCGTGGGTGCCCAGGTCTGTGATTCTGAATTTATGTCAAATCCAACATCTGGACCATTGTTGGTATAAGTTGTGCTGGCCTGTTTGGTGGAGATGTAGTCAATGCCTGATCTTAATTCAACATTGAACGAGTTCAGCACAACCGGTATCTTGCTGAACATGTGATCACCATAACCTGACAGGTGTAAGATCGGTGGTGGATTGCCTTTGAGTGCTTGTTCCTTTCCAAAGAACATCTTGGTCACTGTCCTTAAGAAATTTACTGTTGCAACAAAGTGCTTGGCGTCCTCAGAATTCTGCACAGGAAATTCTCCAATTATGTTCAGTGAGTCCACCTGTGAGTTCTGGTACGCCTGGAATGGGTAGTTGCTGTGTGTCTGTGCCAGTGCGTTGTAGTTGGCAGAATGCTGTATTACCATTGATGGTGTCAGTGGCCAAAATATGCCACGTGTATCTCGTAACGGTGCCAGCAGTTCGTTGTTTTCTAGCAGTGCACCAAATACTGCATCTGCATTGGTTGGTATTTGAAGTCGCACACGCCAGTCTTTCTTGTCGCTCCTGCCTGACCATTTGGCCCTGGCGTTCACTATTCTGCTGTCCGTGGAAATACCCGCACCTGTTAGCCTGCCCAACGTCCTGTTGAATATGCCCGTGCTCACGTTCTTTACTATCCTGCCAAATTCATTTGCCATTATAATGGTTGCTTTCCTTTGTTAAATTCAGTATACTTAAACTATATTTATAGGCATTTTTTAGGCACACTTAATTACCCATACGGCACGAATCACAACAACACAAGGTAAAGGAATTATGAAGAGAGTAAAGTACCTAAACAACAGAGATCTATTGGCACAGATACACTCCAGCAAGAACACTTACTGTTCATACATTACACCAGAGGACGCACGGTTTGATCTGATAGTGCCCAACCTAAAGAAAGTCAACGCCAGTGCTGTGGCACAGGCACGTAAGGCCAAGGCCAAGAGGCTCACGCAGGAAGCGTGGGAGGCGGCCAAAGATTCGGGTCTCAAAAAAATTAAACTGGTGGACTACACCGTGTCACCTAGAAAACTCGAAAAGACGGAACTTGTATTCAGGGTCATGATGTTTGATCATGTGCCATTGGACAGCGAGAGGAAGAAGAATCCCAAACAGACAGCGGATCATCACAGCAAGGTGAACTTCCCGCCCTTCCAACACTACAAGTTTGATGAAAAAGATAAACTGGTGTGCGTGGGGAAATCACACTGGATCGGCGGAATGGACAACGGATACTTCTCCTGTGATCATGGCAAGATGACTAATACGCTGGCAATGATGTACATGAAGCTGTGTGAGAGATACGGTACCAGATCAAACTGGAGGGGTTACACCTACAATGATGAAATGCAGTCACAGGCCTTGATGCAACTGAGTCAGATAGGATTGCAGTTTGATGAATCAAAGTCTGACAATCCTTTTGCATACTACACCGCGGCCATCACAAACTCATTTACAAGGATACTGAACATAGAGAAGAAGAACCAGGCCATCAGGGACGACCTGCTGGAGTACAACAGCATGATGCCCAGTTTCACAAGACAGAATGATAATGCCACAAATGCACCCTCATACAAGAAAATGATGGAGACCGTGCATGGTGATGTTCATGAGGTCAACAAGACCGGTCTTGCTAAACTGAATAAGAAATTCAAGAAGAAAGGTAAGCTCAATCTCAAGGACGACTTCGAGGACATCAAGTTCAAGAACAAGATAGACATGACCAACCACAAGCCAACCGTAAAAAAGAAATGGTGACCAATGGCATTCTTTAAGAAAGTCGCCTGTTTTACAGACATACACTTTGGGCTGAAAGGCAACTCAAGAATACACAACGACGACTGTGAAGATTTTGTGAAATGGTTCATAGAGCAGGCCAAGGCCGAAGGATGTGAGACCTGCATATTCCTAGGTGACTGGCACCATCACAGATCAGCAACCAACGTTAGCACAATGAACTACACAGTGTCCAACATGGAACGGCTGGGTGCGGCATTTGAGAAGGTCTATGTCATCATGGGTAATCATGATCTGTATTACAGGGAGAAAAGAGAGATCAATTCCATGGAATACATCAGGAACATTCCCAACATACACATAGTCAACCAATGGTTAGTGGAAGACGACGTGGCGATCATTCCATGGATCGTGGAAGACGAATATAAAAAGATTGAGAAGATGAAACAGAAGTATGTGTTTGGGCATTTTGAACTGCCGTACTTCAAGATGAATGCCATGGTAGAAATGCCGGATGTTGGCACTATACAGTCAGACCATTTCGCAGGTTGCGAGAAAGTGTTCTCAGGACACTTCCACAAGAGACAGTACATGAAGAACATCACATACATGGGCAATGCGTTTCCCCACAACTACGCAGATGCCTGGGATGACGACAGAGGAATGATGATATTAGAGTGGGGTGGTGAGCCCAAGTATATAAATTGGCCCGACATGCCAAGATATATCACGATCAAAATAAGTGAGTTGTTGGAGGAACCAGAGAAATACCTAAAGCCAAAGATGTATGTGAGGGTGACGCTGGATATCAAAATTTCATACGAGGAAGCAAATTTCGTCAGGGAGACATTCATAGACAAATACCAATTGAGGGAACTACAACTGATACCAGAACAGGTGGACAACGCACAACAACCACTGGTAGAGGTACAGAAGTTTGATAGTGTGGATCAGATCGTTATCAAGCAGTTGCAAGGAGTGGATTCCGAGGTGTATGACAAGAACGTATTAACAGCAATTTACAACGATCTAGATGTTACAAGTTAGTAATTTAAATATCAAACTATTAGATAAAGTCATAACAAAAAAATGGCTGGAACTTCACCAGAGCTTGGATGTCGACCCCGATTCTATCATTGACAACAACAGCATAAGTGATGATATCTTTATAAAGGACATACAAGAGGCCAATAAAGAGTTTGGGTTTAATTGGGCCGCCAACCCAAAAACACAAGACGAGTATAATCAAATGCACAAAGATATAGAAACTGCACACAAAGACAAAGCAGATCTGTTGCAAAGCATACACAATCATTTACATGTCAAAGAGGCCGGAAACAACAAAGCAAGTCAGATACAGTTTGTCTGGTCAGAAAGTTTGGGACAATTTTACAAAAGACAACCAATCGAGTATGACATGCCCGAGGACGCAGAACCATTCGATAAAACAATAACATACGGCGATGTTTACCTTGGTTATCCCCATGTTGGCAAGTCTCCGGAAGTTTGTATGTTACAGAACGACAACTCCAACCTAGAACAAACATGCAGGATACACAATAAGATTGTGTGTGATATTTTGATAAGCCTAGTAGATGTAACCTGTAAGTCCGACAATCAATTACTAGAATGGTATGATAATAATAAAATCACTATGTTTACCAAAGAAGAGATGTTAAAGTATAATGGTTGGGCTAAAATTGGCGAAGTAATCAACAAAGAACAAATTGATAACATAGACAGGAATAATTTAAAGATACAGTATGTCACAAATTAGTAAAAAAAAATTCTGGAATATTTTAAAGAAAATTCCTGCAAAGAAGTGGAATTCAAATATATCCAACAAGGACACTCCACAAAGTGTTTGGATAGTTGGTTACAAGAGATGGCGTAAACTAATGGAGAAAATAAATGCTGACCATTAAAGAACTCACAGTAAAGAACTTCATGAGTGTGGGCAATCAAGTCCAGGCAATTAACTTCGCTGACAAAAATCTGGTACTGGTCATCGGTGAGAACATGGACCTGGGTGGAGATGATGCAGGTGCTAGAAATGGCACAGGTAAAACAACAATCATCAATGCACTGTCGTATGTGTTCTTTGGTGAAGCATTAACAAACATTAGAAGAGATAACCTCGTAAACAAGACCAACGAAAAGGGCATGGTGGTAAGTGTCAAGTTCATAAAGAACGGAGTCACCTACACAATTGAAAGAGGAAGAAAACCTCAGATATTCAAGTTCTACGCAAACGACATAGAACAGAATCTAGAATCAAACGAAGCACAAGGCGAGAACCGAGAAACACAATTAGAGATCAACAAGTTAATGGGCATGACTCATGCCATGTTCAAGAACATAATAGCATTAAACACCTACACGCAACCATTTTTATCAACCAAAGCGGCAGAACAAAGAGAGATCATAGAGCAGTTACTTGGTATAACGTTACTATCTCAGAAAGCAGACCTGTTGAAAGAGAAACAGAAAGCAACCAAACAGTTGTTAACAGAAGAAAAACTAACAATAGATGCCAGAGTTGCTTCAAATGAAAAGATACAGGAATCGATCGAAAGTCTAAAGATAAGATCTAATGCATGGGCGAGTCAGAAAGACGAAGATATAAAAAGTTTTAAAGAAGCAATAGCAGAATTAGACAAAGTAGACATCGTAAAAGAACTAGACGCACACAAAAGGCTATCCAAACACAATGAGATGCAGACTGCATTGAGAAGTTTAGAGAAAGAGAAAGCGTATCATGAGGATTCGTTGACCAAAGCAGAAAACACAGTTGGGAAGACAGAGAAGGATTTGGAGTTTGCGGAAGCGGCCAAGTGTCCCACGTGTGAACAGGAACTACACGATGACAAACACGAGCATCTGGTCGGAAAACTGAAAACTACACTGACAGAATCAAAAGAATATGTAGAGAAGCTTACAAACGACCTTACAAAAATACAACAGGATGTGGATGTAATAGGCGACTTAGGCAATATACCAGACACATACTACGACACAATGGACGAAGCATACAATCACAAAGGTTCGTTGCAAGATCTAAAACGTCAATTGGATCAGACCGAGAAGAAAGAGGATGTGTACGCAGAACAGATCGAAGAGATGCAAAACAAGGCAATACAGAAAGTCAACTACGAGAAAGCAAACGGACTTGAAGACCTGCACAGACACCAGGAATTTTTGTACAAGCTGTTAACGGCAAAAGATTCATTTATAAGAACAAGAATCATTGAACAGAATCTATCTTACCTGAACCAGAGACTGGCATACTTCCTGGGCAAGGTAAAACTGCCGCACACGGTGGTTTTCCAGAGTGACCTTACTGTGGAAATATCAGAATTGGGCAGGGAATTGGACTTTGATAATTTAAGCAGAGGTGAGAGAAACAGATTGATCCTAAGTTTGAGTTGGGCATTCCGAGATGTTTGGGAAAGTTTATACCAACAGATCAACCTGTTGTTCATTGATGAGTTAATCGATGCCGGCATGGATATATCAGGTGTTGAGAGTTCAATGGCTGTACTCAAAGACATGAGCAGGACACAAAAGAAGAACATATTCCTGATCTCCCACAAGGACGAACTGGTAAGTAGGGTGAATTCAGTATTGAAAGTGGTAAAAGAGAATGGTTTTACCAATTATGCCAATGACGTGGATATCATCGTATAACTAGATTTAGCTATGTTTTGCACCCAACCATTCAATCACATAGATATTGTTGTAGAAAACAACAATGTGCTCTTGCAACCTTGTAATGTCTGGAATATAAAAAAATTCAGTATCAATGAATATAAAAATAATATAGGGCACTTGAAAGATACGTTAGCATCGACTTATCATAAGCCAGGCTGTAAGATATGTGAGAATGAGGATAAAAATAACATCAGATCTAGGCGTGTAGCACAGAACGAATTTGCCAATGATAATAACCTGTCACTGCAAAAATTACAAAGTTTGGGCGTGAGGTATGGAACTTTGTGCAACAGTAAATGTATGATCTGCAGTCACCAGAGATCTTCATCTTGGCTGGCAGATGCAGAAAAACTAGGAATCAAAGTAGAGGAACAACACAAATACAAAAAGAAGTTGCTACCAGGTGTTGATATATTTTTTGACAACTTTGATTTAGATGATCTGAAATACGTTGAATTCCATGGTGGCGAGCCATTGATGCAAGATTATCCTGAAGAATTCCTAAAGAGGATAAAAAACTTAGATCAACTTATCGTAAAATTCAATACTAATCTCACTGTTTTACCGTCGCCCAATCTTAACATGTTGTTAAGAAAATGCAAAAGGGTAGACTTCCTACTCAGTGTGGACGACGTGGGTGACAGATACGAAGTTCTGAGGTATCCGGGCAAATGGGACAAATTCACACGGAACATAGAAACCTTGAAAAGCCACGGGCACAGGCTCATGGCATACAACTGCCTGTCATCATTGAACATTTTCTATTGCTTAGAATATTATAGATGGGCAACAAAAAATTTTGGAGTTGACGTACATTCACAATTCGTCGTAGACAAAGCATATCTCGATGTAAGTTATCTTCCTCAACATGCCAAAGACATAGTTTTAAAAAAAATTAAAAACTACAAAGGTAAAATATTTGATTCTATTAGACAAAAATTAAACGTAAAAAAAGAAGACCTCAGTGAAAGATTATTGAAATACATCATAGATCTCGATGAGATAAGGGAAACAAACTTCCCAGAAACTTTCAAGGAATGGTACACAATATTAAACCAAAAAATTGCATGACAACTTTGATCACAGGTGGACACGGTAATCTAGCCAACAGTTTGAAAAAATACATAGATGGAGATTACTATGGAAAGGACATGCTGGACCTGACCAATAGAAACTGTGTAAGAAACTTGCCAAACTACGACATGTTGATACACACAGCAAGAGGCAGTCACAAAATCAATGACCACCTCCCTTTGCTTTTTTCCAAAGCAAAAAAAATATTTGTGTTTACAAGCAAACAAGGCACATTTATGAATTGGAAAAAACAAGGTCCAATAGACTATGGTTTACAAAAATTAACATTGAACTTCTTAGTGTACAGACATAATATTGAATATTCAAACGCCCAGATACTTGAACCCGGACACATGGAATCTGAAAAAGATTACGATAGTATCGCTGAAAAGTTTAATAAAATACACAAAGATTGGTCATTTACCAAAAATCAGATATTTGATTTGGTAAATGAAAGATATATTCCTTATTAATCCACTTGACAGAACCACATCTTACGTGCTTTAATAACACTAACGTTAATTAATGTTATCGTACGACAACTAAAAGGAAGGACAAATATGTCACAAGAAACACATGACTCGATCATGACAGCTATTCAAACTTACTCAGAAGAGAATGGGAAGTTCGTTGATAAGGGTGTAAAAGCTTCGGCAACAAGAGCCAGAAAAGCATTAGCAGAACTATCAAAGCTGATCAAAGCAAGAAGAAAAGAAATACAAGAAGTTAAAAACGCGGCAAAAACAGCGGCGTAATTTTCGTTAACAATTATAGTTTTAAAACCCTCGGCCTTTAGTCGGGGGTTTTTTTACGACTTGAGGATTCCCTTGCCGTGTACCCTGACACGGATGTGACCATTGTAGTAGTCATTGGTCTCCAAGACCTTGCGTGAGAACTGTTCACGTGCTTCCACGTACGACAGTTCAGATCTAGATTTACAGTAGAACAGTATCTCCCTTGCGAAGTTTTCCTTGCCCAACTTCAACACATCAGCTGTGAGCTCATCACTGGATCCGTAATAATCCTGCCAGTCGCTGTCCACCTTATACCTACGCTTGTTCCTGTTTCCCTTGAGTGGTGGCCTGGATCTCTTGAACCTGGCCAGTTTCTTGCCTATGTACTTCCTGCCGTTGGTTGTGTTTGTTATTTCATACACGAAACCCTCACAGTCATCTGGTAGATCTAAAACTGCTTCACCTTTGTATGTCCACTCTATTTGCATTTTATATTGCTACTAACCAAGGATATACCTTAGTCCAATCTGTATTCCTCCTGGTGTCCAATTCTGTAAGATACCTTTTCATTGTACTGATTTTTTCAGGCTGTCTTTGTGCAGACATAATACTGTCCGCTACTGTTTTGAAGTGCCTTTTGACTATAATTTCTCTTACACTTTTTTGAGGTAAAAGTCTTATGGTTTCTTTCAATGCGTCATCAAACACACCAGGACCGAATATCTTTGGATTTGTCATGCCTTGGTCGATGTTAAAAGAAAACACTATTCTATCACCCGAACGTTCTGCGTTCCATTGTTCAATTTTTTTGATTAGTTCCGGCAATTTTTTAATTGTTAGAGCACTCAAGGCACTGTTAATTCCAAGGTCTATGCCCTTGATAATATTGAGCTTTTCAAAATTTTTAATGAACTGGTTCTGGTTCAATCCTGTCCTTGCGTACTCTTGTTCTGGCCCTAACGCATCGATACTTGCCGCGATCTTGAATCTATATATTGCACCACTGTCGACCATGGAACGCACTCTGGCCAGTAATGAGTCTATCTTTTTATCCGTGGCTTTCAAATTAGTGTTGAGCTGGAAAATTAATTTGTCATTTGGATGCTGTTCCCAGAAGTCTAAACTTTCGTACAATTCCGGTATCACCAACGGCTCACCACCAAGCAATGAGTAGGTCCGTATTGCCTTGTACCTATCTTTTTTTCTGAGGTAATTCCAGAAATCATTTTTTTGCCTCGTGTAGTGTTTATTATTTTGGATTCTCTGTATGCTGTATTCTTTTTGTTGCTTGACACTTTGCATGGGCCCGTGTTTCTCTATTTCTTTTTGCCATTTACTACTGAGATGCGGACCACAATACACACAACTCATGTTACAAGTATTCCTGAAATAAACTTCCAATTGTGTTGGCGTTACTTCAACTGCTGTGGGGTTTTTCTCCAATTCTTGAGGATTATGATCGGGATTGGTCTGCTGAGCAAGTTGGTTCATCCTGTCACTGATACCACCCGCTTCTTCCATTGTGCGACAGTAATTGCAAGTGTTGGCGGGCCATTTTCCATCCAACATGCGTTGACGGTCTTGGATTTTTTCTGGTAGATTATGGAAAGAATCAAAGTTATCAACAGGAATCTTCAGTTTAGTTGTCCTGTGACAACTGGAAGATGTGCCGCTATTAAAATTGATGGTGCTCCAATTCCATTTCAAAAGGCAGGCAGTTGCAGTGCGTATTGGAAATAATTGTTTACTGTCTATGGGCATTACTGGTATTTAAACTCAAGAACATTGCCGGCAATTTTTATCTGTGTTATATAGTAGTGAAGGGCAACAGTATCCTTCCACCAGGCAAACAAATTCCCCATAGGCAAACATAGCATCTTCTCAGTGAGCAGTGAAATGCACCGGATAACGGGATAAGTGAATCACTTGATGCACCATACAAAAATGATGAGGCTCTTAGAAAAAGATAATCCTCAGGTCTATTAGATACTATTATACAAGGATCTAGTAGGCTCGCGTTGTAATAGAATGAGCAAACGGGTACAGCACAACCGCCCGACGAGAGTAGCGATGTATAGTGACTGCGAACTCACCACAGGGTTCCCAATCAGTTCTGCTAGCAATAGCAGAATTGTGACTGCTCATCTACCACAGTGTACGCACTACTGCTTGAATGCGTAAATTACTGTTTTCAGCGTAAGTTCTAAAAAAGGAAACGAGCGTAGCGAAGTTTCAGATGACTGTAAGTCATCTTTTGCATGACCTTAAGTATTAGCATGGAACTACTCTTTGATCACACTCACGGCAAACAGGAAAACCAAGACGTAGTCATATGCCGACCCATGGCCGTCGTGGATGAGGATGAATCAATGGAGGCCCTCGACACCGGTTGGCTTGCCTCTGATCACCCCGTGGCCAATTTCAAGGAAGTGTGGTACCAGAGCCGTAGCACACGTATCAACATGCAGAAGTACCGACCACGCTACAAGCGACACACGTGGCAGGGCAAAGAGATAGGCATAAAAGTGATTGACGCAAGTGAGATGGTGAAGCTTTTGGGACTGCCACACATCTACAAGCAGTACCTGGCACGTGAGAAATTTGCACATGACCGAGATCCCTTCGCACACTATCACAAGCGTGACCAGTTCATGCTGTTCTACACGGGCACAGCAGACAACATACTGGGATTCACCAAACAGAAGCAATACAGATATCAAGAAGACAACTATGAAAGTCTCAACGATCATGACTACCCGGATCTCGCAGGGCTGGAGTCAGTGATACATGCCAACACTGTTCCCATATCAGACGTCACTCTGGACCTCGAGCTAAAATGGGCCGCTGAGAACTACGTAGCGTACTTCTACATGGGGTCGGGCTATGAAGTCAGCTCAGAGTACAAGGCCAACTACAGGGGCTTCGAGTGGTGGACAGGCACGGAATGGAGTACCAACAAGAAGTTGTACAAGAGTTTGTGCAGACGAGATTCCAAGATCGAGACCTTGTCTGATGTGGCCAAGTGCCGATCACTGATACCTGATAATTTGTAGTCTATTCTTCCGAGACGATGTCTTCTGTGGATTCCGATCCTTGCGTTGAATCGTCATGTATGCCTTTTATCTTTTCAAGTGCCTCTTCCAGCAGTCGATCCTTGGTGTCCAACTTGGCCTGGAGGTCTGCCATCTGCTTGTTCTGTTCACCTATCTTGTGACCCACTATCTGCACGTCCTGTGTGGCGTGTTCCAGTTTGATCAGAACCTGCTTCATACGGGATTCCTTGGCCTTGACTTTGTCCAAGGCATCATCACGGTCTTTTGTGATTTCTACGATTTCGGCTTTGAGTTCTTTGACTAGGTCTTTCTCAGACATACAAGCAGTAATTATCAGGTTTGTTGGTTGCCATTAAAGTATTATATAATGATTTAGAAGAAAGGTTGACCTGTTTTCTTGGTAGTTTCCATGTTGTCCTTGACCAACTGTGCTATTATCTCACGTTCCGTTGGACTCAGTGCCGACGCCTCCGAGTAGGAAAGTCCTCCCCGCATGTACCAACATATCTTCATCAGCTCATGTTTCAGTTCCTTCTGTGATTTCTCCATGTCCTTCAGGGTCGTCATGATTTCAGAGTCCGCCTGTGACAGTAGCGTTATACGAAAAAATTTGATGTATCAAATGTCACCGGCACTTCGTACGAAGCTGGTGC